>Ga0222719_10000024_pt1 | contig 152331 bp, 138 predicted proteins | sample C33_34DmetaG_FD_165039 | JGI IMG/M metagenome (GOLD analysis project Ga0222719, IMG submission 165039) | Estuarine water microbial communities from San Francisco Bay, California, United States - C33_34D | ecosystem: Environmental > Aquatic > Marine > Unclassified | place: USA: California... | reverse complement strand
TTTCCTTAGATATTTTGCCAGATAATATTCGCTGGGGTGTGCCCGGCATGCTACTTACTGCTGGAGGAAATATCTCTGGTGATGGCTGGTCAGTGGTTGAGATTAACGCTGATACATTGGAATTTAATCGTATTGGCGGCATGGGCGTAAGTGCTGCGTTACAAGGTGCCAGTTCTGCGCTGCAATTGGACGATACTATATGGGTCGGAACTTACAGCGGTGATCGAGTTGGTTACTTCCAAAGAGATTAATAGCTGCGTACGCATACGTGAGCAAATTTGCACGCCTTACTCGAAGGTCGGAATACTTCGGTAAGGCGACAAATAAAACTGCAGCAACACCTAACTCACGCCTCTAACCTTCCCAATAATCTCGAAGAGGCTCCTTAGCCAGCCCTCGGTCAGTCCTGTTCACGTGAATCACATAGCACCCCAGCTCATCGGGCGTAAACCGGGTAGGACGGCCGTCTTCCGCTGTGACAACTAAATCCTCGCCAGAATGCTCTGCAAACGCATAGGGGAGCTCTCTGCACCTCTGGACCAAATTTTTTTCGTAAATCAATCAGAGATTAGGTGGAGTGCAGCCAATTTATTACCAGTAGGATCCCGAAGATAGGCGAGGTACATCTTTGCACCCCCAAAATCTCGAACACCAGGTGGATCCTCACAATCAATACCGCCAGCTGCGAGCCCCGCTGCATGCCATGCATCAACTTGCTCTGTGCTCTGAGCACTAAAACTTATAGTTCCGCCATTGGCGGCGATTGCGGGAGCCCCATCAAGCGGAGGCGTGAAGGCAAAAAACACGCCCTTCCCATAATTATAAAGCGTCCTCCCAGACTCCATTTGGTTGCCTTCACCGTATCCCAAGCATTTGAGTGTTGCATCATAAAAACTTTTTGACGCCTCAGCATCATTGCATCCCACTACTACGTGACTAAACATGACTTCTCCGTTTTTAATTAAATTAGATGATATTGCGTTTAACCTTCAGAACATTGCCCAGTATGATGCGGCTGCATTTCATTCAATGTGAAACAATTTAGTATAGATAGACCAAGATCCCTCTACTTTTATAAATGACAGAGTATCGATGAACATCATGCCTATGTACTCATCCCTGACCTTGGCAACAGCGGTTTCACCCATTATGTCAACTGATAACACGTCGGCGTGCAACTTTTGCCCGCTTTCATGAGGTGATGGCTGCAGGCTCGCTACTAGATCAGCAAACTCGTCCCGTGACATCTCATGCAGCCCATCCTCTAAGTAACCGGTGACCTTCCCGGAAGGATGGAATGCTTCACATACTTTTTCGCGGCTGGACTCGCTCAAGCTATCGAAATAAACTTGTATTACAGACCTGACGGCTTGTTCCTCTCCCATACCACACCCCTTAATTTTTTGCATTGTTTCATTTGGCAGATTCATCATAGTGCATCAATCCATCGTCTTACAACCAAATTAGCGGTACTGACAAGTTAACTCCCAATCTGCGAGTATTCCGCCCCATGACTCAATCAAAAATGTACAAGCGTCACAGATTCCCGTCTGAAATCATCCAATATTCCGTGTGGCTCTATCATCGGTTCAACTTGAGCCACCGTGACATCGAAGACTTGCTCGCCGAGAGGGGCTTCACCGTCAATTATGAAGCGATTCGTCTTTGGTGCAACAAGTTCGGACCTAAATTTGCGCAAAGATTACGAAAAAGGCACCAAGGCTACGGCGATACCTTCTTCATCGATGAGGTCTTCGTGAAGATCCAAGGTACGCAGCATTATCTGTGGAGAGCCGTTGATCAAGACGGTGAAGTTGTTGATGTATTCTTGCAGAGCAAGCGAGACGGGAAGGCCGCTAAACGCTTCTTTAAACGGCTATTGAATAAACACAGAGGCGAACCACGCAAGATCGTCACGGACAAATTACGAAGCTACAACGTAGCTCATAGAGAGTTAATTCCAGAGACAATCCATGACACTTCGCAATACGCCAACAATCGATGTGAACTGTCACACGAACCTACGCGGGTCAGAGAACGGGGCATGCGTAAGTTCAAATCTATGGAGCAAGCTCAGAGGTTTTTGGGTGCACATGCAGCTGTTTACAATTTGTTCAACCTTGGGCGGCACTTAGTATCCGCTGAGAATTATCGTTTCTTTAGACAACGGGCTTTTGCGACTTGGGAAGAGGCAGCGGCGATATAGTAGTTGGAAATAGCGGCTTTTCTCGATTCTAGTAGTTAACTTGTCAATACCGAAGATCGAAATCCACACCCAGCACAAGCTAACGAAGCAATGAGTTGACTTTTGGCCGGACTCAAAATACTGTATATGTATACAGTATAAAAATACCTCCATATCATGACCCAAAATCACCCCATACCACTCGACCCTGCTTCTCAGGCAGCGGCAGGCGCGACTCTTAACCATGCCGTCTCAGATGGAGAAGCTACCGTTAACTCGGTTGCTGTGCAGACATATGCCGAGCTGCACTGCATCTCCAATTTCACTTTCCTGCGTGGCGCCTCCTTTCCGGAAGAGTTAGTGGATAGAGCAGACTCCTTGGGGTACAGCGCTATTGCGATTACCGATGAATGTTCGCTGTCGGGTGTGGTTAAGGCGCATATGGCTGCGAAGGAACGGCGCATTAAATTAATCGTCGGAAGCGAGTTCGTCTTGCGCGATACGCTAGTCGATGTTGCCGATGAGGGGAGAACCAGCGATATAGGTTACGAATTGCGAATCATATTGCTAGCAGCTAATCGCAAGGGCTATGGCGAACTGAGCCACCTAATAACGTGTGCGCGCAGACGAGCAAAGAAGGGCGAGTATCGAATCGATAGAAAATTGTTAGCGGATAATTTTCCCAGCGACTGCATGTTGCTGTGGGTTCCTGAACTTAAACATCCAGACGCCTGTATCGAATCACAGGCCAGCTATTTGCGGGCTCTATCATCAGACAAGTTATGGATCGCCGCTGAGCTACTTCTAAGGGGCGACGATCGTGTAAGGTTGGGTCGCCTGCAGAAGTTGGGGGAGCGCTTCGCCATCCCTCTTTGCGCCGCAGGGGGTGTCTATATGCATGAGGCCGAGCGTCGCATCGTGCAAGACACGCTCACAGCAATACGTTTAGTTAAGCCCCTGGCAGAAATTGGCTTTGCGGCGGAGCCAAACTCGCAGAGGCATCTGCGCCCTATAGAAAAATTACGGAAGCTATTCCCGGCAAAGTTACTCGAAGAGACGCTCGCTATAGCCAATCGCTGTGATTTCTCTCTGGATGAACTTAGCTATGAATACCCCAGTGAACTTGTACCGCAGGGGTATACCGCACATAGCTGGCTTTGGCAGCTAACCAGAGAGGGTATTAAGCGGCGCTGGCCGCAAGGAATCTCAGAAAAAAATAAAAAAACAATCGAACACGAAATGAGACTAATTAAGGAATTAGCTTACGAACATTTTTTCCTGACGGTGCATGAGATTGTCTGTTTCGCAAACAGTAAAAATATCTATTGTCAGGGGCGTGGTTCTGCCGCTAACTCTGCAGTTTGCTATTGTCTTGGCATAACCGAGGTCAGCCCCGATCACGCACAGCTTCTCTTTGAGAGGTTTCTCTCTACCGAACGCAAGGAGCCGCCGGATATAGACGTCGATTTTGAGAACAGTCGGCGCGAAGAAGTTATCCAGCATATCTATGAAAAATATGGGCGTCATCGTACGGCAATAGCGGCGACCGTTATTACCTATCGTTCGCGCAGTGTCATACGCGATGTAGGTAAGGCGCTGGGTCTCGAAGAAGAGCTGATAAATCGTCTGGCCAAGTCTATCTACTGGTGGGGTAGTGACCTGGAGGAACAGTTGTCCGATTCTGGCGTCGATTACAGCGATCCAAAAATTAAAACATTGCTATATCTTGCACAGTCCCTGATGGGCTTCCCCAGGTATCTGTCACAGCATGTAGGAGGTTTCGTGATTAGCCAGGGCTCGCTATCCCATCTGGTGCCTATCGAGAATGCGGCCATGGCTGGCCGAACTATCATTCAGTGGGATAAAGACGATCTGGAGTCTCTTGGCCTGCTTAAAGTCGATGTGCTTGCGCTAGGTATGTTAAGCGCGATTCATAAGGCGATCGATCTGGTTAATAGTTATAGCAGCGAAGAGATTGGCATGGACAAGATCTCTCAGGAAGAAGACGCAGCTGTCTATGACATGATCTGTGAAGCCGATACGGTAGGGGTTTTTCAGATCGAGTCCAGAGCCCAGATGAGCATGTTGCCCAGGCTAAAGCCTCGTAACTATTATGATCTGGTAATTCAAATAGCGATCGTCAGGCCGGGCCCCATACAGGGCGATATGGTGCACCCTTATCTGGAGCGGCGTAAGAACCCTCGCAAGATAAAATACGAAAGCGAGGCGATAAGAGAGACGCTAGAGCGGACACTGGGGGTGCCCATCTTTCAGGAGCAGATCATGAGGCTCGCCATGGTGGCGGCCGGATTCACAGCCGGCGAAGCCGACCAGTTGCGTCGAGCCATGGCGGCCTGGAAGAAGAAGGGAGGTCTTGAGGTATTTCGCGATAGATTAATCTCTGGCATGAGTGCCCGTGGCTATAGCGAAGAGTTCGCCCTGCGCATCTATAGCCAAATTAAAGGATTCGGAGACTACGGTTTCCCCGAGTCGCACTCCGCTAGCTTTGCACTGATAACCTATGTCTCCTGTTGGCTGAAGTATCACCACGGCGCCGCATTCTGCTGTGCCCTGCTCAATAGTCAGCCCATGGGTTTCTATCTTCCCGCACAACTAATACAAGATGCCGTGCGTCATGGCATTACGATTCACCCTGTCGATGTGAATGAGAGTAGCTATAACTCGACTCTAGAGTTCGCCAAACATAAGCCTACGCAGCCCGCTCTGCGTCTGGGTTTCAGTCTGGTGAAGGGGTTGTCTGAAGCTGGGGCCGAAGCGATAAGTCTGGCACGCGACTCGGGGCGATTCGTATCGGTGCAAGACTTACTTACCAGAACGGCATTGAACAAGAAAGACATAGAGAGTCTTGCTGCCGCCGACGCGCTGAAAAAGCTAAGTGGAGACAGGCATCGAGCCTTCTGGATGGTCGCGGGAGCCGACAAGCCGCTATCTTTTTCGGATGGGCAGGGGCTTGCTATCGAAGACAGCGAATTCGGAATAGATGTCTTGCTGCCGGTGCCCTCCGAGGCAAATAATATAATGGCTGACTATGGGAGTACGGGGCTTAGCCTGCGCAGACATCCGGTTGCCTTGCTGCGGCCGCATCTCGATCTCTATGGCGTAGAGCGGGCCAGTGGTCTGCGAAGCAGAAGTAATGAGAGCATCATTAAGGTGGTAGGCATTGTCACTAGTCGTCAACGACCACAGACGGCCGCAGGGGTTACCTTTCTAACCCTGGAAGACGAGAGCGGGTTCGTTAACGTAGTCGTCTGGCCGAAATTAGGAGAGAAGCAGCGTCCGATTGTAAGACAGGCAGTGTTGATAGGCGTCGTAGGTCATGTTCAAAGCATTGATGACGTTACTCATCTTATCGCAAGACAGCTAGTCGATCTCAGTCACTGGTTGGGTGCAATGAACTTACCTTCACGAAACTTTACCTAGTGTGAAGCACTATTAAATATCGAAGAAAAGCATTTCAAGATTTAACACAAGCTTAGGCTGCGGCCGCCAGTTTTCATCACGGGATACAATTAACTGCGGAATCACTTCAAGGAATAGCCACTGATCACGAATCGCTCGCCGGTATTGTGTGCCCACATAATAGTCGCTGATTCTTATGTTGGGTTTGTTGATGCCTAATATGCCGAGCTCATAACTCAAAGTCTCGAATTGCCCGAGAGAGTTATGTAGGGCAATAGTCTGGCTGAACTCGGTTTAATTGCGGTCTTGCTGATATCTTACTTCCGAAGAAAACTGCAGTATTTTTGTCTCTTCGATCTTTCGATTGAAAGAGATGTCAGTATTGTAGCCCCAGCCCTGACTCTTGTAGTGCCAGATCTTCTGACGATAGCCGGCAGACCAGTCTTCATTCATTTGTTTTTCATATTGCGACTTAAAACGATAGAACGGATCGGCCTGAATCTTATCCCGCAGACCGATAGAATGATTCAGTTGCCAGGAGCCTCCAGATTTTTGCTGGTAACTGACGCCTCCTATCGATTCTGCCGAGGCCTCAACTCCCAATACTGTACCTTCCAGAGAATTGAGTTCTGCCGCATCGGATTCAAAGATCAACTTCCAGCGTTTCGAGGTTTGGGGCAGGTCTAGGCTGCCGTCGATCTTTAGGCGTGAGTGGTAGCCTTCGAATGAGGCGGCTTGCTGGTTAAGGCGGATACGTAAGTAGGTCTCGTTCGCGTTTTCTCCAATGTTCTCACCAGATAGCTAGGCGTCAAGATTACGTCCCAGGGCTGTCACGTTTCGGGAGACTTGATCTCTCCTCCCCTCCAGCCACTGCCAGGAACTGATCTGAGGCAGCACTTCGGGTTCGGCAGCTTCTATCGAATCATTGAAGGAAAAGGCAGTGGAAAGAACACAGAGGAGTATAGCGCTTCTACTACTAAGAGCTGATCCCCAGTGTAAATTTGCTATGTTAATGCTGCTTATTGATGTGTAGCCTGTGTCCCTCACTCAATAGCAGTCTGTAATAAACAAGGGCTCTAAGTATTAACGTAAATCATGGTATCGCAATTTAGGCTCCTGAGGTTATGCAAATATGCCATGCAAGTACCACTTTTTCACGCTGCCTTTCTCCTGATAGATCCATAGTCTGCTGCCGCTAGATTCTCTGGCGACGTAATAGTCTCGGCATACATCCGCTCCTGACCACCAGTGAGTCTCTATCCGTTCTGGTCCGCTTAGTATAGCGATAGGCTTGCGATAGAAGAGCCTGCCCTTGTTGATATGAAGCAGCACGGGATCTTGTAGCAGCCATAGAGGTCTCGGATTGTTAGAGACTTTCTTCACCTTGCCTATGCTGTTTCGCCGATTAGACTCATCGCTATAATCGAGTTGCGCACTGGCATGCTCTGGACAATGCTGCGCTACACTTCTAACAAATTTAATATGATTATTGCCAAGCCTGGCTTGCAGTTGTTCCATGAACTGAACAAGACTACTGTCATTTCGTCTAGAGAGTCTTGGCACGGCTTCCTTCAGTAGTGAATTACTCTCGGCAATAAAACTGTCGAACTTTATAACTTCTATCTTAATGGCAATAATCGGAGCGGGAATAGACAGTTGGCTAAAATGAGTTTCTAGCAAAAGCATGAGGTGCTGTTGTGATCTGCTTGCCTGGCGTAAGCCGATACTAACGGCGGTGCTATCGCGTTTCTCATGCAGTAAAGAAAGAATCAGATGGCTGGTACTAAGATCTCGTCGCCGTAAGAAATCACAAAGTTGTGCTAACAGTTCATCGACTATCGGCAACACTCGATCGAGGTTTTCTAATTCATAGGGAAGATCATAAGAAGTAATGAATGCCGGAGGCGGGACATAGTTGCATGTCGGCTCGGGGGCCTTTCCTAGGGCCTTGTCTAGCTGGTCGACAAATTTGCTACCAAAGCGTTTGCGCACACCGTCACTTGGCAAGCGCCAGATGTCCCCCAAATAACGAACTCCCATATTATGGAGACGCCGTCCCTGCTCGCGGTCTAGGTGCAGAACATCAGTGGGGAGCTGGCCTAGTGCAGAGCGTAAATTTTCTTTCCGATAGACCAGAGCATTGTGCCCAGATCTGGCCAACAACAAGCTGCCGCTAATAGTAGGGCTGGCGGCATAGAGGAAATTATCATCTAAATCCCACTGCCGTAATTGTTCTTCAAGCAGTTTTTTTAGTTTTTGGTGAATCGTGTCGATGCCACCAAAGTATTTCAGGCCGCTACGAACCTCGCAGGCCAATGCCTGTGGGTGAAAGCTCACATTAGAGCTGACGCTTTGCATGTGGCCGGCTAACTGGTTTAAATATTTCTTCTGCTGTGATGGGGCCAGGTTCGTGAGCTGGGGGAGAAAGAGTGCATACCATAGCTTGTTGGGCCTGATACGCCTTGCCGGTGTTCTACGACTAGCCTTGTTTGCAGTGGGCCGGTTCGCCGTTACAGTGTTGGGACTGGCGGGCAGCTTGATGACCTGAGCACCAGATTCCCTCGCCAAAGAGGGCAGAGGGAGCTGTGCCTCGCTGTCTGGATCTTTCAAGAAATTGCTCCAAACGGGTCAGGCTTGTTGGTACAGATTAATGTTCGCACTGAGAGAGCGGAAATTGCCTCTGGCCTTGATAACGGTTACCTCAGACTCGTTAAACCCTGCATTTTCGGAGTAAGAATCCCCTATTTTAAGCCGTATTGGTGATGGTGAGTGCTCACTATCATGATGCTTGAACAATACTCCCAGTGTATCTCCTGTATCCGCTGCCAGCTGTAAACGGCGCAATACCTTCGTCGGTAACCAATTCTGCCAGGCTAGAACCAAGCCACAGTTTTCGGTCTGCAGCGCCTTTTCCATGCTCCACAAGGCATCCTTGCAAGAGGTGTCCAGTTTCACCACCAACACCTGCTCGGTATTAATGCCTGCCTGAACCAAGGCGGGGGCATAGAGTAAATAGGGAGGCGATATCCATAAAATCCATTTGCCCTGTTCAACGACTGAGCGCATGAGGGGAATTAATAACTGAAGCTCACCCATGCCCCAATGAGGCGTAACGACCTCCATTAAACCTTTCTCGGGCCATCCGCGCCCGGGGAGAATTGCGTCCAGTTGCGTAAACCCGGTACTGCGACCGGTCGTGCCCTGACCTGCCATATCGCAGCCACGCCACAGTGCGGGATTGTCTTGCAAGAGCTCGTCTATATCGCTAGAGCCCCGGTCATGCATAGCGTTGCCCTGTGAGGGCTGATACTGGCTCTGGTATTGAAAATGCGTGTCGGAATGGTTTCGAATAATTGTCATTTTAAAATCGACCCAATAAGTACTGTATTTTTGTACAGCATTATAGGCAGCAATTTTTTCAGCGCAATAGAAATTTCGAATTTTCGATAATTAAATCGAGCTTCGTTAGCTAGTTAGTTGTTTTTTCAAGGAAATTAAAGCTTTTGGCAGAACAGACGTTAAAGCTCTTGAGCATTAAATGGCATGGAGACAACTATGAACAAGAAGCCAGACATGGTTATGGTAGTTATTACCCTATTTGTGGTGGGCGTGCTGGCTAGTGGTGTTGCTCATAGCGCATTACTGTAGCCAATCAAACAAGTGTGACCTCTCATAGCGCCGCGCTAGCGATGCATGAGACCAGAACGAGACCAGTTCTAAGATAATCAACAAGGAAGATGAGCCAAGGATAGGTAGTAAGCTCGGTATTCCGCCCTATGCAGTATCTGGGCGGTATATTTTTTTGTCGGTGGCAACCGCGTCCAGGCGGACATCCCAGCTCTCCACCGCAAATGAATCGACTAACTGGCTCTCGTGTGCGAGACCTACAAGTAGCGGGCTGCTGCGCCGATTAAAAATCTTGAAGCTAAAGGTGCGATCGTAAAAGCCTTTGCCCATTCCCAGCCTAAAACAATCCTTACTAAACCCAACTAGCGGTACGAAAACTACATCGAAATTAGTTGGCGATATGACCTCGGATGCCGGTGGCTCCGCTATTCCCCATTTGTTAGGTAGAAGTTCTGTATTTGCATCATAGGGAGAGAAAGAAACGAACTCGGGATTATCCTGCTCGATAACAGGAAGAAAGCAGGACTTGCCTTCACTAAGAGCTAAATCGAGCAGCATCCGTGGATCGATCTCGCCGTCTGCAACTTGATAGAACGCGATGCGCTGGGCCACACGAAAGAAGTCTTGGTTTCCCAGAAGATTGAACAAGGCGACCGAAGCGGTCTCTTGCTGCGCTGGGCTCAATTTCTGGCGCGACTCGCGAAGCGAAGAACGTAGCGTATTACGAGTATCAGTCATAGAAGGATGATAACGAATTAAAGTTAAAAACTAACAAGCTTCCCGGAACACCGCTACCAAATTTGCCCTGAACCCAAAGGTTCAGGTGGTGGCACCCGCGATGCATAAGGCTTTCCGACTAGCGGACATGCACAACAACACCTATCGAGTTGCCTCCGGTGATAAAGATATCGGCTCAAGAACAATTTTTGATTGGCCAATGTTCTAGGAAGCTATCGTCACAAGTATATATCGGGCAGCAAGGATAAGGATAGTGGGGGGCTCACTAGTTTGAGTTATGAATTCGCGAAGACCCAAGCCGAACATAGACAGTGCTGTTTACGAATAGTTAGGTTCCTGAGCAAATGACACTTCCTATGCCCGGCGATCCGCCTAGTCTTAAGGCGCGTGCATCGCACGCCTGGGTAGAGTATCCCTACTCATGGGCCTGCGGCCCTGCTTGTTCGTTGGGTTACTCTGCCCAGACGAGCTCTAAGTGGTGATGTATTTACGCGAAGCTAATGGCGCTATGTAGACCCTTGCGGCATAGTTCGTAGATGCGTAAGGCTAGCGGGAGAGGAGGGATAGGGACAGCCAAAAAGCAATCAGCTGCCCCTAGTCGATACGTGAGACTAGATTTCTAGCTGCCGACTTTGGGCGATAGCGGAATCGATCTTGGCCTCTATGCCCTGAACCTGCTGTGCCGTGGCGTGGCGAGTCTCGTTGATGAGTCGGTTCTTGCGTAGCATATCGTGGGTGATGTTCAGCGCAGCCATTACGGCAATCTTTTCGACGCCGTGAATATTTCCGCGGCCCTTAATCTTGCGCATATTCTCATCGAGGTAGCGGGCAGACTTAATCAGCGCTTCCTGATCGGAAGGCGGGCAATTTACCTGATACTCTTTATCCAGAATTTTAATTTGTACTGACGTACTTTGTTCGCTCATCACATTACCCAAATAATTTCATTTAATACCGAAACTGCTCACCGGCTGTTCGGCGAGAATTGACTAGGATTCGTCCATGGCCTTAAGGCGCACGAGAATAGATTCCAGTTTCGATTTCGCTTCTTTATTCTTATCCATCAATTGCTTGCGTTCAGACTGCCAGGAATTCTCTCCAGCCTTCAGGATCTGGTTTTCACGCTTCATGTCCGCGCAAAGGTCGATAAGATCATCGACTTTTTCGCTCAATGTTTGGAATCTGTCTTCACTCATCTTGCAGCTTCTCTTATTCTCGGATGGTCCTAATTCTCAATGCCCGCAACGCACTATTGGCATTAGTTTAGGATTTACATTAACAATGCCCTTACTATAGAGCCGTGTTGCAGGAGGGTCAATAATGGAATTGCAAAAATTGGTACTTGGTTCCCTTATAAGAGAGCTATATGCTTGTGCGCTAAATTTGAATGTAGGTATCTGAGGAAGAAATGAGTAGTAAATACCGTGAAATGAAGCTTCGCCGCAAAGAACTGATGGCGCAGATGGAACCGAATAGCATCGCATTGCTGGCCTCGGCGCCGCCACGTATGCGCAACGGCGATGCCGAATACCCGTATCGACAGAACAGTGATTTTTACTATCTCACCGGCTTCCCCGAGGAGCATGCCTTTCTAGCTCTGATACCGGGGCGCAAGCAGGGCGAAACAGTACTGTTCTGCCAGGAGAAGGACAAGCTAAAAGAGCTCTGGACTGGCATTCTCATGGGCCCCGATGCGGCTTGCGCGGAGCTGGGCATTGACGACGCATTTCCAATCAGTGATATCGATGACATTCTGCCAGGTTTAATCGAAGGGCGTGATCGCGTGTACTACTCTATGGGCAAGGATGACCATTTCGACAATCAGGTGATGGACTGGGTCAAAGTCATTCGGAATAAAGCGAAGATGGGAGCACACCCGCCGGGCGAGTTTCTCGTGCTCGATCATCTGCTCCATGAACTGCGGCTATTCAAGAGCGCAGGAGAGATTAAATTAATGGAAACGGCTGCAAAAATTTCAGCGCAGGGGCACAAGCGTGCCATGAGCTGCTGTAAGCCTGGAATTAAAGAGTATGAGATGGAGGCAGAACTGCTCTATGCCTTTGCTCGAAATGGCAGCCGCGCTCCAGCCTATAATTCAATAGTTGCAGCGGGTGATAATGCCTGCATCCTGCACTACAACACGAACAACGCCGAGGTTAAAGAGGGAGACCTGATACTTATTGATGCAGGCTGTGAGTACGAATACTATGCATCCGATATAACTCGCACATTTCCTGCGACAGGAAAATTCACTCCCGAACAGAAAGCGATCTATCAATTGGTTTTAGATGCGCAGAACGCCGCGATAGATGCAGTTGCCCCGGGAGCATCATGGGATGAGCCGCACAATGCATCGGTGAAGGTAATTACTCGGGGCCTGATTAAACTTGGCCTGTTAAAGGGTAGAGCGAGCCAATTGATTAAGGCGGAGGCCTACCGTGATTTTTACATGCATCGGGTAGGGCACTGGATCGGCATGGATGTGCATGATGTGGGTGACTACAAGATAGATGACCATTGGCGTCTGCTTGAACCAGGTATGGTAACGACTATCGAGCCAGGCATCTATATCTCGCCAGACAATAAGAAAGTCGAGAAACGATGGCGGGGAATCGGTGTCCGTATTGAAGACGATGTGTTGGTCACCAAGCAAGGTAATAGAATCCTTAGCAAGGGTATTCCAAAGACCGTTGAAGAGATCGAGTCATTTATGGCGAGTGCCGTTCATTAGTTAATGCAGATATCGAATCCAGATAAATTCTATGATCTCGTTGTTGTCGGCGCGGGTATGGTTGGCGCAAGTTTCTGTTGCGCCCTGGAAAATCTACTGCGCGAGAGTCCTATTTCTGTGCTGGTTATCGAGGCTATTGCGCCGAATAATGGCTTAGCAAAGCAGTCTAGTTTCGATGCGCGATCTACGGCGCTGTCTTTCGGTTCAAGAAAAATTTTCGAAGAGTTTGCTGTGTGGCAAGAACTAGGAGCGGCTGTCTCTGCTATTGATGAGATTCAGGTTTCCGACCGGGGCCGCCTCGGTGCGGTTTCCTTAAGCGCGCAGGAGCAGAAAGTAGATGCCTTCGGCTATGTGGTTGAGAACAAACGCCTGGGCGAGGTTCTGAATGCCAGATTGCTAGGTTCGGATAAAATCAACCTGCTATCTCCCGCCGCGGTCTCATCGATAAAGGCTACTGAGGGAGGAATGCAGCTTCGTCTGCAGCATGGAGATAGCGATGCAATCGTTGATACCTCTCTGGTAGTTCTGGCAGACGGGGGCAAGTCTCCAGTCTGTGAGCAGCTTGGAATCTCGCAGTCGATCGAGCGTTATGATCAGCACGCACTTATTGCCAATATCGTATTCGAAAAACCGCACAATAATATCGCCTATGAAAGATTCACCGACACAGGCCCTCTCGCCATACTGCCACTGCAAGCCATCGATGGAACGAATAGAGGGTCTCTGGTATGGACTCTTTCGGTCGAGCAGGCTGCCGAGTTTCGAGAGATGAACGAAGAACAACTATTGTCTCTGCTACAGGAACGTTTTGGCTTTAAGTTGGGTAAGATAACAAATATAGGTGAAAGGTTTGTGTATCCACTGAGCCTCTCACTAGCAAAGGAGCAGGTCCGTCCTGGCTTAGCGCTATTGGGCAATGTTGCGCATACATTGCACCCGGTTGCCGGGCAGGGCTTGAATCTAGCCTTGCGCGACGCACGCGTTCTGGTCGACGTGTTAGGCAAGGCGATGCAACAGGGAGCAGCGCTCGGAGATATGAGCATGCTGTCGGAATATGTAGCGCGGCAGGAGGCGGATCAGGCGCTGACTACGCAATTCACCCACAACATCACTAAACTCTTTTCCAGTAATAATGATGCAAAGGTGTGGCTAAGGAAATTTGGTTTGCTTGCTGTCGAGCTCTCACCAAGGGTTCGCCATAGTCTGGCAGAGCGAGCTATGGGCCTGAGCTAGAGCGAATAAGGAGCCGGACGAAATTGCCTTCGGCTTCAACAAAAAAGTAGATAAATCTTTTTAGATACTCGGTTACAGCTGAGTGCGAATTGCCTCGATACGTTTACGGTTGGCACCTAAATCACTGTAACCCAGGCGCGATGCCGACCGGACATGAGTTTGATTACTTGCCGAATCGTAGAGAAACTCAACATCATCAACATAGCCCATGAGTCGGCTGGTAAACTCCACATACATGTAGTCGCTTGATTGCTCGACTATATTGGCCTCGTCCAGTGCCAGAACTACCCGCTGAATCTGGGCCAGAGTCGCATCCAGAGCCGCTATCGAATGTTCCTCATCGCTCTCGAAACTCGATACGCAATTGGGAGATTCGGGACAGGGGCTCAATCGGCCGTCTCTAACGCCAATATTCTGAGGAGGTTCTCCGGCACAGGCAGTGAGAAACGGTAGCAGAGCGAGTAGTGATTTTTTCATGTGTTGAGTTCTCTAAATTCGATAGTTTTGACGGTTATGCAGAATATAAATCTACCGCATCATTAACCTATTACAGTCATGCCTAACCACTCGGCGATCAAGGCAGGTTTATCTTCACCTTCTATCTCTACAGTCACTTTGTGCTTGAGCAGGTAATGATTCGGCTTCTTCTCCTCGGCACTGACAAGTTCGAATCGCGCGCGGATCTTGCTATCAACCTTTACCGGGTTAATGAAGCGAACCTTGTCCAGGCCGTAGTTGATGCCCATTACGGCATTCTCCAGCTTAATGCCTCCATTGTCTGCACTGAGCATGCTCATCAAGGAGAGCGTGAGAAAGCCATGGGCAATCGTAGTGCCGAATGGGGTTTGTGCGGCACGTTCGGGGTCGATATGGATGTATTGATGATCACCAGTAGCATCGGCAAATTTGTTGATTCTGTCCTGGTCGATCTCCAGCCAATCTGTGACACCAACCTCTTTACCCACATAGTTCCCGATCTGATCGGCGCTAACAACATTACTCATCTTAGTTCTCCAATATCGATATAGGCTTTACGCTGCTCGCTTAAGCCACCATAGGCGGAGCAGTCTAGCAGTAAATAGGAAATCACGAAACTAGAACACGGCTAGGGAATAGCGTCTACACAGCCTATAATAGGCAACCATGGCTGTAGCACAAACAACTGAATTCGATATCGTAATCGCCGGTGCCGGAATGGTGGGGGCGAGCCTCGCCTGTCTGCTCGGCGACACCTCATTGCGTATAGCATTGATCGATCGCCTTCCCCTTACGCCCGCTAGTGATTCGCTAGAGCAACTGAGTAGCGATAAATTTGACCCCAGAGTCAGCGCGATTAGCCAGGCCTCACAGCAGCTGTTTAGGGATATTGGGGTTTGGGATGGCATCGCAGCTAAGCGAGTGTGTAACTATCAGGCAATGGAGGTGTGGGACGCTGAAGGTACCGGCTCAATCAGTTTTTCAGCGACCCAGATAAGAGAACCCGAATTAGGCAGCATCGTGGAAAATTCGATCATCACGACAATGCTGCACAACCGAATAGCACAGCTTGAGAATGTGACAGCAATTTCCCCGTTTTCAATTGAGTCCTTCGAAACTATTGCAGATGAGTGGGGCAGTTGCGTGCAACTCAATGCCGGCGAAGGACAATCTATTCGCGCAGGTCTGGTGGTTGCTGCGGATGGAGCGAATTCGAAGTTAAGACAGCTAGCGCACTTCGAATGCCGTGAATGGGACTATGAACAGCATGCCTTAGTGACAACTGTGAGAACCGAGCGCGAACATCTCAACACGGCAAGACAGCGTTTCTTGGAAACAGGCCCACTAGCATTTCTGCCACTGCGCGTTGCACAAAACGATGACGATCAGCATTTTTGTTCTATCGTTTGGTCTATGTTGCCGGAGCAGGCCGAAAGGATGCTGGCTCTAAGCGAGGCAGAATTCAATACGGAGCTCTCAGCGGCGCTGGAATTTAAGCTCGGTGAGATTCAGTGGAGTGACAAACGTTTCGTCTTCCCACTCAGACAGCGCCATGCCATCGATTATGTGAAAGATAATATCGTTTTGGTGGGTGATGCCGCGCATACCATTCACCCTTTGGCGGGCCAGGGGGTAAATCTGGGCTTGCTGGATGTTCGCGCCTTAGCGGAAGAGTTGACGGGTGGTATTCAGGCAGGCAGGTCGATAGCCGATTCGGTAGTACTGGCTCGTTACCAGCGAAGGCGCAAAGGAAACAACCTTTCAATGATGTGGTTGATGGAAGGATTCAAGCGATTGTTCGCACAACAAGACCTTGGCATTCGCTGGCTGCGTAACATGGGAATGAACGCTGCCGATAAAATGACGCCTATTAAGAATCAGATGGTGCGCAAGGCAATGGGTCTGGATAACTGATTCCTGTGCCATAGTGCAGAGACGATATCGGGCCTATTAAAATAGGCATTCTGAACACATATCTAGATATGTCCTTGTGTTATTTCTTAATGACTGCTCTTTCCTCGAGAACTGTTAAGCATCCCATTAATCATAATCTTTACATGATCCTCTATTAGTTTTTCCACTTGTGCGTCTTCGTAGAGTCCGCAGCTTGCGGGCCATTTTTGATGACTAACCGCGGCGCCCATCTCCTGAGTTTCTAAGCGTGACGATGCCATGAAGTTGTGACCATATCAGCAGTGTCGAATTAACCACTTCCTCTTCCGTGCAGTGTAGTTGATATTTATTGTGAATTGCGAACACAAGACCCCGCGCTTTTGCTATGCAGCGACAGGAAACATCAACGAATTCTTCTGTTGACCATTCCATGGGCAACGATGCACTAAATAGAAAGCGAAATTGAGAGGGATATTTTCTTGAAAAATGGAAATAGGCGAGACACATTTCTACCAGTGCCCGATCGGGATTCTCAGACTCTGCGCAATTGTCTGTAAAGAATTTATTGAAACTCTGATAGACACGAATCTTAATTGCCATTATCAGGGCGCTCTTGTCGGCAAAATGGTTGTAGACAGCAGAGGGAGTAATGCCGACTTCTTTGGAAAGCGTGCGGAGAGAAATCATCTCGCCTTCACTATGAGCAGGAGCAGCACCGACCCTGCAATGATTGGGATGCGGCCGGCAATAGTAAACTTTGCCCAGGCTTTGATGAGAGTCGTCATCCTGAAACTCCTAGATCATCAGGGTCTGATCGCCCCAATCTTATTGTTTTCCTTGGTCGAGCTGACAAGACACTTCACCAACTTCGGGGGTCAGTGTAATACCAGATGTTAACTGCGTTAAGTTAACACCATGCATATTGCCTCATTCTTCAATAAATCGAAAAAACCTATATATAAGAATTTCTTATGAAGATTTCTTAAAGTCAGTCGATACTACTTTTGTGCGAAAATTCGGGCCAAATCGTCGCCTGATCACCTTAGGGAGCAGTCAAAGTATGGCAAAGGAATCTAATTTCCCCTTCGATCTGGATCTCAGTACGTTGGATACAGGCAGTATCACCAATATTCTCAGTGATATTGAAATGCACATGCCACTCATGGAGAGTGAGGGTGATGTGTCGCAATTGCTGCAGGTTAAGGCTTTTTTCGAATCTGAGCTGAAGATAGAGCGCCGCCTGCACTAAGCCCTCAAATACCCGAATAATGCGCCTTCCAAGCGGTTTTCGACTCATCGAATAACGGTGTACTCCCTGCCTTGCTTGGTTTATGCTCCTAGGCCCTGTACTTAAAAGTAGGCGCCCTCGGAGAGCTTTTCCAACTGAACGCCTCCTTAGAATTTACTTAGCAGGATTAACACTAGGAACTCACAAGAAAGGGTCATTATTATGAAATCCGCATTATCTTTGCTAGCAGTTTTCAGCCTGGTTTGCAGCAGCGCTCAGGCGCTAGATATTGCCGCTCTAGAGAGAGCGATGGCAAACCCCGATCGTCCAGCGGCAGATAAAGAAAGAGATGCCAGCCGGCAAGCCCCAGCCGTATTGGATTTTCTTGGCTTAGAAGCCGGAATGACGGTGCTGGATGTGAACGCATCCGGTGGCTGGTACACCGAAGTCCTATCTTACGCCGTTGGCCCCAATGGCAAGGTGCTTATGCAGAATCGTCCTGGAGGCAACTCTGCCGAGGCGGCCACCGCCAGAGCGAATCGGCTTGGCAACGTAGAAGAGTGGCTAACACCTATCTCAGATGCTCCAGCGAACTCAGTAGACTTCGCTATTACAGCGCTTAATTTCCACGACTTTCATAACTCCAATCCAGCCGCCGCTCAGGGCATCCTGGGTCAATTGATGGCCGTGTTAAAGCCTGGTGGAATTCTGGCGGTGATCGATCATGAAGGCACGTTTGGTGCTGACAATGTTAGCCTGCACAGAATCGCTTTCGAAGATGCAGTAAAAGCTGTGCTTGAATCTGGTTTCGTACTAGCTGGTGCCAGTGATATTCTTCACAACGAAGCAGACGATCACACAGTTGGTCCGTTTGATCCATCATTAGGTCGTAACACAGATCGCCTCGTACTTAAGTTCATGAAGTTATAGGTAATGCTGCTATAAATTGGGGATGAAGAAATTCGGTAAAACGAAGTACCACAATTTTTAGCGCAACAAAAATCGAAGGGTCTTGGTGTAAAACTGAGGCCCTTTTTTATTATTCTTTCCCCCTTTAATTGATGACCCGAGCAGAGTTTGGATAAGCAAGATTCTCAAAACCCCGTAAAGAAATTCATTTCTGTATTTCAGTATAGCGGTGTCGCCCTGGAGATCGTCTGGAGCACCAGCGCCAAGCTGACTATTGCCATGGCCTTGACCACACTCTTCGCTGGTGTGCTGCCCGCCGCTATCGCGTCTGTGGGTGGTCTATTCGTGGATGTCGTTTCCAATGCCTTTCAGGACGACGGCAGCAACACGGCGCAGTTACGCAGCGAGGCACTCTACTATGTGTTTTTGGAGGCTGGCCTGGTAGTGTTGATGACAGGCGCACAGCGTATCAACACTGTCTGCCAATCCATATTACGGGTGTTATTAGGCAATAAGATTAATGTAATGATTCTCGAGAAAGCGCTGACATTGGAGTTGGCACATTTCGAAAATGCAGAGTACTACGACAAACTGGTGCGGGCGCGACGCGAAGCGTCTAGCAGGCCACTTAGTCTGGTAATTAAGACTTTCGATCTTTTTCGAGACATTATCGCCCTAATAACGATAGGTATCTGGCTCTTTCAATTCTCCCCCTATGCAGTTTTGCTTCTGGCCGTGGCTGGGGTGCCTGCGTTTATCGCCGAGGCGAAATTCTCCGGTGAAGCGTTTCGAATACATCGCAGACGCTCGGCAGAGCGACGTATGCAGATCTATCTGGAGATGGTGCTAACGCGAGAAGACGGTGTAAAAGAGGTAAAGCTGCTGCAACTGGGCAAGATGTTCCTGCAGCGCTATGTCGATATTTTCCTCAACATCTATAAAGAGGATAGATCCCTGGTTTTGCGCCGCAGCATCTGGGGCTATATTCTTGGGCTGATTGCCAGCGCAGCCTTTTACTTCGCCTACGGTTGGGTGGGGTTTGCTGCTATAGCAGGAGCGATAACGATCGGTCAGATGACTATGTATATCGCACAATTTCGTCTTGGCCAGAACTCGGTCACCAATAGTCTTACCTCGATAAATGGCATGTATGAAGACAATCTCTATCTTTCCAATCTCACCGAGTTTCTTTCCCATAAAGTGCCGGAACAGACGGGAGAAGGGATAGCAGGCCCCAATCCTGACGACGGCATTCGTTTCGAGAATGTCAGCTTCTCCTATCCTGGTTCACAGACGCCAGCACTGAAGAACATAAACCTGCATATTACGCCCGGAGAAAGCCTGGCCATCGTGGGTGAGAACGGCAGCGGCAAGACGACTTTGATAAAGTTACTTACGCGCCTCTATGCGCCAACAGAGGGGCGTATCCTCGTTGATGGTTTGGACCTGCAGGAGTGGGACACTAATGCTATTCGTGAAAAAATTGGTGTGATCTTTCAGGACTTTGCCCGTTATCAATTAATCGTCGGTGAAAATATCGGCATCGGCGATGTCGATAATATCGACGATGGCAACCAGATTGAGGAAGCGGCGCGCAAAGGCATGGCCGATGAATTTGTGAGAGATCTTCCGCTGGACTATCAAACACAACTGGGCACCTGGTTTAAAGATGGCAAGGAGCTTTCTGGCGGTCAGTGGCAGAAGATCGCGCTATCCAGAGCATTCATGCGCAGTAAGGCAGACATCTTGATTCTGGATGAGCCTACGGCAGCAATCGATGCGCGTGCGGAAGCGGAAATCTTCGAACACTTCAACGATCTCACCGACAACCGCATCTCAATAATTATTTCCCATCGCTTCTCTACAGTGCGCAGGGCTGATCATATTATCGTGCTGGAGAAGGCAGAAGTGTTAGAGCAGGGTAGCCATCAGCAATTACTGGAAATGGATGGCCAATACGCCACGCTGTTCAATCTGCAGGCCAAAGGATACCAGTAGCGGTGGATAACCCGTTGCTCTATGCCTTAGTCGGTTTTCTCGCCTGTTTTCTTGGAACCATTCCGTTTGGTCCGATAAATCTCTCAGTGGTAAAGACCACTGTGGAATATGACAGGCGCAGTGGCTTGGGTATCGCGTTTGCGGCTTCGCTGATAGAGATAATACAGGCGCTGATTGCAATTTCCTTTGGTATGCTGGTCAGCACCTTCCTCGATTCGAATGTGCTCTTCAAGTTCTTCCTAGCCTCTGTCTTCATTGTTCTGGCCGTTCTTATCTTTACGCGTAAACCGAAGCCGACATTACAAAGAGAAGCGGATAGACCCAGCTCCTTCTTTCGAAACGGCTTGATAATATCCGCACTCAATCCACAAGCGGTGCCTTTCTGGATATTCGCACTGGCGACAATTAGTCAATATTTCGAGTTTCAGTATATAGGCCTCACTCTAATGGCATTTCTGGCGGGCGTTTTCGTCGGCAAATTGCGGGCGCTCTACGGTTTTGTCGTAGCGAGTAGCTACCTAAAAACCCATCTAGAGGAAAGCAGCACGCTGGTAAATCGGCTCCTTGCAAGGATATTGCTATTTATTGGTTTAAGTCAGGGATGGAACGCGGTAAATTCCTTATTGGTCTAACTAACACTAGTCACTCAAGAGTTTCTAACCTAGCCTATGCCTGAATCCCCAACAGCACAGAACAGAGAGTCCAGTAAGCCAGAACCGCCCGGTCTCGAAAAAAAATTACGCAGGATAGCTAGAGCGCGTACCCGCCTTGCCGTCTGCTTCTGGACACTGCCAGTCTATGTTGTAGCGATTTGGATATTGCTCAACAATGGTCGTAACGTCGATACCATGATGTGGATCTATATCGCTGTCTATGCCGCCTTCGCTATCGATATGTCGCTGCTCAACTGCCCCGTCTGTCACAAGCAGTTCTACGTAAAGAATATATTTATGAACCTGCTCACCAAGCGCTGTGTGCACTGTGGGCAGAACTCCGCTCCCAGTGAGTTCTCTTCGCGAGACTAGAGTAATTCGGGGCAGCTTAGGTCGAGCGCCTTAATTGACTTAACCAATGAACACTCAATTTAGGTTGAAAAAGCCACATTCCCTCCTAGAGCCAATAACGCATCTCTAGAACTCGTGAGTATTGATTATTCTTCTGATCTTAAGACGATCAGTTTTTCGATTCGCGACAGGCTGCAGTTGAATAAAATTGCAGCGTCGCTGCGGAGGAAAAACCTGAAAGACGATACTTTTTCAGCAGGAGGCAATCCTAGCCACAACGCTCTCAATGAACATGTCAAACACCCGAAAGCTGCGCCGATAATCAAGGCTAAGTGACACCATAGTATAGTTGCTAGTAAAGACCTGCGCCGGCGAATCACTTTTTCTATGGCAACTCCGTACCGCCGTCAATGGGCGTCTATGCCTTGATAATGAACGAAGAAGATAGATAAGAAAAATTGGCCGAGTTTGGGACGAAGTCGAGCGTTGGGGTTGAGAAGTGTCCATTAACTGACATGCCGATAGAGGTCGAACTATCCAGATTGTTCGTTAAACAAAATGCGAGCGTCGTCGTGATGGGTGCCAGCTCGCGTTTGGGACTGGATCGTGTACTAACAGGCAGCCCGGCTGAGAGGCTCTTGAATTTATCGATCGCCATGTGCTGATCATTAATCCTGACTAGATTGCGAGCTCAGCACGTATGTAATTTCTGCAGGATATCGTGTTACCTCCCCCAAAGATAGAAAATCGAGCCTAGTCGCTTAGATTCCAATTCTGCAAAATTTTGGAGTGAGAAAGTTACGCTTACTATCGTGATCTTTGCCATACCAATTTTGACTCAACCAGCTACTGCCTGATTTACAGGAAGATCTGCATTTCCTGACGGGTATCTGGACTGGTTTGAGCATGATGGTTCTTTCGGAACTAGCGCCCGCCGGAGAGTCTAGCTTATGTTCAGAGTGCGATTTTCAATACGGATAGACCTTGTACGCAGATGGCTTTGGCGTTTGTATTAAATGTGGCAGTGCGACTTTTTATTGAATGATGAGAACTCTGCTTCGAGCAGGAAAAGGCACTAGAAATTACACCAGAGTAAAAGTAGCGCTTTGTCTATAGAAAGTGGCTTAGATTAGCGCTGGTCAAATAATAGTGCCAGAACCAAAAAAGGAAGAGCAGTGCTCTTCCTTTATTATCTACCTCGCAGGAGTGGTTGTTCTGACAATACCTAGGGAAGCCAGTTGTACATAATTATTCCGGCCATTGATGTACAAACCAAGAAGTACGGTAGCGCCATATAAACCATGCGCCCATAACCCAGTCGTATACGCGGCGCTATTGATGACATGAGCAGGAATAAGAACGCAGCCTGCCCATTCGGTGTGGACATGCTCGGGATACCCGTACCCATTACAACGGCTACAGATTGGGCTTCAAAAATCTCCCTGGACATTATTCCCTGCTCCATGAGTGGTGTGATCTGATCCATATAGATGGTTGCTACGAACACGTTGTCACTGATTGCAGATAGTAGGCCGTTTGTGAGGAATACCATAAATACTTGCGTGCTACCTTCCATCTCTAGTACCCAATTCATGACGGGCGTGAACATCTCTTGACTATTGATCATAGCTACGATGACATAGAACACCACTAGCAACGATGCGAAAGGAAGTCCTTCTGTAAATGCTTGACCGATTGAATGCTCGTCTGTAACGCCGATCATCGCTGATGCGAGGATTATTACAGCTAGTCCGATAAGCCCGATCTCAGCAAGGTGAAGAGACAAAGCAATGATCATCAAGATCGCGACTACAGCCTGAAAGTAAATCACTAGGGAGTCTCCCTTGGTAGATTTAGCTTTCAGCTGCTTGTCTTCATCTGCCAAGATTTGTCGCACGGCAGCTGGCAATTCAGCGCCATAGCCAAACCAGCCGAGTTTCTCTAGGAGAAAGCAGGTGAACACGCCGGCGATAAGTGTTGGAATAGTAGCGGGTCCGACCATCGTGGCGAATGTAACGAAGTCCCATTCAGCTGCGCTGCCGATAACTATGTTCTCCGGCTCGCCAACTAGGGTGCAAACGCCGCCTATCGCCGTGCCGATGGCACCATGCATAAGCAACCCGCGAAGGAACGCCCGGAATCCATCGAGGTCTTCACGGTGCATGTCCTCTATGTGGTTGTCGTCTGCATCTGCCGGATCGTCAGAATGACCTATTTTAGAAACCACCTTGTCATAGACATCGTAGAAGGCGGTGGCTAGGGCTATGAGAACTGCCAGAATCGTTAGTGCATCAAGGAAAGCGGATAGAGTGGCGACCACTACAATGGTAGTGACATTCATCACAACTCGAGACTTGATGCCGAGCAATACCTTGTTCATAAACAAAAACAGCATTTCTCTCAGGAAATGCACACCGGCGACCATGAAGATAACTAGCAGGATAACAGGCAGGCCATGCTCAACCTCTTCGTAGACGTGGTGGGTATCTGTAAGCTGCATTATTAGTACTTGAATCGCAAGCAGGCCCCCCGGTTGGAGCGGGAAGCATTTTAGCGCCATGGCGAGGGTAAAAATAAACTCAAATAGAATTATCCATGAAGTAACGAGCGACCCGAGCACGAAATAAAAAACAACGTTTAATACAAGGGCCGCTAATACGGCTTGTTTGTACCAACGAGGCGTATTCCCAAGAAACATTGCGAGTGGCGAATCGGGGTAGTGGTGAGTTGTTGATGAGGACATCTAATGCTTCCTTTTTTAAAATTTTTAAAGCGCTCAGGTTATGCCGAGGTCAAATATACTGGTCTTAGAGGTACTTTGCGAAATTTTTTCTAAATTTCTCTAAATTTTTTTACTGACGTCGATTTCGCGTTCAGCAACTCTTCTCTATCGCTTGGTTTGAAGGGCTTGCAGTCAACAAACGTAGTATCCTGCTGATGTATGTCTGTGGCGATATGATTTTCAGTATTTCAATCGAGTAAAAGCGATTGCCACGGAGAAGATACGATCCTTAGGCAGCCTTTAAAGGTAATCGATACAGATGCTATTTTTAATATAGTTTATGAATATCAGATAGTTAGAGTTCTAACAACAGGATGGATTTCTGCCTAAAGACTACTGAACCGAAAAAGTTGCTGGCCCATCAATAGCCTCCATAAGTAAAGCAACTGCCGTTAACTAGTCGCCGCTTAGATACCTATCGATCGTCTCCGCGACTAGTCTGCCTTCATCTATTGCGCGAACAACCAAGGATTGGCCGCGACGACAATCGCCGGCAGCAAAGACCTTCGTCTTGGACGTCTGGAATCCACGATACTCGGCTTTGTAATTTGAGCGGTCATCTAGCTCCAGGCCTAATGTATCGCTGAGATAGTGCTCTGGACCCAGGAAACCCATGGAAAGAAGAATAAGATCGGCTTCCCAGAACAGCTCACTGCCCGGGATTTCCTTGAAATTTTCATCGACATTGATCGTGTTGATGCCCTTGAGGGTGCCGTCGGCGTCTCGCACGATCTCTTTCCCGGAGATGGAATAGATGCGTGGGTCCTGTCCAAATTTCTCAGCCGCTTCCTGGTGGCCATAGTCTACCCGATAGATCTTCGGCCACAGTGGCCAGGGGTTGTCATCGGCCCTGTTCAGGGGAGGTATAGGCATAATCTCAAAATTCACCAGAGACTCGCAGCCGTGACGAAGTGACGTGCCTATGCAGTCGGTGCCGGTATCACCGCCGCCGATAACGATCACCTTCTTGCCTTTAGCACTCAGGTAGTTTTCGTCTTCAAGATTAGAGTCGAGCAGGCTCTTGGTGTTCTTGTGTAAGAACTCCATGGCAAGGTGAATGCCATTGCCGGCTCGATCTGGAATGTTAAGATCGCGAGCTGTGGTGGCGCCAGTTGCAAGCAATAGGGCATCGCAGTCTTGCAACAGCTGATTGACATCAACGGCATTCTCGCCGTTGCCGCCCACATCCGCATTGACTATGAAGTTCACGCCTTCTTCCTTCAGGATGTTAACGCGCCTATCGACTATATCCTTCTCAAGCTTCATGTTTGGAATGCCATACATCAGCAGCCCGCCAATACGGTCGTCTCTCTCATAGACTGTCACGTTGTGTCCTGCGAGATTAAGCTGCGCTGCAGCGGCCAGACCCGCCGGCCCCGATCCGATGATTGCTACTTTCTTATCGCTGCGTTGCTCGGGCGGATTGGCGACAACCCAGCCGTTCTCGAAGCCTTTATCTACAATGGCGCATTCGATGTTCTTGATCGTAACCGCCGGTTCATTAACACCGAGCACGCAGGCTCCTTCGCAGGGAGCAGGACAGACACGTCCAGTGAATTCCGGGAAGTTATTGGTCTTGTGTAAACGATCTAGCGCTTCTTTCCAGCGATTCTTGTAGATCAGATCGTTCCACTCGGGAATCAGGTTGTAGACCGGGCAGCCTTCTTCAGACTGACAGAAAGGCACGCCACAATCCATGCAGCGCGCACCTTGATTGTTAAGGAGCTCGTCATTATGGCTGGTATAAATTTCTTTATAATCCAGCAGTCGGTCCATCGCGTTGCGATAGGGCTCGGTCTGACGAGTAAATTCCTTAAATCCTGTTGGCTTTCCCATTTGGTTTTCTACCTTTCTACTAAGCTTCTGCATCGACTGATCGCAATCGGCAGATTCAATCTTTTGATAGTTCTTATACTATTATTGCTTAGACTGCGTTCTCTAAAACTCGCTTGTAATCAGTCGGCATGACCTTGACGAAATGCATCAGATTGGCTTCCCAATTATCGAGAATATTTTTTGCCACCGGTGACTCGGTATACAAGAAGTGTTTCTTGATCATGGCTTTGAGTTCCAGAATGTCATCTATTGAGACGAGATTCTCAAGCTCGAAGGTGCCGGTATTGCACTGTTTGGGAAACTCCTTCTTGGGATCCCATACATAAGCGATTCCGCCACTCATGCCAGCGCCAAAGTTTCGGCCGGTGTTACCTAAGATAACTACTCGCCCGCCAGTCATATATTCACAACCATGGTCGCCAATGCCTTCAACCACAGCTACAGCACCGCTGTTTCTTACGGCAAATCGTTCCGCGACTATGCCTCTGAAGTACGCTTCGCCACCGGTTGCACCGTAAAGGTTCACGTTGCCTGCAATCACACTCTCTTCCGCCTTGAAGCTGGAATTCCTCGGTGGATAGATGACAATCTTGCCACCCGAAAGGCCCTTGCCTACATAGTCGTTGGCATCACCCTCAACGGTCAGTGTAATTCCCTTTGCCAACCAGGCGCCCAGACTCTGACCAGCTGAGCCGTTCAGTTTGATGCTAATCGTATCCTCTGGAAGCATGGTTTCTTTCCAGCGCTTCGCTACCTCGTTAGAAAGCATGGTGCCAACTACGCGGTTTGTATTAATTATATCTGTCTCGATCTCGACCTTGTCGCCAGTTTCCAGGGCCAGCTTGGACAGGCGAATTAATTCGTTGTCCAGCGCCAGGTCGAGACCATGGTCTTGATCCTTAGTCTTATAGAACTCGGTGCCTTCGAATACCACCTGGGCAGGCTGCAGCATGCTGCTCAGATCGAGCCCGTCAGCCTTCCAGTGATTGATAGCATCATCGGTCTTCAACAGGTCGACTCTGCCAACCATTTCATTCACAGTGCGAATGCCAAGTTCTGCCATGATGCCGCGCATCTCTTCGGCAACCATGAACAGATAGTTCACAACGTGTTCGGGCTTTCCCTTAAACTTTGCACGTAATTCAGGGTCTTGAGTTGCAATACCAACCGGGCAGGTATTGAGATGACACTTGCGCATCATGATGCAACCCAGAGTAATCAGAGGGGCGGTAGCGAAACCAAATTCTTCCGCACCGAGCAGAGAGGCAATAGCGATGTCTCTGCCCGTCTTCAACTGGCCATCTGTCTGCAGCACTACGCGTGAGCGCAAGTTGTTCATAACAAGCGTCTGATGAGTCTCGGCAACGCCTAGCTCCCATGGAAGCCCAGCATGTTTGATAGATGTTAGTGGAGACGCACCCGTGCCGCCGTCATGCCCGGAGATTACCAGATGGTCGGTCTTCGCCTTGGTCACGCCGGCAGCGATCGTGCCTACGCCAACCTCGGCAACTAACTTGACGCTAATGCGCGCCTCACGATTTGCATTCTTCAAATCATGAATCAACTGCGCAATATCTTCGATCGAATAAATATCGTGATGCGGCGGCGGACTTATTAGTCCCACACCAGGGGTAGAGTGACGGATGCGAGCGATCTTCTCATCTACCTTGCCACCGGGAAGCTCTCCACCCTCGCCCGGCTTGGCGCCCTGGGCAATCTTTATCTGAAGTTCATCGGCATTGGTTAGATACCATGCCGTGACTCCGAATCTCCCCGACGCTACCTGCTTGATAGCGGAGCGCTTGGAATCACCATTGGCCATTACCTTGAAACGTTCTGGATCTTCACCACCTTCACCGGTATTCGATTTGCCGCCAATCCGGTTCATCGCAATAGCAAGTGATTCGTGGCTTTCTTCCGAGATCGAGCCGAAGCTCATCGCGCCGGTAGCAAAGCGTTTTACAATCTCGCTAGCGGGCTCAACTTCATCAATTGAAATCGCGTTCTTGGGGTCGGAATTAAATTTTAGCAAGCCTCTAAATGTGCAGCGCCGTGTCGCATCTTCGTTCGAAAATTTTGCGAATGCCGCATAGGCTTCTGCACTATTCGTTCTTGCAGCTACCTGCAAGTTCGCGATGGTGTTCGGATTCCACATATGGGCATCTCCACCGGAACGCCAATGGAAATCTCCAGGATTTGGAAGTACTGGAATACGATCGCTGTCGCTCTTGGGAAATCCGATTGCATGGCGGCGTCTCTTCTCTTTCAAGAGAACGTCGAAATTGACGCCTTGTACGCGTGAGGCTGTGCCTGTAAAACAGCGATCGACGACTTCGTCTGCCAATCCAACTGCTTCAAAAATCTGAGCACCCTTATAGGAATGAAGAGTGGAGATGCCCATCTTTGCCATGACCTTTAGCATGCCCTTGGCGACACCCTTCTTATAACCGGCAACCAGGGCATCTTCGTCGGCAAATAGCGCGCCGAGGAAACCTTCCTGCTGTGCCTGCCAAAGTGCCTCGAAGGCAAGATAGGGGTTGATTGCATCAGCGCCATAGCTGGTGAGCAGGCAATGGTGATGAACTTCTCTGGCTTCGCCGGTTTCCATAACCAGGCCGATCTGAGTTCGCTTGCGCGCCTTAATCAGGTGCTGGTGCACAGTGCCGCAGGCGACCAAAGCGCTTAGAGGAATGCGTGTGGCAGAAGTCAGGCGGTCGGAGAGTATGACGAAGGCAAAGCCATCATCAATCGCCGTTTCCGCTTCGCTGCAGATACGGTCCATGGCGGCTTCGAAGCCGTTTTCCTCAGCACTATCGAAAGTTATATCGATTAGCTTCGTCTTCATGCCGCGATAGTCCATGTCTCGAATATCAGACAGCTGCTGATTGGACAGAATTGGATGGTCGAGGCTGAGTCTATGGGCCTGCTCAGGCGTGGTCTGCAATAAGTTGCCTTCCGGGCCGATAAAACAGCGCAGCGACATCACAATCTCTTCACGAATCGAGTCGATAGGTGGGTTTGTTACCTGGGCAAACAGTTGCTTGAAATAGTCATAGATCATGCGCGGCTTGTCAGACAGACAAGCAAGTGCAGAGTCATTTCCCATTGAGCCCAATGGATCGCGCGACTCAGTAACCAGAGGAATTAGCATGAACTGCATGGTTTCGGTGGTGTAACCGAAGGCCTGCATGCGCTGCGTGATATTTTTACTGTCTAGAGAGTGGGCGGCGCTGCCCTTGGCAATATGGTCAAGTGTAACTTTTTGTTCGCTAAGCCAGTCGCCATAAGGTTTCTTGCCCGCAATTTCCAGCTTAACCTCTTCATCTGGGATCAGGCGGCCTTCTTCGAAGTCTAGTAGAAACATCTTGCCGGGCTGCAATCGACCCTTGAGTTTTACATTCGCGGGATCGACTTTCACTACGCCTACTTCCGATGCCATGATGACTTTGTCATCGTGGGTAACATAATAGCGACTGGGGCGCAGACCGTTTCTGTCCAGAACTGCACCTATATAGTGTCCATCAGAGAAAACGATGGAAGCCGGACCATCCCATGGCTCCATCAGGGCTGAATGGTATTCATAGAAATCTCTCTTAACCGGGCCCATGTTGACGTCTGACTGCCAGGCCTCTGGAATCATCATCATTACCGAGGCGGGCAGAGAACGACCCGAGAGCAGCATGAATTCCAATACGGAATCGAAACTGCCTGAGTCGGAGCAGTCATCATCGATAACAGGGAATACGTTTTGTAGGTTGTCGCCGAATACATCGGTCTTAGCCTTGCCCTGTCGCGCAACCATGGAATTCACGTTGCCGCGCAGAGTATTGATTTCGCCATTGTGGCTCATGAATCGATTTGGCTGAGCGCGATCCCAAGAAGGAAAGGTATTGGTACTAAAGCGCGAGTGCACCATCGCCATATGGGTTTCGAAATCGGGATTAGTCAGGTCGCCATAAAAAGGGAACAGCTGGCCTGGTGTGAGCATGCCCTTATAGACGATGACCTTGGTAGAGAGGCTGCAGGCATAAACTTGCTTTGCTTCGGTGAGCGATGTATCCAGACGCAGTCGGTGGGTAAACCGCTTGCGAATTACATACAGCTTTCTTTCGAATTGTTCCTGCTCTAAACCCGCTTCAGAAGCGACGAATAGCTGCTCGATTCTAGGCTGCGCCATCAGAGCGGCGGGCCCGACATCTGCCCCTTTAGCATCGATAGGGACTTCTCTCCAGCCGACAAGGGTCTGGCCTTCTTCAGCGATGATCTGGTTAATTATCTTCCGGCAGGTTTCTCTTTCCTCGTCGACTTGGGGGAGGAAAATATTGCCCACGGCGAACTGGCCCGCAGGGGGCAGATCGATGCCGAATTCAGTTTTGGCGACTTTGTGGAAAAAGCTGTTGGGCAGGGCCATCAATATGCCGGCTCCGTCGCCGGTGTTTGCCTCGAAGCCGCAGCCTCCGCGGTGGTCCATGCGGGAATTCAGGTGATAGGCATCCAGCATGATTTGATGGCTGGGCTGGCCCTTTATATTTGCAACGAATCCAACGCCGCAGGAATCTTTTTCCTTAGATGGGTCATAGAGTCCTGTCTTTGCAGGATACCCAAACTTCAAAGGGATGCGATTTTCGTTGCTCATAGTCACTAGTTTCTCGTGCAGTAGTCGCTATTCAGTTCTTTTCTTATTCCGCAACTTCATCCCCTATCGAGACAGTGTCTCTCGGGTCAGAAGGTACTACGCTGCTGAATTTGTCTCGATAGGGCCTGACTATTCAATCAGTTTCCCTTTGTGCGGGCTGCTACGCAATGCTTGGGCGCTGCTATTAGCACTACAGAAAGGGCCGAACACAATACCACTGCATCAGAATATGTCAAGATCGAGAGGAGCCTGGGATGGGCGAAGATGGCAATACATTGTCATATTGCTGGATGGGCCTGAGCAGGTCTCAATCCGCCGTATTTTGTTTATTACCGTCGATTCCGGCGCTGTTGTGAGATTGGCCCATGAAGTAAACGCTAACGAAGACTCGATGGTGGCGAGGCGTGCAAACACAAGGGAGGAAATCCGATTGCCCGATTAGTCACTATCGCGTCCCACGGTAGCATCATTCCCTCAAACGAAGACACTTGATTGACTTTGTATATCCAAAGACGAGCCTTCTCTGCCAGGCTATCGCGAGATCCGCTGCAGAGACCAAAATACATGCGCTTCGAGGGTTTCACTTGCTTGATAAAAAGCAACAGGTGATTTACCCTAAGCTGCGCTAACTTCCCAACAAGAAGAATAATTTTAAGCGAACAATTCTCATTTAGATTTAGAAGCTCGAAATCAGAATTCCTGTCCACATTACGGAGGCGAATGTAAATCGTGAATCCAAAACTAACCCGTAGACGCTTCATCAAAGGGGTAATCGCCTCTGGTGCAGTAGCCACTTCAACCACAATCTGGTACGCGGCCAATGGCCAAGCACGGCCAGCTGGTGCAGTTGAACGCATGATCAGAATTAATATTAACGGCCAGATGCGCAGTGTAGACGTAGCGCCTCAGGAAACACTGGCATCTACTTTACGTTACAAGCTAGGGCTAACTGGCACGAAACTGGGATGTAACCGCGGCGAATGTGGCGCGTGTACTGTTCTTGTTGATGACATCCCCAGCTATGCTTGTTCCGTGTTGACTCACAGTGTGAAGAATAAGCGAGTCGAATCGGTAGAGGGGCTAGAAGCTGCAAATGGTGATCTTCATCCCGTGCAGCAAGCTTTTGTGGATGAGCTTTCTCCACAGTGCGGTTACTGCACTCCAGGTCAGGTTATGTCCGCAGTAGGTTTACTGCGCTCCAACCCTAACCCTACTCGAGAAGAAGCACGGCAGGGCATGGCAGGTAACATATGCCGCTGTGGTTCTTATGACTCTTATCTCAACGGCGTCATGCGCGCAGCACAAATAGGATAATCATCATGGCATATAGGCTAATTGGCAAAGATTTTGTTCCACCAGATGTGCCTGGCAAGGTTACCGGTCGCATTAAATACGCTGAAGACTATGCCCGCGATGGCATGGTATACGCCCGTTTACTCACCAGCCCGGTCCCCCACGGCCGAGTTGTCGCTATCGACGCTTCCGAGGCTCTGGCCATGGATGGTGTGTTTGGCATTTTAACTGCTGATGATGTTTACCCAGATGGTGAACCGCAAAGCACAGGTCTAAAAGTTTTAACGAATGAGCCTACTCTTATGGGTGAGCCTATTCTTGCTGTGGCAGCTAGAGATGAAAAAACAGCTGAGAACGCGATAGCAGCAATTTCCCTAACAATTGAGAGACTGCCTTTTGTACTGGATCCGCTCGACAGCTTGCAAGAAGGTGGAGACAACGCCTACAACGGAGGCAATACCTTCATTTTCCGTCAAGGTTTCGCGGAAGAGAAATGGACTGCTGACCAGGTAGCTAGCTTTAGAAGCGGTAACGAGCCGACTGCTGAGGCACAGCAAAGTTGGGAATACGGCGACCTAGAAGCAGGTTTTGCTGCTTCTGACTTCGTTCACGAGACCACATTTAGCACGGCGGGTTACCCGCATATGTCTATGGAGCCTCGCAGCGCCATGGCCTATTGGGAAAATGGAAAATGCTACCTTCACGGTACCTCGCAAAGCCTAAGCGCTATTGCCGAGCCTATGGCAGCGATCGTCGGTGTGCCACTGGAAGATTTCGTCTTCATCAACGAAGCGACAGGTGGTGGTTTCGGTCAAAGAGCCCGTGCTGGAAGTATCCCAAGCATGGCGATACCAGCCAAGCTCTCGCAGAAGATTAACCGCCCGGTGATGATGCGTGTTTCCCGTGAAGAGGAATTCACTATCGGTGGTGCCAGACAAGGCCTGCAAGGTTGGGTAAAAGTTGGCTTCAAGCGCGACGGCAGTATGGCAGCAATGGATATGTACTGTGTCTCGGATAATGGCGGCAAAGGCGGTGGCGGCGATGCCAATTCCGCGGCAGCCGGCGTGAGTGCCCTATATCAAACTGAGGCAATGCGATTCCGCAACACCTCAATTGGCACCAACACAGGTCACCGTGGTGCACAGCGGGGTCCAGGTGAGAACCAGATTATGGCCATCATGGCGCCTATTATGGATAAGGCTGCCGAGGAGCTGGGTCTAGATCGATTAGAAATCCGTAAGCTCAACGCCGCACAAAATGGCGATGTTAGCGGACCAAGAAGCACGCCTTTTACCAGTGCCTATATGCCTGAAGCTTTAGAGCAGGCCGCAGCGCAGTTCGATTGGGAGGCCAAGAAAGGTCGTTCCAGACAAACAAATGGCAACAAAGTGCGTGGCCTCGGTATAGGCCAGGGCTACCACAATGCTGGCCGTAGCGGCATGGACGGTTTGATTCGTCTGATGCCAGACGGTCGCCTCCAGATACACAACGGAGTTGGTAACCTCGGTACTTATTCTTACGCTTCTACTTCTCGTGCAGCTGCAGAAGTGTTGATGATGGAATGGGAAAATTGCGATGTTGTAACAGGTCGCACCGACAGACATCTTCCGATTACCTCGCCACAAGACGGGAGTAACTCAATCTTTACTAATACTCGAACCTGCTTTGGTGCAGCGCAAGATTTGTTAGCAAAGATGAAAGAAATTGCCGCGATGGATTTAGGTGGCGACCCTGCTGACTACGAAATTGATGGTTCCAGAATCTATCAGATCGCAGACAACACAGCGGGTATGACTTATGCAGAAGTTGCTCAGCGCGGTGTAGAGTTGGGTGGCAAATTTACTGGCGAAGCTGAACTGCCAGAGGAATTAAATACACTGACGGCGTTATCTGTATCTAGACTTGCAGGTACCGCGCTGATGGGGATTTTCCACGATCCTCGTCACAACGATAATCCTCCTGGATTTACAGTAACTTTTACTGAAATCGAACTGGATAAAGAAACTGGCAAGTTTGAAATTCTCGACATGGTTACAGTGGCTGAGTGTGGAACGGTAGTTCATCCACAAGGCCTTGCTAACCAATTAAGAGGAGGTGCAGTGTGGGGCATCGGTCTTTCAGTTTTAGAGAGACATCTATACGATCCTCAAAATGGTCTTCCAGCTAGCAGTGGTTACTGGCAGAGCAAAATACCTACCTATCTTGATACGCCGGCTCAAATTGGCACTGGTTGGGTGGATCTTCCGGATCCTGAAAACCCTGTAGGTGCTAGAGGAATTGGTGAGCCATCAATGGGCGCTGTATCGGCCGCACTTAACGCTGCAATCTCAGACGCACTTGGTGGACACTTGTTTGACACCGCGCCTGTGACTACAGACATGATCATTAACCATATAGCCGGGGTATCGGAAGAAGCGACTCCTTTGGCTCAGAATAATTTCAGAGGTTGATATGCCCGCTACATCACATGACGTAATGCCCGATATTGAACTTTATCAGCCCACTGATGAAGCAAATGCCTTGGAATTAGCAGGCACACTAGGTGACGACGGTTGGATCGTTGGTGGCGGTCAGGATACTTACGGTTGGTTGAAAGACCGCAACAAGTCTCCTGCAGCCATGATCGAGATAGCTCAGATTGATGCCTGGAGGGGAGTGAAGGAAACCGCAGACGGTATCGAAATCGGCGCGGTGACTACACTGACAGACATCGCTAACCACCCTCTGCTGCAATCTAAGTTCGGCCTTCTTGCTACAGCGGCAAGCAAGGTTGCTAGCCCGCAGATTCGCAATGTTGGAACTTTGGGTGGAAATTTAAATCAGGACGCGCGTTGCTGGTATTACCGTCGCGGACTCGATTGCTACCGTGCCGGTGGCAATATTTGTTATGCAGATTCTCCTGAAGGGTTGAATCGTGAGCACGCTATCTTCGGAGCTAGCCGCTGTGTTGCGGTCAGCCCTTCAGATACCGCGCCTGCTTTAGTGGCTCTTGATGCAACTATGGTCGTAGCGAGTGCGAGTGGTGAGAGACTGATTCCTGCCCAGGATTTCTTCGTAGGCCCTAATCGCGACATCGTCAATATGACAGTGTTAAACGAAGGGGAGATTCTGACAGCAGTTCGCTTGCCCAACGAATGGGCGAATGCGGAGTTTTATTTCGAGAAAGTCGCTGACAGAAATGTGTGGGACTTCGCGCTAGTAAGCGTAGCGGCGGCCATTAAAGTCTCCGCTGGTGCAATCACAGACGCTCGCATAGTATGCGGTGCTGTCGAATGTACGCCTCGCCGACTGGAAGCTGTCGAAAATGCTATTCGCGGACAACAGCGTTCGGACCAACTGGCTGATCAGGTAGCAGCCATGGCCACCGATGGAGCAAGACCGTTGAACTACAATCATTTCAAAGTGCCATTGATGGAAAATCTAGTTAAGAGAGCGGTCCGAGGTTAATCCTCGGGTCATCTCGAGTTAACTAAATAGATACTAAATAAGAAACATAAGAAAAGAGGGTAGTACAGTGGGAGAAATTGTCCGCTATAAACGCGATGTTTGGGGTGAAGAGGTAATTCTTGGTGTTTCATGGGATTTGCTTTGGGTGGTTGCAGTTGCAGTTTTAGTTCTACTTGCAGCTCACGCGATTATCATGGCTGCTTTAGCCAACAAGAAGATTGAAAAGGCTTCATCTGAAGGTCGACGAGTCTTGCGTCATGAGACAATTGACAGATTGTTCCACTGGGTTATGGCCGCAAGTATTTTGGTCCTGATTGCGACTGGCACGGCACCGATTCTTGGGCTACGCATCGCATGGCTGAATATTCATTGGATCGCCGGCTTACTGCTTACCTTCGTAGTGGTTTTTCATATTATCCGGTCTCTCTTCTGGCAAGATTTCAAGTCGATGATTCTGGGGCCGAAAGACTTTGGCGAGCCATTTGATTCATCCAAGAAGCCGGGCAAATATACTTTCGAACAGAAAGGCATGCACTGGGCAGTAACCGTAGTTGTGCTAGCGGTTATCGTGACTGGCGTACTGTTGTTCTTGCAGATCGATACTCCGTTCTGGGATCGGACTAATAGCATGCCGGAAGATCAGTTAGGTCTTATGTTCTTACTCCACGGTCTTTCTACTCTTGCGCTGATAGCTCTTGCGGCGACGCATATCTACTTCGCCTTGAGACCGGAAAAATTGTTCTATACGCGTTCTATGGTATCTGGTTGGATTTCGGAAGATGAAATGACGGCAAACCATGACACTAGTCTATGGTCTCCCAAGGAAGCCGATTAATTCTTTCGTGTTGATGTCTGATACGAATCCGAAAACGAAAAACGAGTAAAACGCTGTGATAGAAGAAGATATAGAAGCGATAGAGTCTGGCTACGAGTTCCTGTTGGCATTTGCCGCGCAGGGACGGCCGGCTCAGAACGAAACAGGGCCTGGTCCTCATGCCAGACCTACGATCGAAGGAATTGCAGCAGCGATGAACAATATCGCGACTGCACTGTCAGACAGTAAAGATGACTTCGAACAAGTCATTGCTAATGATTGCCGAAATGCAGGTGCCGCTCTGGCATTTATTCTCGCTCAAGAGAAGATAGGGTCGGAGATTGTGGACAACTTGAATGCGTCTATTCATCTGCGAGCCGTGCTGACAGATTTATTTCTGTACAGCGAAGCATTGAAGCCATTAGATACTGGCGAAGCGGTGGCCCCGAGTGCAGCGGGTGGCGTTGAGACCTACGACGCAACCCAGAAGTAAAACTACATCGTCCTGAAGTTGCTCTATGGCTTTTCAGGCTGATGACTAGCAAAAACGGAATCGGACTAGCGCCTGTTCCGTTTTTTGTTTTCTACCTTTGAATAAAAAGGCGAGGAGCCTGTGACAGACATGATCGAATGGCCAGCAAGGATTAAATTGGCGCAGTTGCCTACACCTCTTACTAAGTTGGAGAAATTTTCCCAGCGCTTCGAAAACACTACTGTGTGGGTCAAGCGCGACGAACTCACCGGCACGGAAGTCTCGGGAAACAAGATTCGCAAACTGGAGTTTTGTATCGCCGAGGCGCAGGCACAATCCTGTGACACAGTAATCACCTGTGGCGGAATCCAATCGAATCATTGCCGAGCTACGGCAATACTAGGGGCTCGGTTGGGTATGAAGGTACACCTGATCTTGCGTGGTGAGAGGCCCCAGATGCCGGAGGGTAATCTATTGATGGACTACCTCAGCGGTGCAGAAATTACCTATCTGAATCAGGGCGAATGGAGTAGTCATGAAGCTCTGGCAAGAGAGCTTCAGGCGTCTTATCAGGCGCAAGGTCGGAAGGCCTTCTTTATCCCAGTTGGGGCAAGCGACGAAGTAGGTCTATGGGGTTATATAAAGGCGAGCGAAGAATTGCTTCAGGATTTTAGCGACCTTGATTTGGAGCCTGAGTATATCGTTACCGCCACCGGTTCCGGTGGCACCCAGGCTGGGCTGATCGTGGGTACGCAGATGCTGGGAATCAGAAGTCAGGTGGTCGCCTTTAACGTGAGCGACGATGCCGCCTACTTCGACAGGAAAATACGCGACGATGTGACGCTCTGGAAGCAACGATACAATCAACAGTTCGACCAGGACGCAATGACGATAAAGACCGTAGAGGGTTATCTGGGCGTAGGCTATGGAATAGCAGGGCCAGAAATCTTTGATATTATTTCCGAGTTGGGTCGCACCGAAGGCCTTTTTCTAGACCCAGTCTATACAGGAAAAGCCTTTCATGGCATGGTAGCCGAGCTACTTAAGGGTGAATCGGGGCAGCTATCTGGCGCTAAAAACGTAGTTTTCATCCACACCGGCGGTCTGTTTGGTGTATTCCCCCAGCAGCAGAACTTTCGATTTGAATAGGGTGTGATAGGTGAGGCGAAACCTGCTTATCAGTTTTTGCAATTGGAATTGGACTCATTATGAATAAGATCACTCGGCCTCAGTTTGTAAAGACCTTGATTGCGACTGCTTTCATTTTCCCCAGTGTGCTGGGCATTTCTGTTCTGGCACAACCGCAGGACGGCACGGCCGGCGCGAGCTATTCATCGGCTGCACCCGACGGCGTTGCGTCGGCAAGCTATTCGGCACCTGAGCCTGCCACCGAGCTTATGGAAGGCAACAACGAAGAGTTGTTGCTCGCCAATACTCAGATGTTGGTTGAGGGCAGTTTGCGCTCCGGAGAAGGCTATTTCAGTGCCGACGGCGAGCGTTTTATCTATCAGAGCGAGACTACCGGGAATAACCCTTTCTATCAGATCTATGTAATGGACCTGAATAGCGGGAGTTCGCGTAAAGTCTCTCCCGGTGTTGGGCTTACTACCTGCGCCTGGATCCACCCGACTCAAGATTTGGTAATGTTTTCCTCTACTCACGAAGACCCGGATGCGCGAGCCAAGCAGGCGGAGGAAATCGCAATACGAGAGAGTGGTGTTAGCCGTCCATATGGATGGGACTATGATCGTTACTACGATATCTATCAGGCCGACAGCAATGGCAATGATCTTGTCAATCTCACCAATAGTGACGGCTACGATGCAGAAGGTTCTTACTCTGCCGATGGTAGCCAGATTCTATTCGCATCCAATCGCGAGGCCTATCAGAGAAATTTAAGTCAGGCGGAGCAGAAGCTCTTTGACGACGATGCATCGTATTTCATGGATCTTTATCTGATGGATGCCGATGGTTCAAATGTCAAACAGATAACCCATTCGCCGGGTTACGACGGAGGCCCCTTCTTCAGTCCAGACAATAGCAAGGTCGTTTGGCGTCGCTTCAATCCGGATGGCAACAGCGCCGAGATCTGGACGATGAATGTCGATGGCAGCGGTCAACGGCAGTTAACGGCAGACGCCATGGTCTCCTGGGGCCCTTACTATCATCCCAGCGGTGACTACATAATCTACTCCAGCAATATATTGGGTAATGCTAATTTCGAACTATTTATGATCGATCCCGAAGGTAGCAATCCGCCGGTTCGTGTCACCAATACAGCAGGCACGGATATTCTCCCGGTTTTCTCGCCAGATGGTAACAAGCTAGCATGGAGTACTACGCGCACCGCGGATGGTACTTCGCAGATTCATATGGGTGATTGGAATCATCAACAGGCGTTGAAGTTATTGGGGCTATAATTGTAGTCACGATGATTGAGTACTGAAGAGTAATGGCGAACGGTATTGCAATGAGAGAGCTCTTTCGAAAAATCATTGTCAGTGCGACCCTGTGGGGTGCAATCTCCGCGCAGGTCGGCTGGGTGTCGGCGCAGACTATTGATAGTCCTGCTAGCGTCGATAATCAGGACAGTGAACCGGCGCTCGTTCATCACAGCCTCAGAGTAATCCTCGATCCACAGAATCAATCGGTCTCCGTGGAAGATACCATTACCGTGCCGGATTCCATGTTAGGAAATCCCCTCACTTTTTCTCTGAACAGTAATCTTAGCATTAGCAATAATTCCCGGCGTCTCCAAGCTCTCGCAGCAGACCCGGCCGCTACCGTTGCCGGAATCAATAACACCGGTGGCTTAGCTGCTGCTACGACGCAGTATAGTCTCAGCCCACCCAGGCGAAACTCCAGTACCGTCCTTATTAGTTATAGTGGAACAATCTTCGATACCGCCGAACAGACCAGTGCCGAGTACGCCCAAAGCTTCGCCGAGAGTTCCGGTATTATCAGTGAGCAGGGTGTCTACCTAAATAAAGGCAGTGCCTGGGTTCCCGATTTTGGAGGCGATCTTATCAGTTTCGACCTGCGGGTAGAGTTCGCCGCCTCTGCCGGCAGTTGGACGGCGGTGAGTCAGGGAGATCGCCTGGAGAGCAACGGCTGGCACAGCGATCAACCGATGGAAGAAGTCTATCTGATCGCGGCCGACTTCACCGAATACTCGCAACAGGCGGGCGATGTTGAGGTGCTTGCCTATCTGCGCAATCCGGATCCGAATCTTGCGACGAAGTACATGGATGCCACTGGGCGCTATTTGGCTCTCTATGAACCGCTGCTTGGTGAGTATCCCTACAGCAAATTCGCACTGATTGAGAACTTCTGGGAGACAGGGTACGGCATGCCCTCGTTTACCCTTCTGGGTGAGCAGGTCATTCGTTTCCCCTTCATTCTTGAATCATCCTATCCCCATGAGATTCTGCACAACTGGTGGGGCAACGGTGTCTATCCTGACTATGAAACCGGCAATTGGAGCGAAGGCCTAACAGCCTACCTTGCGGATCATCTCTTTCAAGAGATGGATGGGTTGGGGCATGAGTATCGCAAGGAGATGTTGGCTAGATACAAAAACTATGTGGCCGAAGACGTCGATTTTCCGCTATCTCAGTTTACTTCGCGTAATTCCGCTGCCTCTCAGGCTATTGGCTACGGCAAGACTCTGATGCTCTGGCATATGCTGCGAATTCAATTGGGTGATGAACTCTTTCTGACAGGCTTACGCGAATTTTACCAAGACTATAAGTTCAAGCGAGCCACCTTCGAAGATATTTCCATGCATTTCTCTGAGCTCAGTGGCTTTGATCTCAGCGACTTTTTTAATCAATGGGTAGGTCGTGCTGGTGCGCCCGAACTATCTATTTCGGTCGAAGAGGTCATTGGAAATAGAGCCAGAATCATGTTTGCGCAGATTCAGCCAGAAGAGCCCTATACACTTAGGGTGCCAGTTGCCCTTTATTACGAAGGAAGCGACACGCCGACAATATATGATATCGATATCAGTCAGAGACTCGAAGGGGTAATGGCGGATAATTACGATCAACTGCAGGCGGTACTGGTCGATCCATTCTTCGATGTTTTTCGCACATTGGACCGGGAGGAGACACCTCCGACGATTGGTGAATTGTTCGGAGCCGAGCGCATTAGTTTCGTAGTGCCGCAATCGAATAGGCAGCACTGGATGCGCATGGTCGAATCCTTCGCCATCGGTGTAGATGCACAGATAATCAATGTCGAAGATATTACGGAGCTGCCTCAGGGCCGATCGGTTTGGGTGCTGGGTCGTGACAATGCATTTGCACAAACGGTTTTCGATGCCAGTAGTGTCTACGGTGTGCAGACGAGTCCATCCTCACTCATCATGGCAGGTAGCGATGTCGAGTTTGAGAATCGTAGCAGTGTTCTAGTCGCTCGCCACCCTGCAAATGCCGAGCTTGCCCTGGGCTTCATCGACGTGGATCAGATGATCGCCATGCCGGGAATGATCGATAAGCTGCCGCACTACGGCAAATATTCGTTCTTGAGTTTCCTGGGTGCCGAGCCTAGCAATGATGTGAAGGGAGTTTGGTCAAGCCCCGAGTCACCAATGCAATGGCTGAAACCGGATCTTCAGGTTGCGATCGATTTCGAGAATTTGCCGACAATGGAGCCGCTTGCAGTACTGCCATCTAAGTACATGCCCGACCAATTACGTCGACACGCCATGCAGTTATCCTCTGCGGATATGGAGGGCAGAGGGCTAGGGAGTGAGGGTATCGATAAGGCGGCACAGTATATAGCGGAGCAATTTCGAGCGGCGGGATTACAAACGCTGAACGGGACCTATATTCACGAATGGAGCCAGAGCATCGCCGGTAGAGGCAACATCTCTATGGCTAATGTTATTGGAATGATCCCCGGCGTGAACCGTTCGCTAAGTAATCGTCCTGTGATTATCGGTGCTCACTATGATCACCTCGGGATAGATATTGAATCCGGGCGACACTATCCAGGAGCCGATGACAATGCAGCCGGTATCGCAACAATGATTGAGGTTGCCAGGCAACTCGCTCGAGCCTTTACGCCTCAGAGGCCGATTCTATTCGTTGCCTTCAGCGGGGAAGAGTCTGGCCTGTTAGGCTCGCAGCACTTTGTGCAAGACCCGCCAGCAGGCTTTACCGCTGCAGACTTCTACGCGATGATTAACCTTGATGCTGTAGGCCGTCTCGACGGGCGGGATCTTCAGGTCTTCGCAACCGATAGTGCCTACGAGTGGCCGTTCATGGCACAGGGAATAGGCTTCACCATTGGTGTAAATTCCACCTTTCCGCCTAATACCATAGCAAGCAGTGATCACGTGAGTTTCCTCAATGCTGGCATACCTGCGATTCATCTGTTCAGTGGCGTACACGCCGACTATCACCAGTTGAGCGACAGTGCCGACAAGCTCGATCTAAGTGGCATGTCGGATATCGCGCTTTGGCTGGAAGAGGCGGTCGTATATCTTGCTGATAATGCTGAACCCTTGCGGGTTACTCTCGCTGGGGCTCCAGTGCAGGTACAAAGCACTACCGCTGTTAATGGAGAAAGGGCCGCGAGCCTGGGCTCGGTGCCAGACTTCGCCTTTGCCGGCCCCGGAGTTCGGCTTAGCGATGTAACCCCCGGTGGTGCGGCCGAATTGGCTGGGCTGCGCGCCGGTGATGTCCTGCTGAACTACAACGGGCAGCCCGTGAACGATCTGCAAACCTACTCCAATCTGCTACGCCAGTCGGCACCTGGAGATACCGTGAGTCTGGACATCCGTCGAGACGAACAGTCACTTGCCCTTGAGGTTCTCTTGCAGGCTCGCTAGATTCTGATCTCGCTTCGCACATCTAACGCAGGGCGCCAAACAGGAAGGCGGCAAACAGGCAGAGTAGCGACACCGTGATCAGGTGGCGATTCATGCTCGATTTCTTCGAAGCCCACTCATATCTCTCCTCCTCAACAAACAAACAATTCTGACCTTTCTTAAAAAATTTCACCAGATGCTCCTTAGGTATTGATATTGGATTAGCGAGTATTACAACCGAGTAATCTGACAAGCGATGGGCCGAATCAAGGCAAACTGCAGAGCAATAATGACGAAACATGGCAGATGCCGCATTGCTTGGCCGATATAGCAAGGAGTGGATTCGTTCACTGTTGGAACAAATTTGTAACTATTTGTTTCTATTTAGTAATTTAGCAAAACTATTGCGATATAGTGAACATCCAATAAGAAGTGCATAGCCGAGATTTAACAGGCCTCGGCGATAAAGAGCCAACCCCAGGGTACAGAAATGACCAAGTTTTGCCTTCGCATTAGTCTTTGCCTCCTGTCCTTCCTGTTTACCCTACCGCTACTGGCACAGCAGTCACTCCCACAGCTCACTCGGTTCGACGAGAGCGATGCGAATATCACACTAGATGGCTTTGTCGACGAGGCAGTCTGGGAGAATATTCCAGTAGTCGATGGCATGAGGGTTATCAACCCGGATACTCTGGCAGAAACTCCCTACGAGACTCACGTTCGTATGTTCTATACAGAGCGGGGCATCTACATCTCTTCTATAAATTATCAGCCAGCCGAGACTCTGGTGGCGCGCATGACTTCACGAGACACGCAGTTAGATCGCGATGGTTTCGTAGTCGGAATCGATGCCTCAGGCGGCGGACTGTATGGCTATTTTCTGCGCATTAATCTTGGCGATTCGATGACCGATGCGTCTCTGCTTCCAGAGCGGCAAATGAACATGCAATGGGATGGATCCTGGAATGGGCGCACCCAGGCATTAGATGATGGCTGGAGTGTCGAGTACTTCGTGCCCTGGTCCATGATGCCCCTGCCGCAAGTCGATGACGTAAGGCAGATAGGGTTTTATTTCGAAAGACAGGTGGGTCACCTCGGTGGCGAGGCTTGGTCCAATCCTGCACTGCCGCGTACTGTGAATCAGTATCTCTCTGCCTTCGAAAAATATGAACTCAGAGATATCGAGCCACGCAGACAACTAACCTATTACCCGTTCGCTTCGACTGTAGTCGACAATGTAAGAAACGAAACACAATTCAAGGTTGGCTCGGAGGTGTTCTGGCGGCCCACATCAAACACGCTCCTCTCTGCAACGCTGAATCCGGATTTTGGTAATGTAGAGTCTGACGACGTAGTGGTCAATCTGACAGCCTTCGAAGTGTTCTTTCCTGAACGAAGATCCTTCTTTCTCGAAGGGCAGGATATCTTTAATACTTCGCCCAGAACTGCCGGTCGCGGCGGGCCAGGTGGCCCAGTTTCTCTACTTAATACGCGCCGCATCGGCGGTGCAGCTATTTACAATGTGCCTAACGATGTGAACGTTGTGCCGACTGACTTAAGCATGCCGACAGAGTTGTTAGGAGCGGTTAAGTTTGCTGGCCAAAATGGGAGTTGGCGTTATGGAACACTGCTCGCCTCGGAAGACGATAGCGAGATTAGAGGTGAACTCGATGATGGCACTCGAGTTCATCTGCAAGCACAGGGAAGAGATTTTACTATAGCTAGAGTGTTATATGAGAATACCGGGTCGGGTGGTCGTCGTGCGTTAGGCTGGATGGGCACTAATATTTCACACCCCGAACTCGATGCCACGGTGAATGCGATAGATGCTCACTATTTCTCAGCCGATAATCGTTGGGTGATAGATGCTCAGCTTATGCATAGCGATGTTGACGGCGTCACCGGAGCGGGTGGCTTCGCCGATGTCAGCTATCGGCCACAGCGAGGCGTACAGCATACCCTGCGTTCAACCTATATAGATGACACGCTGGATATCAATGACCTTGGCTTCCTGACCCGAAACGATCAGATGAATATGGACTACAACTATTCCAAAATCGAGTCGGATGTCCCGGGGCTGCGTGGACGCAATACGAGCATCTTCATTACTAATCAGTGGAACACACAAGGTCAGCCAGTTCGAACGGGGCTTTTCTTCAACCGCGGATACAACTTCTTAAACAACAATCAGCTCGATTACAGTATTCGCTATTTTCCCGAGCGCATCGACGACAGACTGGGGCGTGGCACTGGAGATTTTCGGATAACCGAAAGATGGGGTGCAAATTTAAGATACAGTACCAACCGCGCAGAAGCTATCTCCTATAACGTGAGCTTAAACCTCGATCAGGATGAGCTGGGGCCGTCGCGAACACAGGGCTCTGCGGGTATTGTGTGGCGCGCCAATGACAGGTTTTCTACCGATCTCTCCCTGAACTATACCGACCGAGAAGCGCTACTCGTACACAGGGGGCAGGGAAACTACACCAGCTTCGAATCTCATCAATGGGCGCCGCGGCTTGAGACAAACTATTTCATCTCTGCCAAACAGCAGTTACGTTTCACGGCACAGTGGACAGCGTTGAAGGCCTTCGAAGACCGTTTCTGGCAGGTGAATCCTAATCGCCGAGATTTCCTGCAACCGGTTGCGAATCCAGATTCGACGCCTGATGACTTTGTTATTAGCCGGCTCACATTTCAGGCCAGATATCGCTGGGAGATTGCTCCATTATCTGACCTATTCGTTGTTTATACCCGGGGAAGTAACCTACCAAGAGACAGCTTCGACACATTTCAGACTCTTCTCGAGCAGTCATGGAACGACAGGATTGTCGATACCATAGCGATCAAGCTGCGCTATCGATTAGGCTCATAGGCGGCAACTACTTTTTCTGGTGTCGTATTCTCGGTGCGCTTGGTAGTATAAGTGCTAGGGTTTGTCGCTTAGACTTACGATCGCACATTCATCGCCTAGAGGCCATGGAATATTCTCTGGCAGGCACCGAGGTAACTCTAATGCATCTTCTTCGTTTCAAATTTAACGTCGCCAAGGCTATCGGTCTACTACTCATGACAGCAACACTATCCGCTCAGGTACAGGCACAGAAAGTCGTTATCGCTCACCGCGGAGCCAGTGGCTACCTGCCGGAGCACACGCTGCAAGCGAAAGCCATGGCCTATGCCATGGGTGCGGATTACATCGAGCAAGATGTAGTGATGACTAGCGATGATAAGCTCATCGTCTTGCACGATATTACCCTGGACAGAACTACCGATGTCGCCGAACGCTTTCCCGATCGTGTGCGCGAAGACGGTCGATACTACGCTATTGACTTTACTCTCGCGGAGATTCGACAGCTGCGGGCCAGTGAAGGCTTCGAGATCGACGATGGTGAGAAGAAGCAGGGCTACACGGAGCGATTTCCAATGGGGAAATCGACTTTCAGCGTGCCTACTTTGTCCGAAGAGATCGAACTAATACAGGGGCTAAATAAATCTACTGGAAAGAACATAGGGATCTATCCTGAAATAAAGTCTCCTGAGTTTCACCGCGAGGCAGGCAAAGATATCAGCACCGCAGTAGTAAAGATGCTTAAATCTTATGGCTACACTAGCAAGCAGGATAAAATATTTCTGCAGACCTTTAGCTTTGAAGAATTACAGATTATCCGTGAGCAGATTCTTCCCGCAGAAGGTATCGAACTTAATCTTGTGCAACTGATCGGCGACGTTTCTTCTTATCCGTGGATGTTCGAAGAAGACGGCATGGAAAAATTATCGGCCTTCGCCGATGGCGTTGGTCCGGATAAAGGGCTCGTGGTTTCCAGAAGTTCGCAGAAGACAAACCTTCAGGTGACTGAATTTGTGGGCCGGGCTCATGCGGCCGGCATGCAAGTTCATCCCTACACCTACCGCCTAGATCCGGGGCAGGTGCCAGCCTATGCGGATAGTTTCGAAGACCTGCTGGAGATTCACTATTTTCGCGCGAATGTCGACGGCGTGTTCACCGATTTTCCTGATCGGGCAGTGGATTTTCTGCGCAACAGATAGAGTCCTGCGCTAGAAGTTGTAGCGAAGGCCCAGAAAGGCAGCCCTGGGCGCGCCAGCGCCTAGGAATACAGGATTAGTCAGATCCTCAATAATAGGCACTTCCAACTCGGCTGGCTCTTCCCCCAGTAAGCCAAAACTCTCGTATTCTCTGTCGAAGAGGTTGTCTATCTTCGCGAATACCTCGAGCTTCTCGTTGACGCTATACCGCGCGCGCAGGCTCACCATGGTATAGCCGGAAACTTCGTCCAACTGATTGGATTCATCGCCACGCAATACCTGATTACCATTGCTGAGTATGTCCAGCCCAAGGCTGAGGCCGCTGCTGAACTGGTAATCGCTGGATAGCTTAAATTGATGCTGCGGAATGCCGGGAATACGGTCGCCGGAGCGTACTCTAATCTCACCCTCATCGTCGGCGAATGCATGGTTAGGGCTCAATGCCTTAAAACTGTCTTCAAAAGTTGCCTCTATGAAGCTGTAGGCCATCAACCAACTAAAAGCCTGCCATTGTCCCTGTAGGCTGGATTCGATGCCCGCCCTTCGCGTTTGGTCTACATTGGCGAAAAGGCCAGTGGAGCGGCCTGTGGTCTGAAACAGGATGTCGTCCTTATTCAAGGTATGAAACAGCCCCAGAGAATAGCCTACATCACCCAGAAAACCGCGTGATCCCAATTCGAAACTCTTGGCGATCACGTCATCCAGTGGTGGATCAGCCAGGAAGGCATTCGGCAGGCGACACTCCAGATCGACATCGGCTGGGTCTTCCCCGGCTTCGATGGCAAAGGCTACAGCAAGGTCGAAGACTCCCTCGTTACAGGCAAGCTCTATAGGCGTAGGTGCGCGGGAAGATTCACTATAAGACGCATACAGGCTATGACTATCATTCGCCTGCCAGGTTAGGCCTAGTGATGGATTGACTCTGGAGAAATTATGGTCGCCGTTAAGTTCGGGCCGCATGCCAGACCTGTCGCGCAGTACAACGTCGGTATAATTGCCGCGGGTAGATAGCGTCAAGGCTACAGTCGAGCTCAAGTCCATCGTGTTTGTAATGTAGAGACTACTGGATTCTGTTTCGGTATTAATAGAAGTAGCCTCGCTATCGACAAATGTGCCGGTGCCCAGACCTCGCGTGAGTCTGGAAATTGGATCGAGATTGGCAAGTTCCAGAACCGCATCGAAATTCGATTCGCCTCGGTAATAGGCACCCCCTGCAATGATCTGAGAATCGTAGCCCAGAAAGTTGCCTCTCACGGTCCATTGGAAATCGGCGCCTATACTTTCCTGGCTTCTGTCGCTCAGGTTATTTATACCCTGATCGGAAAGCACGCCTGTACCCGATAGATCATCTGCAAAATTTTCAAGATTAAATTCGTCGTCCGATCCCATCATGGCAGCGGTTTGATTCAGAAATGCTTCGAGGGCATCACTATCGGCAAATTGATTCTCACAGATGTCGTCGTCATCGAGGCCAAGCTCTTCGAGATCGTCGCCTTCGATACCGTCCAGCAGTTGCGGCATGCCACCAAGGCTGCACACTGCAAATTCCGAACCGTCACCGTTAAACGACTTTGTCTTATTCTTGCGATAGAAAAAATTTCCACCGAAACTAATATCGCTACTCACGTCATGCTGATAGTCGAAGCTAATCATCTGCATGTCGTTCTCGGTAATGTCAGGCCCAGTGAAAATAGCTTCTCTATCTAGGGCCAGCAACTCAGTAGGTGCCGCGCCATTACCTATTAGTTCAGATTGACCGTATTGGTAATTAAGATTGAGCTGAGTGGACTGGTCGCGCCAGCCCACACTGCCATAAAAATTCAATGCATCGGATTCAGACTGGTCGCGCCAGCCATCTTCCTGAAAGCTTTCCAGGTTCGCATAGTAGGCCAGGGAACCATTGTTACCGCCTGTTTCGAAATTCGCCGTCGTGCGACCAAAGGATCCTGAGCTTATTTCAACGTTAGTGCCCTCAGAGCTGAAGCCATCTTTCATATCGATTACCAGCGAGCCTCCAAGACTGTTCAGGCCGAACAATGGATTTGCTCCTCCGGATAGGGTGATGCTTTGCACCGCGGATTGTGGGAGTAGGTCCCAGTTAACCGCATCGCCAAGCGGCTCATTGATGCGGGCGCCGTTCTGATAGACAGCCAGTCCCTGTGCCAAGCCAAGCAGGGGTGAGGCGGTGAAGCCTCGGTATTGCAGGTCAGGTTGCATTGGGTTGTTCTGCGCATCGTTTAGCGAAACGCTGGTGAAGCTTTGTCGAAGAAAGTCTGAGATATTCAGCGGGTTCGCATTCTCTATGTCAGACGCATTGCGGTTCTGCACGGGGAAGGGGATCTTGGACTTATCGAGGCCTGCCCCAGAAGGGATCACTCCAATAATCAAAACTTCCTCTGGGTCCTGGGCATGAGCCATCTGGGCTCCAGCTTGGAATACTGCAAAGAGAGTTATGGAGACCACGAGCCTGCTGTGCATAGCTATCCCTGTGTTGCTTAACTACGATTTAATAGGACGCTGGAGTATAGCAGAAGCCTAGACAACACTTCAGCTCACCCGGGGATTTGATACACTGTAGCCTGACGAAAATCAGGTGGGTGGAGCAAAGATGGCAACTATTTTAATTACCGGAACTAACCGCGGAATCGGACTGGAATTCACCAAGCAGTTTCTGCAACGGGGAGATCGAGTAATAGCGACCTGCAGAGACCTTGCCGCCGCAGATGCCTTGCGCGAGCTTCAGGAAAAGTTCGATGGCTTGCAGCTTCTGCAGTTAGACGTTGCCTCTACCGATTCGATGCGTGAGTTTGTGCAGGAGCTAGACGGCACGGCAGTCGATGTCTTTATCAACAATGCTGGCGTCTATGGTCCAGCGAACCTCAAATTTGGTGAGATCGATGGGCAGGTTTGGGCATCGGTTCTACAGGTAAATTCCATCGCACCTCTTATCTTAAGTCAGATGCTCATGCCGAACCTGCGTGCGGGTAAAGACAAGAAGATGTTGTATCTCACCTCGAAGATGGGGTCTATCGCTGACAATAGTGGAGGCGGGTCCTATATCTATCGTAGTTCCAAGACCGCGTTGAATAGTGCGGTCAAAAGCTTGGCCATAGACTTGGCTTCAGAGGGCTTCATTGCGGCGGTCTTGCATCCCGGCTGGGTGCTAACCGACATGGGTGGGCCGAATGCCTTGATAGATACCAAGACCAGTGTCGCGGGCATGATGAAGGTAATCGAAGGGCTCAGCCCTGAACGCTCCGGGAACTTTTACAATTACGATGGCAATGTTATCCCCTGGTAGCTTTGCAAAACTAACTGTGGCGCACGGCTTTGCGTTTAGCGCCGCGTAAGTAAACATGGTAAGGTAAGCTCCCTTTTTTGAGTCGACCTTTTACTTTGGTCGACTATTGAGTCGCCAAACTCTAGCCGGCATTGAATATTTGATGAGTCTCCACAAATCTCGCTACACCCTCAAGATCTTGATTCTGTTTGTCTCTTTTCTATCGAGTCAGAATGCAGCTGCACACGGCGGCGTCGCCTTCGAGGACGACCTCTGTGTGATCAATATCGATTTCCTGCAGGCACACTTCACCGTGTTCCAGCCGGAAACCAGAGAATCGGATGAATTCTGTGAAGATATCCCCGACGTCGCACGCTCTGTATTCGTCATGGAATACCTGCACAGCCTGCTACCGGAGATGGCCATCGATTTCCGTATCATTCGTGATATTAATGAGGTTGGCAGATATGCGACTCTCGACGATGTGCTGGCTATCGACGACCTCGAGGCAGCAACCGTCTACTATGAGCCGCCACGAATCGAGCCCGGTGGCTTTTATACGGCGAGCTATGAGTTCGACGCCGAGGGCACCTATATAGGCGTTGTCACGGCGGATCATCCAACGGAAGATCGGTACTACACAGCCGTGTTCTATTTTCAGGTCGGCGGCGCCGATTACGGCACCCTGCCTCTATTCTTAGCTCTGCTACTGCTCCTACAGACAGGCTACTGGCTTAGCAATGGCGCCTGGGAGCGACGCAAACAGCGACTCGCCGCCAAGAATCAAGCCTCCTAGCACTGCGTCGATCTGACACTGCAATCGATGACACGCTTGCACTCTCGATTCCAAAGTTTTAGTGTGTTGCCAATACGCCGATATAATTAAGCGTAGACGTATTATTGTTGTTTTCTGTTCCAGTTCGTGTTCCTAGTTTTGGTTGATTATCGTAGGGTGAATCTACGTGAATGCTAAGATTTTAAGGTTAAACAAAGCGGGTATCCCGGTAAGTTGGCTTAGCAGAGAAGAGACTGCAACTCTTTTGGTTAAAGACCTGGTCGTCTGGTCATTGGGAAATACCGTCTTCGAGATGCGAGGGGGCTATAATCGTAGCGGCAAGCAATCCGTCTTGCGTCTGCCTAGCATCGTGGCCTGTGCAGGAAAGGTTCACGCAGAAGGGTTCAACCCACCCCTGGAAAACAAATTTCTATTTCGTCGTGACAAAAATATCTGTCTCTACTGTGGTGGCCAATTTGCTGTTAACGATCTCTCTCGAGATCATGTTCAGCCACTCTCCAGGGGAGGCATCGATGTATGGACCAATGTCGTTACATCCTGTCGACGTTGTAATAATCGAAAAGCCGACCGTTCGCCAGAACAAGCAAATATGGAGCTTCTGGCCATACCATTCGTGCCGAATCAGTATGAGTTCCTCTATCTGTCCAATCACAACGTACTTGCCGACCAGATGGAATTTCTGAGTACGCGTTTCTCTCGACACATACAACTATCCTGACTCCACATTCTATCCTGCATTAGTGATTGCTTTGCAGCGCCAATAGCATTAAGTTTTCCAGTTACAATTTTGGCTTCGCTCTGATTCGAGAGACTCACTCTATGCATCTACTAAAAAAGCAGCAATATACAGCCAGGCTTAAGATGGCTGCTCTTCTGTGTTGCGTCCTCACAAGTTGTCAGGGAGTAGACGCGCAGCGCGGCCTCTTCAATTTTGAAAGAATATCGCTTGATGAGAATTTCCCGGGGGGCTATGGAGTAGAGCTGGCCGACATTGACGGGGATTCCCTGCTAGACGTTGTTGCGCTTTCCATCAATCCTGCGCAGTTTGTCTGGTACAAAAATCCTGGCTGGGAAAAATACAGTATCAGCACAGTTACCGCCGCCAATATCGATGCGGCGCCCAATGACATAGATGGCGATGGTGATGTCGATCTGGTTCTGGCTAGTGGGTTTAGTCTTGGTAATTCCACCGCGGGTGGCTTGATGCATTGGTTGGAGAATCCGGGTAACCCAACCCAGAGCCAGCAGTGGCAGATGCACTCCATAGGTCAGGTTCCTACAACGCATCGAGTTAAGTGGGGCGATATCAATGGAGATGGAATAGACGAACTGCTTAGCCTCCCGATTATAGGTGTCGGAGCCAGCGCACCGGACTATAGTGTCAATGTTTCTCTTAGAGCCTATCAGATACCACAGGATCCGAAGAAAGGATCATGGCCCAGTGTAGTCCTAGACCAGTCACTGCAGATGTCACATGGTCTGAGCATCGCAGATTGGAATGATGATGGCCGCGACGATATTCTGACCGCCAGCTTCTATGGCGTGCATCTCATTCAACTAGCTAGCAGAGGGCAGGCAGTAGCCAAACAATATTTGGCAATGGGTAATCAAGAGAAAGAGCGGCCCGCCATTGGTTCTAGTGAGATAGGAATCGGTATGGTCGATATAGCTTCCTCAAATATAGTGGACAGGCGTTTTCTTGCAACTATTGAACCCTGGCATGGCAATGAAGTCGTGGTGTACACAGCTGGCAATAATAGAAATGCTCTTTGGAATCGAGAGGTGATTGTCGATGATCTGTCCAGCGGTCATGCGCTGCAGATCGTAGATTTGGACAATGATGGCAACGATGAAATCGTAGCGGGCGGTCGTTCGGAACCCTTTCAGTTATCCATATTTTATTTCGATGAAAATGAACAGAAATGGCAGCGCAGCGTCCTGGATGCCGGGGGTATTGCGGTATCTGGACTTGCAATCGGAGATATTAATGCTGATGGATTCAAGGATATAATTGGCATCGGCAGTAGTTCTCAAAATGTAGTCTATTATCGAAATCCAGGAAATTAGCGAGTAGCTAGGTTTCGAAACTTTGAGAGTAAGAAGTTAGATTTAGCCTGTCGTAGTAACTTCCAGTGATAAATATTTCTGCAGCCTTTCGCGCATCTCGTGCGAACAGGGTGCGATTCGTGGTTTCCTTCATGCACAACCCGACAATAAGGCACGCTGCCGGTTTCTTCCTTTCCCTGGTTGCCGCCATGCTATGGGGTGTATTACCCATTGCATTAAAAGAGTTACTCGCAGGGATGGATGCGATCACCATCGTCTGGTATCGATTCTTCGTTGCCGGCATCGTTTTGTTAGTCTGGCTGGGAATGCGCAGAAATTTGCCTAGTCTCTTCACACAAAACACGCAGACAAAATGTTTTCTGGTGCTAGCGGCGACTGGCCTGGTAATCAACTACTTCCTTTTCTCCTATAGTTTGAATTTCGTAAACGGAGAAACAAGTGAAGCAGTTATTCAACTTACAACCTTGTTTCTGATTCTAGGTGGCGTCTTCGTTTACAGAGAACCTTTCTTCGCTCTGCAGAAGATTGGTACAGTCTTGATCATGTTGGGGCTTTTACTTTTCTTTAACGATAGACTGAGCGAGTTGACTAACCTAGAGAATAGAGAAACGATTGGCGTAATCGTTGTTATCTTTGCCGCAATCACCTGGACAGTGTATGCGCTGCTGCAGAAACAGCTCCTGGTAAAGTTTTCCTCGGTTCAGATTCTGTTTATGATCTATATGTTCTCAATCGTTGTCTTGCTGCCCTTTATTTCTCCGCTAAGTCTTTTCGAGCTTACCCAAATGCAATTCTATTTGTTGTTATTCTGTTGTGTGAATACCATCGTAGCCTATGGATGTTTCGCCGAGGCGCTGAATTGTTGGGATGCTTCAAAGGTTAGTGCAGTTCTAGCTCTAGCACCTCTCTTTACAATAGGCTCTCTAAAGCTTGTCGTCTTCTTTCAGCCGGACTATGCCTTCTCAGACCGGCTCAGTATGCTCTCTCTGTTCGGGGCATTTCTTCTTGTCGTAGGTTCCGTCCTCACCGCCCTGATGCCGGTTTTTCAGCAGCATCGCATTAATAAGAGAGCCGCATTGGTAGATTCAGATTAGATTGCGCTTCTAGTCGTTGACTCACCCAAAAAAATGATAAAAACTCTCTATTACCGTATTTTCACCTAGTTCATCCAATAAGGCGTTTACTAAAATAATAAGAGAAGGTGGATATTGCCATGAAACTATATAGAACATTCTTTATCGCAGCCTCGCTGCTACTCGCTTCGGTTCCTTCACTGGCAGAAATCGAGCGCGTTGAGATTAGCAATCGAGAATCATTGTCCGATGCCGGTGTAAATTTCAGCTACGAGTCGATTACAGGAGTCGTGTATTTTTCCCTCGATCCGAATGATGAGGCGAATACCGCCATCACCGACATCGAGTATGCTCCCGTCAACGACGAGGGTCTGGTTGAATATTCCGCCGATTTTCGCGTCTTGGTTCCTTCAGACTCGATTGCCAATGGTGGCTTGCTCTACAACGTTAACAATCGTGGGGGGAGTGTGTTCCCACCGGAGCAATCATTGCAACATCCTCTCAGCGCAATGGGCTTCACTTACCTGGCAACCGGATGGATTAACGAATTGTCTCCCCGTGCAGAGCGACTGCGGCTACACGCACCCATAGTGGGTTCGGTGCCTGGGCAGCAGGCTATTACCGGGCAGGTACGTTACGAGGTGAGCGTCGGAGCGGCTGCGGATACAGTGAATATCGCCGGAGGTGGTCATCTCGCCTACGAACCAACCGCGGCGGGCTTGCGTGATGCGAGCCTGACTCAGCGACTGTATCAAAATGACCCTCGAATTCCGGTTGAGCGCTCTCAATTTCAGTTAGAGGTCATACCGGAAAGCGACAGCAACCAGCCAGTAGTGAACCTCACCATGACTGGCGGCTTTCAGCCGGGAAGACTCTATGAGCTTATCTACGAGGCGCAGAATCCCGTTCTGGCCGGAGCCGGTATGGCTGCAATTCGCGACATGGTCTCTTCAATGCGTCACGGCGACGGCGGGGCAGCACACTTGGCCGCACTGAACTTGCCAGAGATCGACAATACCGTTGCATGGGGCAATTCTCAGAGTGGGCGTCTGCTCCGACAGTTTGTGTACGACGGGTTCAACGAAGACCTCTATGGCCGCAAAGTGTTCGATGGCGTTATTCCGGTAATCGCAGGCAGTGGTTACGGTATGTTTAACAATCGCTTTGCTATGCCCACGCGAACCAATGGTCAACATTCGAATCATCTCTACCCTAACGATCTGTTCCCCTTCACCTATGGCGAGAGCACCGATCCCTACAGTGGGCGTACCGATAGTATTCTGGGGAAGGCACGTGCCAGTAACACCGTTCCGAAGATAATGCATATTCAAACCTCTAATGAATATTGGGTTCGTGGTGGTTCATTGCCACATACCAATCCACAGGGCACCGAAGATGCAGTGCTTCCCGAAGAGGTTCGCTTCTATTCCATAGGCGGCTCACAACATGGCTCTGGCGATGGGGTGCCGCAAGCTCCGACTTCCGGGCAGTTGCCACGGAACCCGAATATGTGGTCGCCCATTGCCGATTCCCTGCTAGTGGCGATGTATGACTGGGTAGCTAATGGCGAGGATCCACCTGCTTCGCGCTATCCTCAAATTGCCGATGGCAGCCTCGTTCCTTCACACACAGACAGAGGCATCAATAACGCGGCATGGAATCCGTTGCAGGGCATAAATCATCCCGATGCAAACTATACGCCCAGCTTCGCCAACTATGGTGACCGCTGGCTGGAAGAGCGTATAATAGACAGGCATCCGCAAACAAGTGATATGCACTACAACGCCCTCGTTCCAGCGGTAAATGCCGACAATAACGATTCTGCCACATCGACCGTATTGCCACCTTTGACGCAAGTTCCCTTGGCGACCTTCGTGCCCTGGAATCTTCGAGCCCCTAGTACCGGCGCAGAGAAATCATTGGCCAGACTATCTGGCGGATATATTCCACTGCCAGCAAACAGCACCGCATCTGCACAGGCGCGAGATCCGCGCAGTGCAATATCCAGCCTATACTCGTCTTTCGATGATTACTTGAACCAGTACGAGACGGCCACCGATACACTTATCAGTGAAGGTTACTTACTAGAGGGGTTCAAGCAAATTTATATGGATATCGCTCAGGGTAATATTGCCGTATTCGAGTAGCCTTATTCCGTAAAATCAGTCACAAAAAAAGCAGGCTTCACTGAAGCCTGCTTTTTTATTGTTTGAATCTCTTGTCACTTTCTCAAGCGAAGTGGGTCTGTGGCTTCCACTAGAGTCTGACCTAATCGTCTCCTGGAATATCGAAGGAAATCTGTGACAGTCTAGGTAGGCTGCAGTTGTGTGGTGCCGTATCATAAGAGACGTCATTGGGGTTTAGCCCACCCTTCAGATCCATAAAACTTGTATGGCCGCTTTCGCCCAAACAAATAATATTTTCAGCACTACCACCTGGCTTCACCAAGCCACCCCAAACGACATTAGGTGAGTCTAGTCCGCTCACGGCATGCCACGCTTTCAGTGCGGCGTGACCGGGTACGGTGCCGCCGCCAATATACTCATTGTCATGAATGTAGATTTGCTCGGGGTAGGGATCGTAGTTTGGATCTTCTACCGTGCGACCACCAAGAGCGAAGCTATAGATCATGATGTTGACACTTTTATTGTCGCGGAATTGGTTGTCAAATACTTCGATATTGTCGTTCGCCAATACGAGTAAGCCGGTACCGGGTGGAACGTTACCGACAATATTGCCTTCCGGAGCGAAGTTCTCGGTATTGTTGCCATAGATTTCATTGTTGAATACGCGAGTTGCCTGACCGCCTTGCACGGGGAGATTCGGTAAGTCGAAGACGAGGATGCCGCCGGTGTTATTCGTTGCGACGTTGTCGTAGACATCGGCAAAGGTAGAGTTCTCTATCTCTATGCCCGCGACATTAAATTCGGCGCGGGAATTTCTTACTATGATCTGGCTGGATTGGCCTACGTAGATACCCGCATCGGAAGCGCCTATAGCGACAGAGTCCTCGATGAGTACGTTCCGTGTCTGAACAGGATAGATGCCGTAGGCACCGTTCTCGGTATTGGCGCCACGGGTCCATTCGGTTCGGACGCGGCGAATGGTTACATTGGTACTCTCGTTAATCTTTAGTGCATCGCCTACGGTGTCTTCTATGGCTACATCCTGGATGATGAAATCATTCGCGCTCACCAACAATCCTTCCGCCCCCTGGGCCTGATTCTTGAAAGAGAGAATCGATGCATCCATTCCGGCACCCTGAATAGTCACTCCGGGAACCGTTAGGGATAGACTGCGCGTGAACTCATGGACGCCAGCGGGCACCTCGATGACATCGCCAGGCTGTGCCTGTATAAGCTGCTCCTGGAAGGATTCTGCGAAACTGAGCTCGGGAGCCGGCGCACTAACTTCGCTTTGATCGCAGCCGGCGAGTAGCAATGAAAGTGTGCACAGGGCGAGTAACTTTTGCAGTGGCGGTATCGTTGGCATCGGTTCAGCTCCGGTAGAATTTAGTTAGCTGTTAACGTGGCTTTCATAGTGCCATGAATCGGTTGTTCTCAACATCTTTTCTCACCTTGTCGTAATCAAAAATCACACCGTTCATGGCGATGTAAACGCCAGCGAGCTTAGTCTGGGCAGCGGTCAAGGCGGCGCCGATGTTGAACATCGCATCGGAATTTTTAAACAGAGCGGGGCTGAGCGCACCGGTTAGTACAATCGTTTTGTTAGGGATAGTGTGGAGCACGCGGGCCGTATCTACCATGGTGTCTGTGCCGTGTGTGATCACGATTTCATTCTCTGGCGACGCAGTTACGGCCTGTCTTATGGTTTCTCTATCGGCATCGGTCATCTCGAGGCTGTCCTTCTGCATCAACGACACGACCTCATAGTCCAGGTTCAGGCTAAGTCCCGAGAGGACCTCGGTGATATTGGGTGGCCCTACCTCGTAGCTGCTTTTTGCGTCGAACTAGATCTTGTCGATGGTGCCACCTACGGTAAATATGCGAATCAAACTCATCTAGCACTTCCTGCTTCTGAACTTTCTTTGTTGCAATAACCACACCTTGCGTGAAGGCTCTAGCGGTTCACGACCTCATACATCCATGTGTAGCCGCTTGCTACAGCATCATCGCTGGCAGCCTCGCCGTCGCCGTACTTGCGGCTGAATTCGTTTAGCACCGGTATCACCGCCGGGCCGCTCATTATGCGCTGCAATCTTTGCTCATAGAGATTGCCATCGATACGCAGTATGACTCTATCGTCAGCCTCCAGGTAATGTGGCCATTGTTTCCAGATGGCCCCGTAATTGGTTGTCATGTAGCCGCTCACAACGAAAAGACGCTGCTCATAGGTAGCGAGCCAAACGGTACGTGACTGGGCTGGCTCCATCGTTTGAAATTCGATGGTGGCGCGGTCTTTTAGAAAACTCCAGTCAGCAGGGGCAGGGGCAGGGGTGCCGGTCTTGAATGGACCTCCCGAGAGTATTTCCAGGGGACCATCGTGAAACCTCATGCTGCCCAATAGCATGGCGGTGCTGACCAGAAGCAGGGCTACGCCGATGCCAGTCCATTTCAGTATTTTTCTCACGTGCTACTCCAGATAATTCGTGGGGATAAATAGGGATGATGCTAAATTTTTAAAAATTGTGATCTGAACTCCGAGACTTGCCGTAACCATAGAAAGCATTAATGCCTCGTACAGCTTACCTGCTCTTGAGGCGTGATTCTCCATGCTATCCCGCGTCGGTCTCTCCCAAAAAACCGATGCTCTGTAGGCCGCCAGTGATCCTTATAGGGTTGAGGCGGTCATTTTTTTGTCTGTGTTCTACCTGCACTTCTAGCCTTTGGTTCTTCTAGCGGTAACGGCGTTCGTCCAGATATTCTCTTACCTTTCTCAATTCCGTGATCTGCTTCGCTACGTCTTCCATTGGAAATCTTTTGGCAAACTCCTGAAACATCGGCGCAGATGCAGTAATAGCCTGTTTGTGCAGCTCTTCTCCCTTTAGGGTAATAGTAACCTTCTTCTTGCGGCCACTTAGTTCATCGGGTTCTATCTTTACCAGGCCCTTTGCTTCAAGCTTCTTCAGGGTGTTGGTCATGGCTCCGGCTGTTACTTGAAAGGCGGTAGCTAATCGTCCAGGACTCGCCTGAGAGTCTACTCGGCGGAACCAGTTCAGCACGCTAAACTGAGAATGGCTCAGGCCATCTGGCAGGTTTCGTTGGAACTGCGCGCTGCTCAGTTGTGCGATGATGCCAATTTCATTGAAATAGACGAACAGGGCAGATGCATCTGCAGAGATTGGTTTATCGTTTGCCACGTTGTGTCCTATTTCAGTTAACGCTGCAATTGTAGTTCTAATCCCTTCAACATTAAACTATTTAATAGTAAATAGTTTAATGTTAAATACTTTAATGCTAAAGTAATTTGAAAATGCAGGCTGTGATGACCTCGTACAAGGAGGAAAATATGAAATATCTACTTTGGGCTATTGGTGTTCCGATGGGATTGGCGATTGCCTTCCTCGTAGTGCAGACACTGGCCTCAGAGCGGGTCGAGGTGGTTGAGCTTACTACCATTGACGAAGCTGACGAACCGCAGACCACTAGACTGTGGGTGATGGACGATGAAGGCTTTCAGTATCTTCGAGTAGGAGCCGATGGCTCCGGTTGGTTTAGTCGAATTTTGCAGAACGGGGAGGTTCAAGTCCGCAGAGGCGATACTACGAATAACTACACGGTTCAGCAGCGTCCCGAGAAGTCGGAAAAAATCAATGCGATGATGCAGGAGAAGTACACCTGGGGCGACAGTTTCTTCGCCATCGTGCTGGGTAGTCGAGACGGATCTATTCCCCTGGAGCTGCACCCGGTTAATTAGTAGCCGTCTCTTGCCCTGTGCGGGGGTGTAGCTTAGGCAGACCTGCCCTTAGCTGCTGGGCAGCTATTTGCTCACGGGCCTTGCGGCCCTGATTGTTCGCAATCAACTACCCAACAGCTAACTTGAAGGATTTTGTCGGGGTGATTTCTATAAATTGCGTTTGCTTGGTAGCAACGTTTTGACAAGGGATTCTAATAAAGTGACTTAATTCAAGTAACTCAATATAAGTAACAAGGATTCTAAATACCGATGCGGCTCAGGCTATTCACCAATTCGCGCACAATCTTTTCGGCGACAGGATAGTTGGCTGCGAATCTCGCTTCCAGTGCTACTACATCATCCATAACCGTATTGCCTGAAGTATCCACTTCGGGATTCAACAAGGCATCGATGTCTGATTCCAATTGCTGCGCTGAAGCCAGTAATTCTTCCTCGTGCGTCTCGCCCTGCTTGATCTCAACTAAGAGCTCTTTCAGGAGCTGCTTTACCTTTTCTTCGTTCATAGGAAATCCGTCTGTTTTTGCGTCTAAATGTGTCTGATTCTGATTTTTCGAGCTACCCAAACATGCGCTTCATGCAGAGTGTGAAGTCAAATGTTGCGGTTACATTGCTACCGTCATCATTTCCCATTTCCAGTCTTATCTGCAATGCATGTTTCCTAATTATTTCAGAGCCTAAGCAGCCAGGCATTAGCTCAACACGGGAAAATTTCCGAGAGCCGGCTCCCATCAACTAGCGCTAATTAAACAATCCGGACACTTCCCGCACCCGATGGCTCTCGCTATCGGTTACGTAAAGCAAACCCTCGTGGGCGAAAACGCCATGGGGCCTATTCAGGCTGCAAGTTAATGGATCGCCATCGGGGCCATCGCCACGCTCGCCGTTGCCTAATACCGTATCGATAACGCCTGTGGTCAGTGACATGCGGCGAATAACATGGTTCTCGGTATCGACTATGTACAAACTGTGATCGGATTGGGAATAGGCGATGCCCTTGGGGCCGTTAAAGGTAGCGTCGACTGCTGCGCCGCCATCACCCTGATATCCCCGCTCCCCGGTGCCGGCTATGCGTTGCAGACGATTCGCTGCTATGTCCAAGCGAAAGACGGCATTGCCTTCCCGCAGAACAAGATAGGCATTGCCCGCGGCATCCGTATCGATAGAGCGAGGCCCCAGTAGCGGTGTGCCCGTTATCGGCGCGGAATCCGGTGTCACGGTTCTTTCGCCAGTTCCCGAAAGCGTACTGATGATGCCGCTGGCCATATCCACACGCCTTAGGCGGCTATTGCCTATGTCGCAGATGAGTAAGTCGCCCCTAGCATCGAATGCAATGCTATGAGGCTGTCGTAGCTGCGCCAACTGCGCAAGCCCGCCGTCGCCGGAAAAGCCGGCTTCCCCCGTTCCTGCTAGCGTGCTAACTCTGCCGCTAGCGCGATCTACGCGGCGCACTGTGTGTGAATCCCGGCTCACAATGTAAAGATTTCCCTGCGCGTCGAAACGGATCTCGTGAGGGGCCGAGAAGGAGGCATCGCTGGCCAGCCCGCCATCGCCGCCATAGGCTTTCTCGCCATTGCCTGCCACCGTTCTCAGCATGTGCGTATTCAGGTCGAGGCGGCGTGTTCTGCCGCTGTCTACCTCGCAAAAGTACAGGGCCGAATCGGGCCCAACTACGACGCCATAGGGGTTATTCACAGGGGTGGCGGGAGCAAGCGCGCCAGCTGCAGCTGTTTCTTCGAAGCCGGGAACGCCGGTTCCAGCTACGGTGCGAACGACTGTCTGCTGGCCATAGCTGAATCGATGTAATCCTGCCATACCGAAACCCGCAAGGCTCAATTGCAGGAGTTGCCGTCTGTTCAGGAATGTCGTCATAGGCCGCCAATGGTGGATTATAGAGAATTCTATTGAGTTTTCTGCCCGAGCCAAATACTCTCATACTCCTTAGTGCAGGTAGTACCGAATAAATCAAAAAAGTAGTCGAGAATAAAACAAAAGTGGTTAAAACACAGAACGCTCGAGGAGAACGACATGTGTGATCTAGATACTCAAAAAGATGCAGACGAATTTATATCCAGCAATGGGGAGCTTAGTCGGCGCAAGTTTAACAAGCTGACCGCCACTGCGGGGCTGGCTATGTTGCTGCCACCGGTAGCAAACGCGCAGTCTGTAACAGAATCAGATGTAAACATTACGACTCCCGATGGTGTCGCCGATTGTTATTTCGTCCATCCATCGAGTGGCAGTCATGCCGCCGTCATTGTATGGCCCGACATACTTGGCCTGAGACCCGCCTTTCGCATGATGGGCAAGCGCCTCGCTGAATCCGGATACACAGTTCTGGTAGTGAACCCCTTTTATAGAGATGCTAAATCACCGGTAGTCGGCGAGGGCGCGAGCTTTGGTCAGCCGGAAACGCGAGAGATCGTATTGCCTATGGCTCGCAACCTGAATGCCGAGACGCATTTCACCGACGCTCGAGCGATGGTAAGTTGGCTGGATCAGCAGTCTGCGACAGACACAAATCGCAGAATCGGAACTACGGGCTATTGCATGGGCGGGCCTATGGTTATGCGCACAGTCGCCGCCGTACCGAGTCGTCTGGGCGCGGGGGGCACCTTCCACGGTGGCGGGCTTGCAACCGATGCCGACAATAGCCCCCATCTGCTTATACCACAGACACAATCGGCGATGCTGCATTGCGTGGCTGCTAACGATGATGAGAGTACACCGGACGCAAAGAACACCCTGCGGGAAGCCTATGCCGCTGCTGGCCTTTCGGCAGAGATTGAAGTCTACGAGGGGACACTGCACGGCTGGTGCCCGCCAGACTCGCAGGTGTATCACGAGGCGCAGGCCGAGCGCGCGTGGAGCCGACTGTTGAATCTGTTCGAGAATAATCTGGCATAGCGCTGGCTTCGGCTACCGCTACCGAGAACTGACACTGTCTCTTCCTGGTAAGTAGACCCAAAAAAAGGCGATGCATCAGCATCGCCTTTTTTTTTAGCCATTGCAGCAGAATCGCTCTAGCCTGAAGAGACTACCCGGAAAGTCCACCAATGATCGGGTCGCTGTGCATCCTCATCGGGAACCGGATTGTAGGCTCCTCCACCATGGGTTTGTAGTTTCGATATGCGGGCACTCCAGGCACGATCCATGGCAACAGGGTCCGTTTCGCGGTTCAGAACAACAGGATAGACAACGCCGTTCAGGCGCATCACGCCGTTCTCGTTTTCACCAACCTTTCCAGCCCAGTATTTGGTCGTGCAAACCGAGCAGCTCAGATAGAGCTCACCCTGTGGCGTCGACATGCAGTTGAGATTAATGGCATGAGGCCTCACTCCCGCCCAAATTTGTAGCTGACATAGAGGTACCTCATTTGCAAACGACCAGTCATTAACCGGTTCGTCAACGCTCTCTCCAAACAAAAAGCCTCCAGGGGTGCGATCACAGGGACAAACTGAGGAGTAGATAAGAAAGCCGGCGACAAAAGCCACCAACAAAGTGCCGCTAGCGGCAATCAGGATATTACGTATTTTACTGCCCTTCTCGGAAAGTGCTTGCTCTTCACTCATGGTTAGTACCTTTTCTAATTTTGAAATGAGTATACGCCTAGATCAACCCAGGTTTAAAGAGGCTGCACCTAAAAACCCTGGGGTTAGAGGGGCCGCGTCATAGTGTCGCAGCGACACACCGGCTGTAATATTAGGCGTATAGTGGGCTTAGTAAGAAGAGTAAGAGAGGAGAAAAAAATGATCCACGTAAGACATCTAGTATTTCTGATGGTAGTGCCGATTGTGGTGGCCTTAATCTGCTGGGCTATGTTAGTAAGCCTCTAGCTGGCTTCTAGTTTGACGAATCTGTCGCGCTGTCACTGTTTTCTAATTCAAACAATCTGCGCAGTATGCCTCGCCATTCGCGGTATTGTTGCTCCATGGTGCCGGTCAGTCCGTGTACCTGCGAATTTAACTCTAAGAAAGCAGGGGCTAATTCGTTATTAAAACCCGACGCCAAATCTGTAAACTCTCGCTCAAATATTTTGCTCCATTTGAATCGGTCGTAGCGTTGGCTTAGTGACAGAAAACCACTGGAATTGCCATAGTCGCTGCTGCCTGCTTCTTCTCGAGATGTTTCCTCTTCAGTAAGTTGGTCTATAGAGTAGCGCCGCCACAGGACGTAGGCCGGTTGGATGTCGTCATAGAGAGTCTGATAGTACTCATCAACGGTATCTATAAACAGGTGATGGCGATATTTCATATCGGCAACTCTTGCGATCATAGGGTCATCCAGAGAAGGTAGCCTATCAATCCTTAATAGACCATCTTCGGTTTCTTGCAAAGATGCTGCGAAGGTATCCGGTGATAGGTCCTTCGCATACAGCATGTCGGTAACGAGGTTCAATTCGGTGAGCACCTGCTCCCCTAGGTTAGAGCGAACTTCAACGAGGTCATTGGCAAGGCGATTATAAATATCTTGAAAAGGTTCTACGAAGTTTGCGGCATCGAATGTATCGTCCAGAGTGAAGCGTGTGGATTCCGGATATTCTTCCTGAATACTCTGGTCCGCATAGACGCGGTTGAGCCATTCGCGTCCGCTACTGTCGAAAGCCTGTATTTGTAATTCCAGCGTCTTCCCATTGGATTGAATGATCTCTCCGCGGATGAAGAGATCCAGGGAAGGATCGCTCTCTGGAATCACACGCACGGCACCCCACTGATTGGAATCGATCAGGGTGTTCTTTAAGAGATGGGGTAGGAACTGAGTCTCCTTCTGAATTATTTCATCGAACACCCAGTCGCCAATTTCGTAGTCTTCAGATTCCTTTTGCGGCGCTGTAAAAATTTCAACCCCTACTTCTAAAAGCGCGTAATCGGCTGGAGTCTGGGTGGCTCTGTTAAGGGGAACATCGCCAACTAGATCGAGGTGGCGCTCTATGGGTTCGGGAATAGTTTGTGCGCAGCCGGCGAGTAATAATGACGTTGCCACACACATGAGCCAATTCGAAGATGTGCCTTCGCTATATCGCATCAGTTGTCTAACACCCCAGAGAGGTCGGCGCCAGACTGATTACAAACCTGGCCGCGGCTTAGAGTCTGAATGCAATTGAATTCATCCCGAGGCGTCTCGTATTTGGTGAAGGCCTGAATGAGATTGAAGGGTTCCCCACCCTTGCTGTAAATGCTGGTCAGCAGGTTAAGAACCTGCTGGTTCGAAGACACGGTGAAGCGGTGCATAATAATTAGATCATCCGGCAGCATGATTTGAAAAACCAGCTGCTGTCCATCCCAGCCACAAACCTCCACACCGTGCTCGTTAGCGAAGGTCCGTTGCAGATCGTACTCCACTCCGCAGACCAAGGCTGCCTCACCACTGCGTTCGATTATTATCTCGTTCCGAGTCTGTTTGATCTCGATGGTGTTCTGTCGGCTGATGTATTCGGCCAGTCTGGCAAGGTCGACAATGCTTGCGCCGCGTCTGCGGGTCCGCGGTAGATTGATATTGCCAACCGATATCGGCGGTGTTGCACGGATTCTTGAAGAGCCCGGCGAAGACTGTTGCCGTGCAGCTGATTCCTGGCGAATACGCAAGGTGCGCGATAGCTCATCTTCCCAGTTGTCGCTGCGGCGGAAATCCTTCTCCCAGGAGCCAGAGAAGTCCAGGCGCAGGGGTAGATCCAGGTCTAGCTGTTGGAGGCTGTCCTGGCCTATAGCAGGCACACTGAGAGCGAAGCAGGTTATTGTCGCGATAGCTGAGAAAAAGCTGGCTCTGCGGCTCAGTCTCCGTAAGATTCCTGCATTTCCTGTCATGGGATCCCGCTTATCTGGGGGCCTGTGCCCCTAAAGTCTCTGTCTTATACGCAGCTTTGGGCTATACCACGCCATGAGCCCAGTTAGCACCTCGAGAAGTGTTTACTTTAAACTAGTTAGGGCCGAATCGAAATAAGGCCGCAGCGAGTAGCGTGTCATTGGACATTCCGCCAGTAGACTCTTATTCTCCTACTATTAGTTCTACGCCGGTCAATAATGCCAAGCTAATCTATGCCCCCCGGGCTAGGAGTCTCTCCATGTGTCGATATCGTCGCCTGCAATCTCTAGTGTTATCCCTTTCCTGTCTGCTGCTGACTAGCACCTTATTCGCGCAGCAAGACTTTAGTAACGTTGAAATAATTCCACACCATGTGGCAGGGAGTGTTTACTATTTAGAGGGCCGTGGTGGCAATATCGGCTTGTCTATCGGCGAGGACGGTATCGTCATGATCGATGATCAGTTCGCACCCCTTACCGAGAAGATTGTCGCTGCTATTCGAAGCCTGAACGATGGGCAGATCCGTTTTCTAATCAATACCCATGTCCATGGCGACCACACAGGGGGTAACGAGAATCTTGGCAAAATGGGTGTGCAGATTCTTGCCCGTGATGAGGTGCGGGTGCGGCTTTCTCAGCAGGCACCACAAGCGGCGTTGCCCGTGCTCACCTATAGCGAAGCCATTACCATTCATCTAAATGGCGAAGAAGTCTATGCCTTCCCGGTACCGCCTGCCCATACCGATGGCGATACCTTTGTGCATTTTAAAGACTCTGACGTAGTGCATACTGGCGATGTTTTTCGAACCACCGCCTTCCCGGTTATAGATACCAACAACGGTGGCACATTAAAGGGAACACTCGAAGCGCTTGGCAGGCTGGTCGGTGTTGCCGGCCCCAATACCAAAATACTTCCTGGTCACGGTGTTGTCTCGAGTCGAGCGGATGTCATAGGCTTTCGCGACATGGTTCTGGATGTATCGGGGCAGGTTGAAGAAATGTTGGAAAGTAATCTCTCCTATGCTCAAGTCGCTGCCGCCGATCCTACCGCAGCCTATAATGCGCAATACGGTGATCCGGATCGATTTCTGCGTGCGCTTTACACCGAACTAGGTGGAGAACTCTAAATTGAAAACAAACTGGAAGCTCGGTGTCTGCTTGCTTACTTTGGTGTTGGGGCAGACCTGCTCTAATGCCGCCGAGGAAATTGATAGTGCGCAGCTCGTCAATACTTTCTGGACGGCAAGTAGCGAGGCGGCAATAGAAAGTAGTAAGAGCGAATTGATCGCAGCGGCGTCGACTATCTCGGAGCTCTACCGATGGCTCAAGACAGGCCCGGCGTATGCGCAGAGCGCAGCGCTTGGACAGCAGGAGAGCATGCGTATCGGTGCGGACGGCACGCGCTATCCTTTCGTCTATCTAATCCCCGAGACCTATGATGCGACGCGCAGCTACCCTGTGGAGTTTATGTTGCACGGCGGAGTTAGTCGTCCGGAATGGGGCCCTGGGGGTGAATGGTGGCGACGCGGGTATGATTCACTCAAGCAAGAGGACCGTATAGTCGTCGTGCCGGCAGCGTGGAATGCAGCATTCTGGTGGTACGAAAATCAGGCCGACAATCTGCCTTCAATACTAAGAGAGTTAAAGCAAACTTATAATATAGATGACAATCGGGTAACGCTGACCGGCGTCTCTGATGGTGGCACCGGTGCCTACTTCTTTGCCTTCAAGCAATCTACTGAATGGGCGGCATTCCTACCCTACATAGGGCATCCCGGCGTGCTAAGAAATCCACAAAGTGGCCCCGGTTATAAACTTTACTTCGAAAATCTGATGAGCCGGCCGCTTTACATCGTAAATGGCGAGAACGACCCGCTGTATCCTGTTTCATCTATCGAGCCGTTCATCAATATCCTGCAAGAAGCAAACATAGAGCATGTGTTCAGAGCTATCGAAGGGGGAGGTCACAACACCAGCTGGCTGCCCGAAGAGCGGCCAATGATAGAGCAGTTTAAATTGGATAATCCGCGCGATCCATTTCCCACAGAACTCCGTTGGGTTACAGATCGTAGCGATCGCTATAACCGTAATCTGTGGATGCGGATCGAAGAGCTAACGGTCGAAGGGCAGCCAGGCCTCATGAGCATAACGCAGGAGGGAAACAGTTTTACCGTTACGGCAGAATCCGTCGATGCCTTCACTCTGCTGCTCAATCCGGAACAAATAGATTTTTCGGAAGAGGTTCGAGTGGTCGTTAACGGGCGACCCCTCTTTATAGGTCATGTGGCAGAGGATATGAACACACTACTGGATTGGGCGGTGCGAGATCGTGATAGAACTATGCTGTATACTGCGGCCTTAAGTTTGCGCGTTAATCCCTAGTCTTTCTTCAATGGGATTTACATCCTTGCCTATTATAAAGAGAATAGCGCTCACTAAAGAGTGTCATAACCAAAAGTGCTGCAGATAAAGGAACAGGAGGTCGTTGTGAGACGAAATATTCGACGTAGCATAGATTTAGGTCTCACCGGGCTTGGATCGGGGTCATCTTCACGGCGGTGCTGCTTAGCTCGTCACTGGATATTCAGCAGCAGCTGCCCCTGGCGTTGATCGGTGTCCTGCTGATGGAGGCAGGAGTTTGGGGCTTGTCCAGCAAGGTATTTCCCAATGAGAGGCGTTATATCGATCTTCGGGAAGAGGGCGATAACATCATTGAGCTCATTCGCAAGCTGAATGCTGCCGCCGTTGCTCGTGAAAAAGGCGAGGATGATGCTGGTTTTCAGGCCACACTCGATGAAATGCACGATTCAGTAAAACGCATGGCCGAGCTCGCCGCGCGGGATAATGGTGATACGTCTAACGCTGACTAGCGGATAATCCATTCCTCAGGGGGCTGCACTCTGTGGCTCTCTCGATATCCAATTCATCTTAACGTCTTCGCAGTGATTGCGTCTTAGAGCCGTGCTCTCAAGGTGAACATTCCGCTCGTAATTAGTACACTCAATTCCTATGACTGAACGAACCACAATAGGCAAACTTGACATCGACCCCTTGTTGGCCGAATTCGTCAACGATCTATTGCTGCCACAGCTAACAATAGGGAAGCCTGATTTCTGGACTGGCTTTGAGGCGATAGTCGATCAATTCACACCGCGCAATGACAGCCTCCTAGCTACTCGCGATTCGATGCAGTCCCAGATCGATGAATGGCACAGCAGTAGAAGCTCCCAAGCGATAGAGCCGGCCGAGTACATGCAGTTCCTTCGGGCAATTCGTTACCTGCTTGAGGAGGGAGACGATTTCTCGATAGACACCGAGAATGTTGATCCCGAGATTGCCTCTATTGCCGGCCCGCAATTGGTAGTGCCAGTGAAGAATGCCCGCTTCGCCCTGAACGCGGCAAACGCTCGCTGGGGTAGTTTGTATGATGCGCTCTACGGCACAGATGTAATCGCGCAAGAGGGCGGGGCAGACCGATCTGAAGGCTATAATCCCATTCGAGGGCGCAGGGTAATTCACCTCGCCAAGGAGTTTCTCGACCAGGCCTGTCCGCTACTGGGGGCGAGTCACAGCGAGGTGACGGCATATAGTCTTATCAATGGTCATCTCCTGGTGGAATTGGAGCAGGGCGTTTCAACGCTGGTAGATGCTGATAAATTGAAAGGCTATCGGGGTAAAGCCGATTCTCCCTCCGCCCTACTGTTTGTAAACAATGGCCTGCATATTGAGATTTGCATCGACCGTGAATCTACAATTGGCAGCACAGACACGGCAGGCGTCGAAGACATACTGTTAGAGTCGGCGGTCACTACGATTCAAGACTGCGAAGACTCTGTTGCCGCCGTCGATGCCGAGGACAAAGTCGAGGTTTACCGCAACTGGCTGGGTCTGATGCGAGGAGACCTGTCGGAAACTTTTACAAAACAGGGTGCCGGCCTAACTCGAACCTTAAATCCAGATAGAGAATACCAAGACCTGTCGGGAGCAACTTTTTTTCTTTCTGGGAGAAGCCTGCAACTTATTCGCAATGTAGGTCTTCTGATGCGCAATAGCGCCATCCTTGATAAAAATGGCGAACCGATCTACGAGGGTATCCTGGATGCGCTAATAACAATCGCGACCGCATCGATCGATGTGAAAAAGCAAAACCTGCTTAGCAATTCTCGTACTGGGAGCATCTACATCGTCAAGCCGAAGATGCATGGCCCAGACGAAGTTAGATTTACCTGTGACTTGTTCGCTGCAGTTGAGAAACTTTTCATGCTTCAAGAAAACACCGTAAAGATCGGCATCATGGATGAGGAGCGTCGCACCACGGTTAATCTCAAGGAATGCATCCGTGCTGCCAAAAGTCGTCTGGCATTTATTAATACGGGGTTTCTCGATCGTACCGGAGATGAGATACATACCAGCATGCACGCTGGTGCGATGATCCCGAAAGCAGAAATGAAATCAGCAGTTTGGATTGCCGCCTACGAAAATCACAACGTAGATATTGGGCTCGCCTGCGGGCTTCAGGGGCGGGCACAGATTGGTAAAGGTATGTGGGCCATGCCCGATCTCATGGCAAAGATGTTGAAAGAAAAGATCGCACACCCAATGTCGGGTGCAAATACTGCATGGGTGCCTTCCCCTACGGCGGCCGTACTGCACGCTATTCACTACCATAGAGTCAATGTATTCGAGCGTCAGCGAGAGATAGCAGAAAGAACGCCTGCCAAGCTCGCGGATATTTTAACGATACCTCTGCAAACCGATATCGGCACATTGACTTCGACGTTGGTCCAGTTTGAGTTGGATAATAATTGCCAAAGTATACTCGGCTATGTCGTCCGTTGGGTCGATCAGGGCATTGGCTGTTCGAAGGTTCCTGATATTCATAACATTGAGTTGATGGAAGACAGAGCGACTCTGCGAATATCCAGTCAGCATATAGCTAACTGGTTGCTTCATGGCATATGCAGTGAAGGACAGGTCTTGGAAACCTTGCAGCGCATGGCGTTAATAGTAGACCAGCAGAACGCAGAAGATCCCTTGTATATTGCCATGGCGGCGGATTATGAAAAATCTATCGCTTTTCAGGCGGCATGCGATCTTATTTTTGATGGATTGAAGCAACCGAATGGTTATACAGAACCCCGGCTACATGCACGCCGTGAACAATTCAAGGCCGAACGTGTCGGCTAGTTGATTGCTGCGTATCCAAGTATTTTTAAATGGCATAAGATAGAACAAAAAAGGGCAAGCCTATGCGCACAAGCAACGTAGTTCCTCTATTTTTCCTGTTCCTCTGTGCAAACTTCGCTGTGGCGCAGTCGGATACCGACAGCTCGGCGCAACACCCGGGCGCACTAGTGTTTCAGCAGAATTGCAGTAGCTGCCACCTGGGTGCCGATGCCGCCGCCGCTGGCGAGATAGCCCCAACGTTAGAGAGCCTGCAGAGATTGACCGCAGCCTCATTGGAATTCGCTATCAATGAAGGCGTTATGTACGGCCAGGCTTCTGTCCTGTCCAATGCCGAGAAGGCTGCCATCGTCGACTATCTGGCGGCGGAGGTCGATGACTCCTGGCTGGCTGAGACTATGTGCGCCGAGGCGAATAGATCGGTCGATTTAGGTCAGCCCGCTTACCTGTCCCGATTTGGTGTAGACGCGAACAGCAGTCGCAATATGAGCTCAGTGCAGGCAGGTCTGCAGACAGAAGACATGGCGAATCTCGAGTTGCGCTGGGCGCTGGCCTTTCCCGATGTCGGCGCCTTGCGCGCCTCGCCTGTCATGGTGGGCTCGACGCTTTTCTTCTCTGCGACTGGCTCGCGCAAGATTCTGGCACTGGATGCAGCGACAGGTTGCGCGAAATGGGTGTTCGATTCTCCTACCCGACTGCGTTCATCTCTTAGCTATGGTGCATTGGGCGAGAATGGCCCCAATGCCATCATCTTCGGCGACGGCGAGGGCTTCGTCTATGCACTGAATGCCGAAACCGGCGCTCAGATCTGGTCCAGCGATGTACGCAGTCATGGGCGCGGAGTGCGACTTACCGGTTCGATGACGCTGCACGAAGATAGGATCTTCGTCCCAGTTTCTGCCTCTGGCGTCTCTCAGGGCGGCACGGCCACATTTGAGTGCTGTGTCGGTCATGGCGAGGTGGTTACCCTGGACGCCGCCACCGGAGCCGTTCAGTGGGTTTATCACACTATGGCCGAGGCAGAGTATACCGGTGAGGTGAGCTCTATTGGCGTGCGCCTGCGCGGGCCGTCGGGCGCGCCGATCTGGACCACGCCCACGGTAGATGCGAAGCGCAATACGGTCTATGTCACCACTGGCGAGAACACCTCGCATCCTGCAACCAATACCAGTGATGCGATTATTGCCTTGGATATGGATACGGGCGCCGAGAAATGGGCCTTTCAGGGCATGGTCCACGACGTGTGGAATGCCGCCTGCGGCAGAGTGCAGGGGCCGAATTGTCCGAACCAGGCACCGAGTACCTTGGCAGATAAAGACTTCGGTGGCTCTGCAGTGCTGGTAGAAAGAGCGGAAGGAGACATCCTGCTGGCAGGGCAGAAGAGTGGCGATCTATGGGCATTAAACCCCGATACGGGTGCGCTGCTGTGGAATCAACGTATTGGTTCCGGCACCACACTGGGCGGAAACCATTGGGGTATCACAACAGACGGTGAGAGGGTGTTCCATCCAATCAATGATCCTGGTGTAGCCCGGGGCAGCTATGTCCCTCAGGCGGGCATGTACAGTTTCTTTGTCGGCACCGGTGAGCCGAGTTGGCGATTCAAGGTAGAAGCAAGTTGCGAGGATCGCCCCGAACGCATGCGCAACTGCGAGACGCGCTTCGGTCTCTCGGCAACACCACTGCTGATTGATGGCGCGTTAGTCAGTGCGGGTGTAGATGGCCGACTCTATATCTTCGACAAGGAGAGCGGCGCGATTCTTTTTCAATACGATACGGTGAAGGAATACGATACCGTCAATGGCGTACCCGGGTTCGGCGGAGCAATAGATAGTCATTCCATAGCGGCCGGTGGCGGCATGTTATTCATCGGTTCCGGCTATGGCCGCATGGGGGGAACGCCAGGAAACGTGTTGTTGGCGTTTGCTCCGAAACAAGACTAGAAAGGCTTCTGTGTAAATCATCGATAAACAGAGCGATTGAATCACCACACAGAAGCAAGTAATGTGAGTGACGCGTGTTAGCGCGGGCAGATTTTGCTTGGAAATAGATCCCAACAAGAGTAGTTTCTGAAAATCATCTCTCACTACAACTACTAAGAATGAGGAGACACAATGAAGCAAAAAGTCGCTTCTAGTCTGATCTTAGCCGCCGCTAACCTGCTTTTGCTGCCGCTATTACAGGCACAGGCACAGGAATCGGAATTTCCCCGCACGGAGTACGGCCACCCGGATCTGCAGGGCACCTATACTTTCCGCACACTGACACCTCTCAATCGTCCCAAAGAACTCGCAGACAAGGCGACTCTCACAGCGGAAGAAGCCACAGAGTGGGCCGCGTTTGAGAATCGACGTCAGAATCGTGACCTGATTATTGATTCCGTTGGTGGCGCAGGCTATCCACCCGGTGTTATTTCCTATAATGAATTTTGGTATGAGCGAGGCGTTGAGACGATCGCCGATCGGCGTACGTCACTGATCTACGATCCGCCAAATGGACGTCTCCCGGCAATGAATGCAGCGGGTAGAGCACGCAACGCGATGATTGCCGAGAACAGACGATTGAGCTTGGGGCCGGAGGCACGCACCCTCGCCGACCGTTGTCTGATGAGTAACGGCGCAGGGCCACCGATGGTGCCGGGTGCCTACAACAATAATATGCAACTGGTGCAGACCAAAGATCACATCATGATCGTGAACGAGATGATTCATCGCGCGCGCATTATTCGTCTGGACAGTGAACATCACACCCGGCAAATCAAATGGGATGGTGACTCGGTGGCACACTGGGAAGGTGACACGCTAGTCATCCATACTCAGGACTTCTACTATTATCAGACTGCCCGAGGTGCCACTTCCACCATGCAAGTGACAGAACGCTTAACTCGAGTCGATGAGAATACTCTCGATTACGACTTTACCGTTGAAGACCCCCAAACATGGGATGTGTCTTGGTCGGCAAAGGTACCGATGCGCCGAACCGATATGCCTCTGTATGAGTACGCCTGCCACGAAGGTAATCACGGTCTCGCCGGTATACTCGCCGGTTGGCGTCGTTACGAGGCCATGGGCATGAATGGGGACGGGACACCGATAGAGGATCAGGACCCTTCGGAGTAAAAATACAGGCACTCGAACCCAAACCAGGAAATAAAAAAGGTCGGCTCTGCGCCGACCTTTTTGATGGACCCTGCAAAACTACTAACCTGTGGTTTTCAATTACTCAGCTTCTGAAATCTACAAACTTCTACCTTGAGTGGAATTGAAAGAGCTAAACCGGTTACAAATTGTGGTTTTTCGAAAGTTTATTGAAATTCTGCCCCTTTATTTGTCATGATGGGCGCCAGAAAAATGAAAATAGACCAAATAGCTATCAAATGGCCATCAAAGAGGCAGGTAAATCATGGTAAAACTAAGTCCGCTAGTCGCATTCACGCTAGCAATACTAATCTCGGGTTCCGCATTCTCTCAACAGGGCAATGCCCGCGGGCCTATCGGAGACAGCCCCTATAACGTCGTATCCCTGTGGGCCGACCCCTTTGCCGAGGCGGGTTATGCCTTCGGCGGCAATTCCGGTGTCTTGGCCGAATCGGCTGATCGTATCATCATCGCCCAGCGCGGTGAGACGGTGCTTCCCTATCCACTGCCCGATGACTTTCTCGGATTTGCGGGTCATGTAGGTCTCAATGTACTAAGAGACACTACGCGTCGCACCTGGAACAACTGTCTATTCGTAGTCAATGCAGACGGCGAGCCTATCGAAGTTTGGGATCATTTGGATTATCTGTGTGAAGGTTCGGCTGGCCCTGGCCCTCACCGAATTCGTATCAGCCCATACGACGATGAGAAGCGCATTTGGCTGATCAATGAAACATTTCACCAGATTTACGTGATCGCCAACGATGGCAGCGAAGTGCTGGCCACTTACGGCGAGAAGAACGTGTCCGGTAGCGATGAAACACATTTCGGTCGCCCACAGGATGTCGCTTTCATGGAAGACGGCCGTATCCTAATCGCGGACGGACTGGACAATAATCGCATCATGATCATGGATAATGACATGAACTATCTAGGCGAGTTCGGGAGTGAGGGGGAAGGTCCCGGTCAGACTAAGACGATTCACTCGGTTGCAGTTGGACCTGGCGGGCGTGTATTTGTTCTAGATCGTACCGGCAATCGAGTCAACCTCTGGAGAGCAACGGATGACCCGGTAGAGTTCGAGTTCGTAAAGTCGATTGGTCAGCTAACACTGCCACTGGATATCATCGTGAACGAAGACGATTTCTGGATTACAGACTTAGGGCCACTTCGCTTTGTGAACTTTGATTTCGAAGGCAACTTGAAATACACCTGGCTAGTGCCGCAGGAACTGCCGGATGGCTATATCGAAGTACATTCCTTCAGCGTAGACCCTGAAGGTAATTTGTACGGCGGTGACAACCAGTATGGTCGTACGCAAAAGTTCGTACCCAAGCCCGGAGCGGATCCAGAATTGTTAATCAATCCGCCTTGGAGTGCTAGATAATTTCCTAGTGTGTAAACCATTAAAAAAGCCGAGCTGACATTTCAGCCCGGCTTTTTTGTGATTGCAAAAACTGACCACGGTCGTCAGCTGCGGTAATGCAATTCTAGCTTAGTTGTCGATTTCCAGGGGTGCATAATAGCTTCCGCCAGCACTCTCGATCTCGGCGCGTCTTTTGCTCCACTCCGGTCCCGCTGAGCCACCGTCTTCATACTGCAAATCCTGACGCAGGTAGTTCCAACTTGTGGGATCCAGTTCCTGTGCCATGGTCCAATACTGTTCTGCCTTCTCGTCATTGCCGCCGGTAAAGTAATAACCGCCCAGACGAAATGCAGGTTGTGCGCGTTCGGCTTCCGGCGTGCGCTGGATGATACTCTCGCGCACCTTGGTTCTATCCCAGACATATTCACTGTCGGCGCCCTTGGCAACCCAATCGCGTACGATTGGCACGTAGTCATCCGTTCCCCATGCGCCATCAAAATGTGTCTTGGCGTAGGTGCCTTCGTTAATGCGCATGATCTTGCCTTCCTCATCGACCCAAACGCCGGAGGGCACATTGACCAAATTGTACAGCGAACTGATTTGATGATTCACATCGATAAGCGCTGTGTAAGTGACATTGGCATCATCATAGAAATGCCCGGCAGCTTCTTCACCGCCGGTGTCTTGCGCGACGGATATAATTTCAAAGTTTTCAGACTTGAGTTCTTCGTAAATGGACTGCCACACGGGCACGTCGTAACGACATCCTCACCAAGAGGCCCAGGTGAGCAGTAATACCTTCTTGCCTCTAAAGTCTGAAAGCCGAACCGGCTCGCCATCGCGACCCATCAATTCGAAATCGGGTGCTTCACCGCCACGCAGAAAAGACTGCCGGGTAACGGGCATGGTACCGAAACTCCAAACGCCGTCATTGTAGTCGGTGACATAGGCTTGCTGGAGTTTGTCAGCTAACTCGGTTACGTTAAACCAGGCTTGGCCCTGTCGGGTTACAAACATGGCGCTGTCTCGATCTTGAAGGACCGGGACGCAAAGCGCGTCGAGGCAGGCTCCCTCTGGCTTCAGAACGAAATCATTCACCCGTGTAAGATCTTCCGGTTTAACCCACAGATCTGTAGCATCGGGCAGAGTTTGCTCAAGCTCCACGACCCGCTCATTATAGAGCACAGTGGCGCTCTGGGCGTTGAGTACGCCGCTAATCAGCATGGCGGCGGCTATGCCGGCTATGCTTGTTTTTCTGTTCATGATGATCTCCTTTCGGGGCATAAAGTCACCCTGTACGACTAAGTGGCCTGCCGCAATGGGCGGCTAGCTCAATATAACAGCAAGGCAGGGCCGGGGATATTGCAATCTAGGCAGACAGTGATCGCAGCGATTGAAACCTTGTCTGTTTCTGGGCACTATTTGATGTTCTGGTAGAGGAGCGGCGAATGAGGCTGAGCTCTATCGATGCGAGTTTAGAAGGAACCGAGATGATAAAACCTATAAAGCACTCCGCTAGCGTGACCCTCGCTCTATTGCTGGCCTTCCACTCCCTAGTCGCATTGGCTCAGGGTTCGGCTGTGCGCCTGAATAAGGCAATCGAGTTGTTTGAGAACAATGAGACGGCCTTCGGCCTTCTGTCTTTCGACTATTCGCTTAACAATGCCCGGTCGCTTTCTCGTTCGGGCCTGGACTTCATTATTGTCGATATGGAGCATGCACCCTTTGACGTCGAGCGGATTCGTCAGTTCCTGTTGGGCATGACTGACAAACGGGCCATACTGGAAAAGGGCAACCTGCAGCCGAATGTTGTTCCCTTCGTGCGGATTCCGGCAATAGGCAGTGAAGATGTGCTGTCTCAGGTTAAGCAGGCGCTGGATGTAGGAGCCTACGGCGTCATGTTCCCTTCCATCAACAATGCTGCCGAGGCCGAGATGGCCGTGCGGGCAAGTAGGTATCCACAACTCAATGGTGTAGATGACTATGAGCCAGAGGGCCTTCGGGGCAGAAACCCATCTAATGCTGTCTGGTATTGGGGGATACGTGATTACCATGCAAAGGCAGATGTGTGGCCCCTGGATCCGAATGGTGAACTACTAGCCATAATTCAGATTGAAACTCCCGAAGGCGTCGCGAATATTGAAGAAATTATTTCCGTCCCGGGAACTGGGGTGATCTTCATCGGGCCCTCGGATCTAAGCACATCGATGGGCTATGCAAGCTCTTCAGAGCCCGCGGTTGAGGCCGCTATACAGACGGTGCTCGCAGCCTGTCTCGACCATGATGTGCCCTGTGCAATCACTACAAACTCTCGCACAGTGGAGCAGCGAATCGAGCAGGGTTTTCGATTTGTAACGGTAGGTCTAGATGGCGGACTTTCCCGAGGTGCGCAGGATGCGCTAGAGAGAGGGCGCGCCGCAACTGGCCGTTAGTCTTAGAAGAACTTTAGTTGAGCCCGAGTTAATAGGGAGCAAAGAGTTCTGAATTACTAATGCAATGGCCCCTTTCTAAGCCCCTGTATGCAGTCGTTGAATCAGTAGGAAGCATGAAAAATATGGAGCATGAAGTAGTAGGCTCACAATCTATCACTCAAATTACAATTATCGATGGCGATCAGTTTCAGTTAAAGCTGCTCTCTCATCAATTGTCTATTCAGGGGTATAAAAATGTATTCACATTTGATGTTGGCCAAACCGCTATCGATCATATGCGGGGTCAGGAATCAGCCTCCACTGTAGTCATTCTTGACTTAAACATACCCGACATGGATGGGCTCGAATTTTTGCAGCAATTGCTGGAAACGGGTTTCGACGGTGCTCTTTTCTTAGTCAGTGGCGTAGACAAGACAATATTGCACTCGGCAGATGCGATAGCGTCTTCCCATGACTTATGGGTGCTGGGTCATCTAAATAAGCCAATACAGCATGCACAATTAGAAAAATATTTGAGTTTGCTTGATTTGCAGGAAAGCAAACCTCTAATTGATAAGGAAATATCCACCTATGAGGCGGCGAGATTTAGAAGTGCCATTGACTCCGGAGAGCTCATCAACTTCTATCAGCCCAAGGTGTCGCTTATTAGCGGCGAACTGGTTGGTGTTGAGGCGCTGGTGCGTTGGGAGCACCCCGATGACGGTCTAGTTCTGCCAGATAATTTCATAGATCTTGCCGAAGAGAATGAAATGATAGATGGCATAGCACAACAGGTGCTTAGTAGGGCCTTAATAGACAGTAAAGTCTGGAAAGCCGCTGGAATAGATATTACCGTTGCGGTGAATATCTCGATGTATAACCTGGATACGCGAGAATTTATTAGTTTCCTTGAGAATGAGTTACTGGCATCGGGTGTGAACGCGCAAGACTTAATACTTGAGGTTACTGAATCGAAACTCATGAAAGATTATTCCCTAGTGCTGGATCTGTTGACGCGGCTGCGCCTACGTAGAGTGAACATCTCGATTGACGATTTCGGTACCGGTCATTCGTCGATGGCACAGTTACGTGACCTGCCCTTTAACGAACTGAAGATAGATCGTAGCTTTGTTCACTCAGCCCATGATAATCCATCTCTGCGTGATATTTTCGATGGCAGTATTCGGCTCGCAAAGAGTCTTGGTATAAAGACAGTTGCCGAGGGAGTTGAGAACGAGGCTGACTGGCGATTTCTCGAGGGCTTCGATTGTGATCTAGCGCAGGGCTTCTTTATCGGGCAGCCTATGCAAGTGGCTCAGTTGAGTGAATGGAAAGTGCAGTGGGCTGAGCGCTATGCGAAGCTCAAGGTTTAGCAGGGCTATTCATTTGCTTCTTGATGGTTGCGGTTATTCCCATTGGCTGAGTAAACCTTGGAAAGCAGAAGCTAGTTCATCAAAAGAGTTGTATTTTGCAGATGTCAGAGTCGCTATGCTGGCTATTGATTCGCTCTCGATAACTCACTGCGCAGGCCGAATCAACACGAAATTCTTGAATGATCTGTAATTCAAAGACATGACAGGCTCTGCCGTATTTTTTCTTTTTCTAGTTTGTTCTACTAATCTTAGAAAGTTTTCCATTTTGATAAAGAGGTAGAATTTCATTCGCCTCGGTCGGCACTAGGATCTGCGTACCTCTTGCACTAGTAAAGTTACATTTTTCTACAAATTCCAGAATCTCGTAGGAGTTGACGTGAGCCGCACAAACTTTGATTTCGTTTTTGTATGCAACCGATGTGAGCGAGCTGTATAGAAACTCGGTTTCCATATCGCTATAGAAATTGTTCTTCTTGCTCAGGTGAGACATATCAATCACGATCCGGTCGATAGGCAGCTTGCCTATCAGTGGCAAAATATTCTCTCCTTCGCCCTCTGCTACGACATCAATCTTGAATCCCTTGATACGAAGCCGGGAAAGAATGTCTCTTACAATGTCTTTTTCATTGCTTAGGGATTCTTCCATAATTTCAATTGCAAGCCTCTCTCGCGGCACACGGTGTTGATCAGCAAACATGGCGAAGAAATCGGGTGTTGATAGATCCGTTAGAAAAGCATCGTCCAAAGGGATAGCAATCGCTGGTTTGAAATTCTGATTGGCCCAAGCTTGTGCGTTCCTAAAAATTTGTGTGAAGAGGATCTTGCTCAAACCCTTGCCGATTCCCCAATTTATGCTCATCGTGGATAATTCGTGTGCATCGATGACGCGGCTGTCATCCAAATGCCACTGGGCGTGAACTCGCATGCGTAATGCACTCTCGTCCCGTAGTGCTTTGACCTGGACCTCGGGCTCATAAAGAATCGCTGGGCCAAAATCGAAGGGAGTGTCCGCAGCTTCGACCCCGGTCTGCGGGCTGGATTCCTCTTTAGCTCCCAGATAGGGGATAAGGCAATCTGGATAGCATCGATAGACATCGGCTTGGTCAGGGTAGATCCGATATTTAAATTACTTTCATTGCCCAAGGATTGCACAGATGTGAGTGTGCGCTGGTCCATGCCGCTCATCAGAAGGATGCCAGACTTGCATTGGTTTTTGCCCAATTCCCGGATAATCTCAACGCCGTCGGAACCTGGCATACGCAGATCTAGCGCAATTACATCGGGCTTCATTCGATCAACTAAGCCCACTACCGTCGAGCCTTCTTCTACACAGGTGACCTCAAAACCGAGGCCTTCGGCAACCGCTTTTACTATTTCTCCGATCTCAATTTCGTCATTGGCAACCAGTAGAGAAGGTTTTGTAGGCATGATTCAACTCATAAAATAACGTTTAGTATCAGTTAGGTAAGTGCATTAGTTGGTGGTAAAATTGCCTTGTGCTGGCCTTGTCCAAGAATAGTCGCTTCTAGACAATAAGACTGCTTTTCCGAGAATGCCACCATCTTCGTGGCTAATCCCCCCAATATTGTTGGATTGCAGGTTCTCCGACTGTGAACTGGGTCACACTTTGTAGAGGACAAGGAAAATAGGCCTTTACAGGATCAGCGCTTGGTCAGGCTGTAGGAGAGAGTGCACAGGCTACTGTTCTAGAGTGATAATTTCACCGCCAGCGCTATCGGCATCGGCCTGATCATGGGTCACGAGGATGCTCGGTAGACCCGAGGCGCGCAGTTTGGAGAAGACTAGAGTCCTCATTTCTGCGCGCAACTGGCTATCAAGTTTGGAGAAGGGCTCATCCAGTAACACCGCGTTTGGACTGGACAGCAGCAGCCGCAGCAGCGCGATACGGGATTCCTGACCGCCCGACAGCGTGCCGGGGTCACGCTCCTCGAAGCCGCCCAGACCTACTTCATCCAGTCCCTGGCGAATTAACGATGCTTTATCGGCACTACGATCATCGATAGCGAAGCGCAAATTTCCTGCGATCGATAGATGGGGAAATAGGAGAGGGTCCTGAAACAGTAAGCCGACTCGACGACGCTCGGCAGGAAGGGGGGTGATATCGTCTCCGTTAACAAATACCCCGCCGCTGGCCTCGAAGACGGGTGCCAGAAATCCAGCTATATAAGCGAGCAACGAAGACTTACCCGAGCCCGAGGGTCCCATTATTGTGAGCACTTCCCCGGGGCCTACACTGCTATCGACTGTCAGTAATTGCTTGCCGTTAAGCGCAATGCTTACCTTGTCTAGTTCTAGCTTGGACTCGCTCATCGAATCTCTCGCATTCCTGTTCTATTACGCCATAGTAGCCTGGGTACTGTTAGCGCCGCTAAGAAGCCTAACATTGGCAGTGAGAGTTGGACTACTGCCCATACCGCGATCAGGTTTCGGCTAGCGCCGGAACTTAGTGCTACCGCTTCCGATGTAATAGTAGTAATTCGTCCTGCACCCAACAGTTGTGTCGGTAGAAATAAGCTGATGCTAATTGCCATTCCAATGGCGATGGCCGTTAGGCAGGGTGCCAGTAATAAGGGGATTCGAATACGCCAGAACGACTTAAACGGGCTGGATCCCAGCGTGGAGGCAACTTGCGACCAGCGGGGGTCCAATTGTCTATAGGCTTCTGAGAGTGATAAGAAAACATAAGGCAGCACAAATAGAAAGTGACCGAATATCACAAGGCTCATAGTACCCTGCCATCTCATGGATTCAGTTAACACGATAAAGCCAAACAGAAACACAATTTGAGGAACCAGTAATGGGAGATACAGCAACCACATTGCCGTAGCCCTCAGCTTCCCGGATTGTCGCTCTGACTCTAAAGTCGCCAACACCAACACCAAAGCCGATAAGGTAGAACCTACGCTGATCAGCAATGTATTCAGCAGCGGCGTTAACAAGTTCTGAAAATTGTTCGTCCAGTGCAAAAATGTCCATGAGGCGGGAAGCACAGAGGGATAGCGCCAGGGCCCCGCAAATGCATTCACCAGCAGAGCCACTAGGCTTCCCGTGATTACCAGCAAGACGATTGGCATGGCTCCGCGTCCCGAGAAAAACACTAGGCGTTCGCCGGTGCCGCGGTCACCAGTAGCTACCCAGAAGCGCCAGAGAACTGCGCATAGTTTCTCCAAGCATAGCCAAATAGTAATCGCAAGCAAACTCGTTCCCAGTTGCAAGATCGCGCCTGCCGCAGCCAGAAAACGGAAGTTGAGATCCGCGTCATTAAACCACGCTAGAACCCTAACACTTAATGTAGGAGGTAATGTAGGACCAAGGATAAGTGCCACATCGACAGTAGCCGAAGCAAAGACGATGACAGCTGCCACTGGTAATCGTATCAGGGGATATAGATTAGGCGCGATAACTTTCAGCCATCCAATAGTGGGCCGATATCCTAGTGAGCGGGCTAATTCGACATGCTTCGATGGCTGTAACTGTGGCAGAGCAGCCAGCGACATAAGTAACAGGAAGGGGACCTCCTTTACTACCAGTCCAAACAGTAAGGTTAGTCCCCATGTGTCATTTACAATGAGAAGATCAGGTGGCCGTTCCCAGCCACTAAGTCCTGGCGATATAAGGCGGCTTAACAAGCCAGATGGTGCAATCAAGAACGCGAGACCAAATGCTGCCGCAGCATGTGGGAAAGAAAGCAGTGGTGAAACGAGTCGCCGCATCCAGTTATCCAGCTTGCTACCACTGGCGCTCGCGAGATAAAGAAATACAAGGGCAAGCGCGATAAGCGGCGTTAGAACTCCCGATAGCAAACTAATTTGAATGCTTCTCTTAATGCCCGGTACTTGAACCAGCTCGCGCCATGCATCCAGGGAGAATTCCGTGCCGCCCAGGGTTGGGAAATAGCCGAAGGCAGGTAAAATGGCAATGAGTGTACCGAGCAGGATCGGTACCGCCAGCAGAATGAGTAGACTATGGCTTGCCCAGCGTAGCATCGTCTACCTTGCGCTATAGCGCTGAATCCACGCTCTCTCTAATGCGGGAGTCCACGAGGGGTGAGGCTCCTGCAACTTGCGATCTAAATCTTCTGCACTAGGTGCTGCCAGGTCCCTGGTAATCGTTTCGAAGGAGCGGCGAGCATTGCTGTCCAGATCGCTGATTGAAATTGCTGGTGTACTACCCATATGATCCGGATCACTGGCTCTGGCCTGTGCTTCTATTGAGAGCAGGAAGTTGGCCGTTACCATTGCCCCCGCCTTTTGACTCGCGTTGTAAGGTATGGCGAGGAAACTTACATTACTAATCGTGCCATTGCGCAAAACATAGCTTCGAACACTAGGCGGTAGTTCTCCGCTTCGTACCGAAAGCAGCGCCTCGTTTGGATTAAAAGCAAACGCGAGAGAAATTTCTCCATCTCCCATAAGCCGTCTCAGGTCTATAGCAGAGGCAGGAAAGTATCTACCCGAACGCAGCAGGCTTGGATGCAGCGCATCGAGGTATTCCCACAAGACCTGAGCTAGTCGTTCGAATTCGGCACTGGACACCGGTGCGTACAACGCAGGATCACGATCGGAGAGTTCAATAAGTGCCTGCTTCAGCAAAGTGCTGCCCAGGAATGCAGGTGGGCGAGGATAGGTAAACTCCCCAGGGTTCGCGATTGACCATTCCAGAATTTGTCGGATGTCCTGCGGGGGTTCTGCTAGCCATTGGCTGTCGTAGTAGAAGACAAGTTGTGCGCGAGTCCATGGAGACTCAAAGCCCTGAGTGGGCACAGTGAAATCCTCAAGCATCTCGGGAAAGCGGTCGGCATTAACAAGCTTGAAATTGGGCAACGACTCCGCCCAGGGGCCGTAGAGTAGATCGTTTTCCTTCAACGCGGCGAAGTTTTCGCCATTTATCCACAGCAGGTCGATGCTTCCGTTGTCATCGTTGCCGGCTTGCCGCTGCGCTACGACCTTGGAGACTGCTTCGGCCGTATCTGAGATCTTCACATGCTGCAAAGTGATGTCATAGCGTTCAAGCATCAGCTCGCTAACCCAGGCTAAGTAGTTGTTGGTTCTTGGTTCGCCGCCCCAGGCATTAAAGTAAACGGTTTCACCACGCGCCTGCCGCTCCAACGATTGCCAATCAGAAAGGTCTATCGATTGCGCTGTGGCAGGCGATGTCAGCTGCAAGAGTATGCCTAGCAGAACAAATCGAATGGAGAAAGAATGAGTTTCCGGCGCTTCCATTAGATTCTCAGAGTACAAAAGCCAACAAGAAATTAACCTGTGCTCGCGAGAACGCCCAGACGCTGAGCGCGACGCTCGCGACGTCTTTCATCGAGTACTGAGCCCAATACTTCCACATGGAACTTATCGCAGCCAATGCAGAAATTTTCGTAGTCATCACCGGTCGGTGTGGTAGTTGCTGACTCCGTGATAAACTTGGCTTCATCCCAGCCGTGGGTCAATCCCATGCGTTCCGGTCGCCCGGCGTTGATAGCGTCTATCGCCGGGATGCTCGCAAGGTCGTCGAGAACTTCTATTAGCGGTTCTTCGGTCAGATTGCCCAGAGGGTGAGCTGTCTTGATACAGCAGGGATAAACATCTCCGGTTGGATCGATTGATACTTCAGAACCTGCATAGCCGTGTTGTAGAAAATTCAGTCCGCCAGACCATGCGTTGCAAAAATTATCTTCGATAGTCGCCTGAGAAAGCCCATTTTCCCATGCACGACCACGGGGCCATAACTTACCTATCCAGGAATCTTCACTAGCACCGAACATGCTGAAGATGGGTCCCGTCTCTAACATACGCTCATCAGGTTCTCCGTCGGCCTGTTTAATGCCGGCAGCCTCAAGCATCGCTATCACCTTTTCGGCCAGAACGTTCTTCTTGTCGCCTTCCATGCCAACATGAAAGTCATCCATCCCGGAGACCGAAATTGACCAGACATCACGGCTCAGCAACTCTTCGATAATCTTCGGCGTTAGTAGATCGCCCGTAGTCTGCACCACGACTTTTATGCCGCCATTGTCCTTATACTTCTCTTGCAGCGCCTCAAGCACAGGGTAGAGGATTCGTTCGCGCACCGGTTCGGTAAGCACATCGCCGCCAGATAAAATTATCTTGCCAGTTTTTTCAGTATAAGAATCGGGGCTCTTGGAATCATCACTCGGCTCAAGAAACGTCATGCGCGGAGGAAGGTTGGCGATGATCTTGGGGAAATTGGTTTCCGCTTCTTTCACAACTTCTTCGAGTTCATCCCTGATATAGGGGCGAAAGCGGGACTCATAACAATGCTTGCAGCGACGGTGGCAATGCCAGCAGAGCACGTAGTAGATCGATTCCATCAAATTTCCTTGTCTAAATGGCTTAACGTAAATCCGGGTATTGAGAGAGTGTCCAGCGCTCGAATAAGACCCGTATATGAACTAATACTTTCAGATAAAGGGCTTAGGGTAGCTTTCTCCAGCTAAGCGTACCCGTGGTTCGCCCGGAAGCGTTCTTTAGGGAGAGCTTTAGAAAGCCATCACTGAACTCGAAATGACGCACATTCTCACCACCCACCCATTCCGGCACCATGGGAGATCCTTCTACGTGATGAATCACAATGCTGTTATCAACATCGAATGAAACCTTTCCCCAGTAGGCAAAACCCCCGGTAATTCTCTCCTGCGAGTCTCGGTTTCGTTCTGGCAAGTCGCGGGGCATGCCCAGGCCAGACATATTGCCAAAAGCATCGTAGCTTAATCGACCCACGTAATTCATATCGATAGCGTCTCCCTGCTCGGGGAACTGAAAGTAGCTAACGAGTTCGAAATCTCCTACAAATTTCTGCTTAATTTCTTGCAAGGTTTCCGCCGCCTGAGAATTTATTGGTAACATTAACAATAAGACCGCAAGGCCAAAAGTTTGTTCTATGGTGTCGCCTAATTTTTTCATTACTTTGGCTCCTAGAAAAATGTTAACTTAAGCTCGTTCGAACCAAGATAAAATCGCAAAACATCGGACGTCGTAACAACTGAACTACAGCAATTTCTTCAAGTCAGGCTTGGTCACTTTGCCCATCGCATTACGCGGCAGAGCATCGATAATTTTTATTGCCTTCGGTATTTTGTAAGAAGACATCTTACCATCACACCAACTCTTAAGGTCCGCATACTCCATTGATGCGCCAGGCTTTAGGCCGATGAACGCCATGACAGATTCTCCCCATGTTTCATCTTCGACTCCGATCACGGCGCACTCCGCTATATCCTCATGGGTAAGTAATGTGCCCTCAATCTCCAGAGCGGATAACTTGTAGCCACCAGACTTGATAATGTCGATGGAGGAGCGACCCATGATGCGGTAGTAACCGTCATCAACGACAGCGACATCGCCGGTGCAGAACCAGCCGTCGTGAAAACTTTCCTTCGTAGCTTTCTCATTGTCCCAGTACTCGAGGAATACGTTATCACCCTTGATGCGAATCTCGCCCGGAGTGTTTTCCTCGCTAATCGGATTATGGTCTTCGTCGAAGAGTTGCGCCTCTACTCCCGGCAGTGCTTGTCCGACATGTCCGGCACGTCGTTCGCCAACGTAAGGGTTAGAAAGACCCATGCCGATCTCCGTCATGCCATAGCGTTCCAGTAATACCTGGCCGGTTAGTTCTTTCCATTGATTGAAGAGTTTAACCGGACAGGCGGCGGAGCCAGATATATTTAGACGCATAGGCCTGAAGCCATCGCAAATCTTGCTTACTTCACTGGCATCTATGGTGTCGAAGTACTGAATAAGTTTTACATAGATAGTAGGCACGGCCATGAAGACATTGTAGGTGCCTGCAACAATCTGTGCCGTAATTTTCGGAATATCGAATTTCGCAAACAGGTGCACGGTCGCGCCCGCCCACAGGCCGCAGCTTAGAATATTAATGATGCCATGAATATGGTGAAGTGGAAGAAATAGCGGAATGGAATCCTGATCGGTCCAGCTCCATGCTTCGACAAGCGTCGTAATCTGGGCGCGAATAGTCTTATGCGTACTCACAACACCCTTGGGCTTGTTCGTCGTACCGCTAGTGAAAAGAATCATCGCTCGACGTTCTGCGAGAATCGTCGGTAAGGCTCCAGCCTTCTCTGCCATAACGTCGTCGACGCTGACCAGTTCGATATTGAGCTGTGCACAGAGTTCGCGAAGTGATTCTTGATACTTACCGTTTGCGACCATGCGCGTCACACTTGCACAGCTGAGATAATGTTCTAACTCGGCGACGGCCGATGCGACATTGAGCGGAATAGCTATTCCACCGGCACGCCATATGCCATGCATGGTAGTCACGTATTCAATACTGGCTGGAATAAAAAAGGCGATACGCTCCTCGTTCAGATCGTCCTTGCCATTCAGCAATCCAGTGGCGAATTTATCGATACGCTGATTGAGCTCGGCATAGCTATAGCTGTTGTCGCCCTCAACTAAAGCTGTCTTGTTATTGGAATTATTTAGATGCGGAAAATTCTGATCTGACATTCTTAGCCTTTCCTTATACTGCGACATCGGGCAATCGAGCCGACGCCGTTAAAAGTTTCATGTTGTTACGTTCTTTGAAATATTAGAGTACGGCGTTGACGATGAAAAATAAGATCGAGGGGCCCAACAGGCATCCTACACCAGTATAGAAAGTCGCTGTCATTGCGCCGTAGGGTACGAGCTTCGGATCGGTCGCTGCCAATCCTGCGGCGACCCCTGAGGTAGTGCCCATTAGCCCGCCGAATACCATTGCCGATTGTGGATTGTCGAGACCAATTGACTTCGCAACCAGCGGCGTCCCTATCATTACCAGGATCGACTTGATGAGTCCTGCCGCTACGCTTAGCGCGATAATATCCGACTCAGCACCCAATGCTGAGCCGGTGACCGGGCCGACGATATAGGTTACGGCGCCCGCCCCTATAGTGGTGACTGTAACCGGATCGGTGTATCCATACAGCACGGCAACCACAGCGCCTACGATAAATGAAACGACAACGCCCGCGAAGATCGATACCACGCCAGCTAAACCGGCCTTCTTTAATTCGCTCAATTTCACGCCGAAGGCCGTAGCAACGATGGCAAAGTCGCGCATCATGCCGCCACCCATTAAGCCTATGCCCCCTAACAGAGTGATGTCAGCAACTCCCGTACTGCCTCCAGTTGCCCGCCCACCGAAATAGGCGGCAATTAGGCCCAGAGCGATTGCGATTGCCGAGCCGTGAATCCGGCCGTTGGTCAATCTGTCCGCCAGAAAATACGAAAGCCAAATAGTAATGCCGATAACGGCGAAGGCAACGACCAGCGAGTTGCGAACGAAAACTGTTTCGAGGATTTCCATTATTGCTTCTCCTCGATCGAAACCTTGCTGCCGCCGATCTTGCTGATAACAGGCACCAGTGCGAAGCTGACGATAACTGCGGCGACGCCCGCAACCACGGCCAGCATACCCCCCTCAAATGCCGCAACAACGTTCTGCCTAGCGGCCATGGCTACAACGATGGGAATATACATGGCAGACCAGAACTGAATTCCAGCACCCGAAGCTCCATCGACCAATGACTTGAACTTATCCGAATTGCTGGCGAGCACCAGAAACAGCATGGCGATTCCCACGCCGCCCACGTTGGCCTCGACATTGAGCGCCACACCTAAGGCCTCCCCAAGTAGCATCCCAAGAATCAAACAGGCAGAGAGCAGAGCAACACCGTAGACGATCATTTTGTATCCTTGTTTTTATTATTTAGGCTGCCGAAGCGGGCCGTAGAAGGTCTGATGATATGACGCAGCTGATTTTTGTGCAATTTGCTAGATCACGCGCCAATTCTAGGCTATTCGGCGCCAAATAGGGGCAATTTCGGGGTATCCGAATTGACACTAGTAGGGGTTTATAGCTTAATTGTGCTCCGGTTTGCCGGCGACACAGTTTCGCCTGCCTACTGCTGTAACCGCAAAAAATCAGCTATTTATCGCTAAAGAAGGCTAATCAAATGAGTAAATTTTCAAAGTCATTGCTCGTACTGCTCGGTATGGGTCTATTTTCATCGGCGGCGACAGCCCAGAACGTGACTACCGAGATTCTGGAAAATGCCCAGGACTATTCTGATCGCTGGGTTACCTATGGCAAGAACTACGGCGCCTGGCGCTATATGCCCGATGCCCAGATCAACCGCGACACCGTGGCAAACCTTCGACCCGTTTGGATCAAGCAAAATGGCGTAACCGGGGGTGCCTATGAAGTTACCGCTCTAGTTAACGATGGCCGCATGTACCTGACTACGGCGAACAGCCACCTGCTCGTTGTTGATCCCCTAACCGGCGATGAACTATGGCGTTATGACCACGACTTCGAGAATGTCGATCTGTGCTGCGGCCCGCATAATCGGGGCGTAGGGCTCCATGAAGACAAGGTATTCTGGGGCACTCTGGATGCGCATCTATTGGCCTTCGATGCTGCTACAGGCATTCAATTATGGGATGCGGAGGTCGGCGATCACCGCGAGTCCTTCTCCGTAACAGGCGCGCCACTAGTCGTTAAGGACATGGTTCTAATCGGCGTGGGTGGCGGTGAATACGGCATTCGCGGCTATATCGATGCCTACGATGTAAATACCGGTGAGCGTCGCTGGCGCTTCTACACCACCCCCGCCGAAGGCGAGCCGGGCAATGAGACTTGGCTGGGAGATTCCTGGAAGACAGGCGGCGCACCTACCTGGGTAACGGGAACCTATGACCCGGAAACTGACATGGTTTTCTGGGGCACGGGTAACCCTTGGCCAGACATCAACAACGCGGTAAGAGCCGGAGACAATCTGTATTCCAACTCTGTTGTTGCCCTGGATGCCGATAGCGGCGATCTACGCTGGTACTTCCAGACATCGCCAAGAGATGAATTCGATCACGATTCTACGTCCGAGCCGATGATCATCGAAGAGATGTTTAACGGGCAAATGCGCAAGATGATTGTGCAAGTTTCCCGAAATGGGCACGTCTACGCACTCGATCGCATGAATGGCGACTTTCTCTATGCCGGCGAGTACACGCGAGTGAACTGGGCTGAGCGTGATGAGCGCGGCAAGCCAGTACTGAAGCAAGAGTTGTATGAACCTGCAGATACCATGGTTTTCCCTGGTCTATACGGCGGCAAGAACTGGCCGCCGGCTTCCTATAGCCCAGACACACATATGCTCTATATCCCTACTACCGAGTGGGGGACGCGCTTTATTCGTCGCGACGGCGAAGGCCGGCCCGGCACCATGGACCTGGGTGGTATTCCACAGTTCGATACCACGGGTACCGGATGGGTGGTGGCCTTCGATATGCTTAGCGGAGAGATCGCCTGGCAGAAAGAGATGCCGGGTAACTTCAACTGGGCAGGCACGCTGTCCACTGGCGGCGGACTCGTTTTCTCAGGCGCCCCAGATGGCCACGTCTACGCCATGAACGATGAGACAGGTGAAGTCCTATGGAAGTTTCAGACTGGAAGCGGCATCTATGCGCCACCGACTAGCTTCACAATCGATGGCAAGCAATACCTGGGCGTCGCCTCCGGCACACGCAATCCTGTGACACGCGCAGGTGTTGCTACGGGTATCGCTACCGGCAACTATATTCTGTTTAGCCTCTAACTCTGGATTGCTGGAACTAAGATAAACAGAACGCAGACAAATACACGTAAAGAGATGGAAGACTAAATTGAAATTATCTGCTGTATTACTACCGACGCTGAGTATCAAAATAGTGATAGTCGCTGCTGCTTTAAGCATGGCGTCGGCGGCTTCCTTCGCCGGTGTTGGTGAGGGTCAGGAACTCTACAATGCCTACTGTCAGATCTGTCATGGCGCTCTAGGCGAAGGTCAGACAATGGGCAAGCCTCTGACCGATGGTCCGGCGAATAGATTGCTGGATCAAGAGCTTATCGATGTTATCACCGATGGTCGTGCGGGTACTGGCATGGTTGCCTGGGAAGGTTCGCTTAGTGAAGTGGAAATCTTCGATATCGCTAGCTATATTCGCAACCTGCAGGGAAAGCCAGCCTTGAACCTGGACGATAGTGACTCCGGCCCCAGTGATGACCCTCTCGTCATAGCGGGCGAGCAGCTGTTCAATGGTTCCGCCGATTGTGCCACGTGCCACTCTTATGGTGATAAGGGGGGGAGTGTAGGTCCATCGCTAGATGGCCTTGGCAATCGATTGGACGATGATGCACTGATGCAGGCCTTGATGAATCCATCCGCAACGATCGTTAATGGATTCGAGGCAAAAGAAGTCGAGCAGGAAGACGGTACCGTAGTTCGAGGTCGCTATAGGAACGACTCTGAGCTAGCTGTACAGATTCAGAGCGAGGATGGCCGGCGCTGGGTGACCTATTTCAAGGAGCGGGTAAAAGCGGTTAGAGATTCAGAAGAGTCACTAATGCCCGATAACTATGCCAATCTGGCTGCGCAGGAACAGCAGCAATTACTGGCATTCCTGAAGTCCCTGTAAAGAATCATAAGAGGAGTCTCGCGCAAATCTGTGAAGCTTTGAACTGAGAAAACAATTCGTATTGGCCCATAAAACAGGAAAGTAATTGCTAGGCCTGTGGGAGAAGATGAATTGACCTTCCCCGATTTATTCTAGAAAACTTATACTAATAAAGGTAACACTATGGAATTTAATGCCGCGGAACTCACCGCACTGGCAATTCCTTATGGCATAAAGCTGGTCTCTGCTCTAGTTACACTTCTAGTGGGGCTGTTTATTGCGAACATGCTGGTCTCGCTCACAAAGAAACTTCTAAACAAGGGCGCAGTCGACCCTTCTCTTACTAGCTTCCTGGGAAGCATGGTCGCCATCCTGCTGAAGGTGATGGTCTATATCACGGCCCTAGGCATGTTGGGCGTTGAGATGACATCCTTCATCGCCATACTCGGTGCTGCTGGTTTGGCGGTTGGCTTGGCGCTATCCGGTACCCTGCAGAATTTTGCAGGCGGCGTGATGATACTCTTCTTCAAGCCTTATAAAGTCGGCGATGTGATTGAGGCGCAAGGCTATACGGGAGCGGTCAAAGAGATACAGATATTTGTCACTATCTTAACTACTCCCGATAACAAGACCGTATTGATTCCCAATGGTCCTTTAGCTACAGGGTCTATGATCAATTATTCCACGCAGGAAACCCGTCGGGTCGATTGGGAATTTGGAATTTCCTATGGTGATGATGTCGACAAGGCCTATGAGGTGTTGAATAAATTGATCGCGGCCGATGAGCGAATCCTGAAAGATCCGGCGCCTTTCATGGCCTTAAAAACTCTTGCCGACAGTTCGGTAAATATTGTGGTTAGGGTCTGGGTAAACGCACCTGATTACTGGGGCGTATTCTTCAAGATGAATGAAGATGTGTACAAGACTTTTGGCGATGCGGGTCTCTCTTTCCCATTCCCGCAAATGGACGTGCATGTCAGCAAAGAGACTTAATGCTTCTTAACGAAAAGGCGTAGTAAGAAGCATCTAAAACAGGAAAAAAAGAATGCCTGAAAATATGAAGATGCCGACAGCCAAAGCCATGCCGTAAAAAATAGTAGTTATTATGTATTTCAGCAGGGTTATGCCATAACCCTGCTGGAAATAATTCTTTAGACTCATGTATAGCTAAACCCACATCCATATATATACAGCAGTACCTAGGTAGCCAAATACAGGACTGATAATCGGCAGCTCACTTGTCGCTATCATGTCGTTAAGCATGTTGACGAACACGACTAGAATGATGAACGCGTGGTTGTGTAGCGTTAGCACTAGATGTTCTACGTAGTAGTGTCCCGTGCGGAAGTAAATTATTTTCTGGATAAAGGCCAGCAACGGAATCATAAACAAAATAAAGAAGGTGATATATTCCAGATAGCCCCGTAAAAACTCGCTAGGGTTCTCTAGCAGTATATTTACATTCTCCTAGGCTTGAGCGCGCATTACCCTGCGCAGATTCACGTTGGTCTGTGCATCGAAGAAGGGTAGGTTGATTGCATCAACAAAAGCTAATATCCCTTCTATGTCATTCTCTTCGTCATTTTCGTCAACAAACTCGTCTCCAAAACTAGAAATTGGGTCATCCTCCACATTTACATTGGTTCCGATTCTAATGAGTGGCTCATCGTCTGGAGTGGTCGCAATGTCTTGCCCTGTGGCTTCTTCGGTTTCTCTTTCAGTTAGGGCGTTCTCGATGGACTGCACCGAGCTATAGAAGCTAACCAGCAGAAAGAATGAGACACTTATTACTAAGAACAGTCGCAGCGGTGTACTATAGCGAATGCGTCTACCATTGAAATATTCAGTACACAGGAATGCTGGCTTGGTGAGCAAATAGAATAGGGTGCGAAAGGCGCGACCATCCAATTCGAAGAGAGATTGAACAGCCTCTCGGCTTAGCTTGAAGAGGGGGCGTCGCAGTTCCTTCGCCTCCTGCCCACAGTTCCCACAATAGTTGCCCGACAGCGGATGTCCGCAGTTGAGACAGTGCTCATGGTGCTGGTTTATTTCCTGTGTCTTATCCATAGCCTGACATTATGCCCTATACAGCGAGAGTCCCATTCCTATTTTCTATCGGTTGCGTAGAGCTGATCTAAACCTGCTGGATCCAGGGCTCGCGAATTAGGTGCGGGTCATACCGTCTAGGCAAGTGAAATTTTTCTAACAGGTAGTGGGTTAGCTGCGAGAGTAGGCTCCTAAAACATTCCCTCCCCCCAGACCCGAAGGATCCAGAGGGTGGGAAGTCTCAAGGAGCACCTCGGCGCAGAGTGAGGCGTGGCGACTGCGCCGGAGTGATTGCAAAACATGAAGAAATCATTATCTTGCGTTGCGGAACAGTTAATACCACCATATGTAGATAATCTCAATAGATTTGGCTTGCGCAGGGCTAACTGCTTAAGGGGGACACCTCCGTCAATAAAACGCTGCTCTGAGACCTTCCTAATATACTAAAGTTATTACTTTACTATATTGGAGAAAGCTTATAAGCGCTCGATATTGGCGTTGGAGAGAGGAGGAATTGCAGCGTGCTGGCAGCTAGTTTAGAACGCAATCAGGATTGCGTCCCTGGCTTCTCGCAGAATCCCTCAGTGTATTTGCCGCGGGCATGAGAAGCCTCAATTCAGCCATGCGCGAAGAAGGCGACGGGTGAGTGGATAGAAGCTCGGGAGGCCTCGGGCCACCATCTGCGCTCATATTCATCCACAGGTTGATGCTCTCTTCGGGGTTGAATCCAGCCTCTGCCATTAGAACAACACCGATGGCATCGGCTTCGCTCTCCTGAGTGCGGTTAAAAGGCAGGAAGATGCCGTAGCGCGAACCCACATCTAAAACCTGCAGCGTCGTATCGGAGGCGCCGAGAATCTGCGCGGCGGCCACGCCTACGCTTCGCAGGGCCGATTGGCTGGCGCGTTCATTGCTGTGATTGGCCAAAACATGCCCGACTTCGTGTGCCATCACCGCGGCTAATTGATGTTGGTTGACAGCAACGCTATATAGGCCGTTATAGACGCCAATTTTTCCGCCCGGCAAAGCGAAGGCATTCGCTTGCTCGTTGTCGAATACCGTGACCTCCCAGTCGAAGCGAGACTGATCTTCCGGATCTAGAGCCGTTACCACATAGTTGGCGACGCACTGGGCGTATTGAAGCTCTCGGGGATTGTTCGTTGCCGGTATCTCGGCCTGCATCTCGCGGTAGGCACTAATTCCCTGCCGCGCCATATCGGCATCGGAATAGAGCACCACCTGACGTCTGTCCAGTGGGGAGCTGGTGCAAGCAACAAGAGAAAATAGGAGTGTGCAGATTGCGCTAAGTCTTCTCATAACTCGTAAACAACTCTTAACCGATTGAGCATTCGACGATAGAGAAGTATAGCGCAGACCCAGTTCTATCTGTCTAGAAATTACACTGCTCCGCTTCAAGCTGTACACGAATTTCATTGCCCTGTTCATCGACAATTCTTTCAAAGCAATTGCCTTCGAGGTCGCGCAGAAGACGCCGGCCGCTGGCAACGGGCGTGGCACTGCGAGAGCTTGAATTGTCCACATAGATAATCTCACGGGTTCGCGTTACCGGGGGGTTTCTGTACACAACACTCTCGTGGTTTCGTGATGAATATCTTGGGTAGCTCAGCAGTGAGCCCAAGACTAAACCACCAACAAAACTACCTGAATCATAGCGTCTATTGCGGGGATAGTAGTTTCCGTAAGAGATAGTAAAACCACTCCTATAGCGTCTATCGTAGCTCTTGTCATGAGCGCCATAGCGATAGGAATTCACACGACCATGTCTGCGGTAATTGTTGCGGTAATTGTTGCGATAATTGTTATGGCCATAGCCATAATCACTGAAGCCACGACGATGACTACGACTGTCGGCTGACGCAACCTGACTGATAACCAGGGCGCCAATTACACAGAGGCTTAACAATAATTTCTTTAAAACCATAATATTCACCTACTTCTTAAAATGAATAACTTTCTAGCAGAATAAAATTTTTCAGTTTGAGCATACTCAAGTTGAATGAATAGAAGCTGAATGAGTCAGGTAGGTGCAGTCAGTTGTAGAGAAGGTCTTAGAGACAGTGCTGGAGAGAATGGAGCCGTTACTAAGCGGGCGCTGAAAGCTTCTCAAAGATCGTCTCATACAGGGCTTTGGTGGCAGGCCCAGCTGCCTGATTGTCTGCCAGCATCATGTGTACCTGAAGCAGGCGATCCATGCTTGGCGCCAGAGGGATTCTCTGCAGGCTGCCTTCGGCAAGTTCGTCTTCTATCCAATTCTGCGGAATAAAAGCGAAGACGAGGCCGGAGCGAAGTAGCTTGATGCTGGTAGAAAAATGGCTCACGGTCCAGCGTTGATCTGCCTGTAGCCACCCCGAGTCCTGTTCTCTAAAGGTGCCGGTATCTCTTAGCACTACTTGTCGTATGCTGCGCAGCTCCAGCTCAGACACATCCTCTCTGTTCTTGACCAGCGGATGACCAGGGGCCGCCACGGGAATCATCTTCACCTGCAATAAGGGTCTGCTCTGAAAACCCGGAGGCGTCTTTGTGCCGATGACCAGGTCGGCGGTCTTCTCGAGCAGCGCCTCGGTAGTGCCGGAGAGGCTGGTTTCCAGAACGCGTATCCGTGTATGGGGAAATTCCTGCGAGAACTCTTCGAATGCGCAGACTAAAGAGCCGACTTCTACCAGTACATCCACGGCTATAGCGACTTCCGATTCGAATCCCAAAGCGAGTGAGCTGGCTATGGCCTCGGCCTGACTAGCCTGATTCAAGAGCTGCTCTGCATGGCGGTAGAGAACTTGGCCGGCATCGGTCATTACCGCCTTGCGTCCATCTAGAATCAGAACCGGCTGAGGCAGCTGTTCGTTGAGCCTGGCAATCGCGTAGCTGATCGAAGACTGGCTCTTGTTCAGGGCCTGGGCCGCCATGGCATAGGAACCGCAATCCACGACGGTTTTAAAGGCAAGCCATTGTTCCAGCGAGACGCGAGGGTTCTTCATATATCAAATAATTCGATGTATTAAGCGTGAAAATTGCGACAATAGATCGAATAATATGCCCTAAGATAGCCTCAATCAAGCAATTAACGGTTCAAAGCCGGAGGCCAAACATGAAAAACGTACTACGCATTACCACAAGTATTTTAGGCGAGGGCAGCGTGAGCTCCCTATTGATGGATGAATTATTAGTGAAGCTCAGCGCTCAGGAGCAGTTCAAGATAACCGAAAGGAATTTCGCGCATCAGGCTATCCCTCACCTTGACGGGGAATGGTTGCAGGCGATATCTGCAGCGCCTAATGAGCGCGACCCGACGCAAACAGAGAAGTCAGCCTTCTCTGATCAATTAATCGCCGAACTGCAAGAAGCGGATATAATCCTGATAGCCCTGCCGATGTATAACTTCTCGCTGCCTTCGATGTTAAAGGCATGGGTGGATCACATCGCCAGAGCAGGTGTCACCTTTACATATAGCGAAACCGGCCCCGTTGGTCTGCTCGAGGGGAAGCAGGCCTATCTAGTAATGGCTATGGGCGGCCTACATGAGCCGGGAGTAACAGATTTCCTGCGGCCGTATATGAAGCAGGTAATGTCTCTCGTTGGTATTAGTGACGTCGAATTCATTACCGCGGATGGTCTTAACATGGGGCCCGAGCGCAAAGAGCAGGGCCTGGCTCAGGCAAGAGCTGAGATTGAAAATCTTAAAAACAAAATTGATGAACACAGTGTAGGCCAGTTGGAAGAAGAGGCAGCCGCATGAACGAGCAAAGACAGAGGCGCGAAATAGAAGAAGTATTAGTCGCACAGGCTACCAGCGATGGTGATGGCGTACAGCTGAAGCGAGTCTTCGGCGGCGGCGATTTGGCGCGATTCGACCCATTCCTCATGCTAGACGAGTTCGGTTCGGATAAGGCCGCTGACTATATCGGTGGTTTTCCGCCGCACCCCCATAGAGGTTTCGAGACAGTGACCTATATGCTAGCCGGGCAGATGGAACACCGTGATCATATGGGCAATGTAGGCAGGCTCGGCCCGGGTGATGTGCAATGGATAAAGGCAGGCTCTGGTGTTATACATTCAGAAATGCCCAAGCAGGAAGAAGGCAAGATGCACGGTTTTCAGCTATGGGTAAATCTGCCTCCCGCAGAAAAAATGACACCCGCAACCTACAACGATATCGACGCCGCCTCGATTCCGGCTTACGACCTGGATGGGGTCAGGATAAGGGCAATAGCTGGAGAGTTGGCAGTTAATGACGTCCGAGTTAGGGGTGCCGTGACAGGATTGAGCACTGATCCCGCATATCTGGATATTGGCTTTAGCGATGCTAGCCGGGTCGATGTAGATATACCCGCCGGCTACACGGCTCTGGTGTATGTTTATACGGGTTCCGTACATATAGGAGATAGTGAGTACCAACTAACAGAAGGAAAGATTGCGCGGCTTTCGCGCGACGGTCTGCTGCATCTGAATGCAGTTAGCGGTACGAAGTTGCTGTTGATTACGGGCAAGCCAATCGGTGAGCCGATTGCACAACGAGGGCCTTTCGTGATGAATACCGTGGATGAGATTCATCAGGCGATACGCGTCTACAGTGAAGGCACCCTGGTATAACGAAGTCGAAAGGCGTCACTTGAAATGGATGATACGCATCTTTGCATCATCCATTTCAATTGGAAATCTACTGATACTGAACCGGGTGAGTCGTTATCATGATTCGACTCTCCATATAGCTAATGGTTTCTCCATCGATGCTTCTGAACCAGTGTGGGGTGCCTGGCTGAAGAACTAATATATCTCCCGCGGTCACTTGCCTGGCAAGCCCGCCCTCAATACCGTGTTGAGTGCGCACGATGTTCGGGTCACTCGATTCAGCCAAGGGTAAAATGAGCTTGCCGCCAGTCACGAAGGTCCCGCTGCCTTCCAATATTCGATAAATTTCCATACTCCAGGGATGAATGATTGCATACTGCTCCACCGCGCTACTGCGGCGGCGCACCGAGACGCCAGGTGAGATAGTGACGGACCAGCCACCGGCAGATGCAGAAGAAGCGGCAGCGCTGTCGAGCTCAGCCTCAATCTGCGCGCCCGGTTTGAAGATAGCAGGCGGCGCGCCGGAGTCTTGGGCCAATGAAGTAGCACTGAGGCCAGAAAGAATAAGGGCGGACAATAGTAGGTGTTTCATAATGTTTCCTGTGCGGGGTTATAGATAAACTCATATAGCGGTGTAGCGCCGTTGAGCCACAAGCATCGAAACTACTCTGACTGTCGATGGAACAGCAAATAGTAGGTTAAATCAGTAGAGATTCTAGCCTAGTGTTTCATTTTCTTTTTCAGAATTTTCACCCTGCTAAGATAATGACAAACTCCACTAGTGTCTATTTGGTTATGATTGCCTAATCTCTAATCAGTAGGCTTCTTCAGATTGATAAATGCTGCCATCTTCGAGCGCCTCCAATGAACATCGACCACAAATCCCGCTTGCTCGAAATAACTCTCCAGAGTCACTCGTTTGAGCAAGTTTACGTAGGGCACTTTTCCGAAAAGTTTTCCGATAAATAAAAGTAGGCGCCAGGGTGAGAGCGAGTCCCCCAGGCATGCAGATGACGTAACAAACACACCGCCGGGCTTCAATAGTCTTTAAGAGTGTTTGATCGCGGACTCGGGGTCTTCCATCAGGTGCAGTATATTGTGGGCCAGGACCACATCGAAGGAGGCATCTGACGCCGAAAAATCCTCCAGAGTTGCGCATTGAAAATCCACATTATCGATACTGGCTTCCTTCGCTTTCTGTTTGGCTATCTCAATCATCTTCGGTGAGATATCGGTGGCGACAATCTTCCCAACGAAGGGAGCGTGATTGATCGCGGTAGTGCCGGTGCCGCAGCCTAACTCGAAAACTTGCGACTCGGAATTGAAATAGCCACGGGTGACCTCCAGTTTTTCCTGATAGGTTTTCTCGTCGCGAATTGGTGACTTGGCATAGCTTTCGGCCCTGCTATCCCAAAAATCTACACTGTTTACCACGTTGCTTCTTCGGTCTTCTCTACTTACTGCTAATCAATCGCCAATCGTATCTATAAATAGCACGACGATAGCAGCTAAAATGTATTGCCCATGCGGTTGGCCTAACCGCTTAGTCTGTCTTTTATGTCTCGGTAGGCACATCGAATCAATTCTTGTAGGGCCTGCGAATCAATGTCGTCTTCTGGCCGGATCTTTACATGTCGCATGCGCTTTCCTGTCCCCTCAAGCATAGACTTCGGGTCTTCGATAAGCGCGCCAGTGAAGAAACCTATATTCACATGGGCCTTAAACACATTGACGTAGCCGAATGCAGCCCCGCCTACGCAGGCAGTCGGGCAGCCGTCATGTAGTAGTTCGCTAACATCATCTCCACATTGCCGGAACGCGGTAAACCAATGACGCGCGATTGAATACAGTTCCGGCGGGTCGCCAGAGAGCCACTCGTCTATCTCGGGTAAATAAGGAGCCGCTTCGGGTAAAATAAATAAATCCGTTGAGCCAATCACGTTGCTACCTCGGTAAAATGGGCCGTGTCTCGTTCCGGCTTATTCCTTCGCTAAAAACTTACATTCGCCTCATAACTGAAAACCAGTATTACTCGGGGAATGCCCAAGTCGAATCGGTGAAATACGTTGCCTTTTGTTACCAATACTATAGCTTAGGGAGTCACCACGTTTTGTCATTTATCTCGCCTAAATATATTGCCAGATAACTGGCTCAGCGCTCAATTCTTTGAGGCAGCCTAATGACAAAACTACGCCTTTGCTACCAGACTGTCGAGTTTGGTAAGACCGATATACATCTTTGTACCCTACGTGATAAACAAGAGTTTGACGACCCACAGGGGGCGGCAGAAAAGCTCGGCATTTCCTCGGCCTCTTGGCCCTTGTTTGGCGTAGTGTGGCCCTCCAGCATGGTGCTGGCGCATTACATCAGCGACTACAACACGGGTACTAAACGCATACTGGAGATCGGCTGTGGCATGGCTCTTTCCAGCTTGTTATTGAACAAAAAGTTAGCCAATATCACGGCAACCGATCATCATCCAGAGGCTGGTCTTTTTTTGCAGCGAAACGCGCAGCTTAACGAGGGCCTGCCTATTAACTATGCGCAAGTCGGTTGGGCTGATGCTCACGACGATCTCGGTCTGTTCGACCTAATAATCGGTAGCGATCTCTTATACGAGGAACAACATGTAGCGCTGTTGGCTAACTTTATCGAAGCCCATTCTAATCCTGCCTGTGAGGTCATTCTTGTCGACCCAGGGCGCGGCAGGAAAAATAAGCTGAGCGAACGGATGATCGAATTCGGGTTTAACTCTCTCCACGAAAAGCCAATCCACACCGACTATCTGGTCAAAGAGTTTAAGGGCCACATACTAAAATTTGAACGAGGGAGTCCTCGCCGTTTGGATGCTTGACAACTATTTCATTAGCCATAAAAAAAGGCGCAATACTATGCGCCTCCTTTCCTACCTCTTAAGGCAGTACGGTTATTCGGCAACTCGCTTCATTGTAGTGTAGCGCACTGAGGTCATCTGACCACCGCCCCAATTTTCCGTGCGCGACTCGTAAGTATTCTCATCGATAATGCGCATGAAGCTATGGTGTGCATGCGCGTCGGCATTCACATCCATGTTTGTACCCTTGGTAAAGCGAAAATCGATAACACCTTCTTCACCCGAGTCGATGAACTTCATCGAAGGCTGATTGCCGATAGCGCAGTAGTGCGTATGAATGAGCTCTTCTTTGCCGTTCTGATGATACATGCTCACCATCTCTGCAGGTGTGCCGGCGGCGAAAGTCTGCATAACAGAGGAATTACCGATGTTCTTGAATGAAACCGTAGTGGTCGATACGGCAGCGTCATCTCTCGATTGCCCCACTGGAACTACTTGTGCCTCACCTGCCCACGTGCCCTCGAGCTTTAGCATAGTCTGGAATGCCTGATCTGGAGAGAAGCCGTCTCCGGCAAAAACAGTAGAGCTAAGTAGTAATGCAGCAGCTGAGAGGCCAGCAATTTGAAGTTTCTTCATCGGTTCAGTCCTTGTTGTTCTAAGAGTCGATCCAGACTAATCGGCGCCTCGGGGCTTGTCAACCTGAGAGTAGGTAGCGGGTGGCTATCCAAGCGCGGCAGCCAGGCGCTCTGTAGTGCTCGGTTCAAGCGGCAGATTCGGCTGGTACGGCCGGTGTCGACGGCTGCTCATCGCCCCTGCCTAACTTTCGACGGAATTCTCTGCGCGCCAGAAGAAAGCTCACGATGGCCTGAGCCGTTACCGAGAGGATAGAGACATACCAGACCATATTGATACTGAAATTCGGCTGGTAGCGAAGATAGACGGCGATAGGTATGAAGATGAGTATGCGCACCCCTGAGCTGAGCAGCGCCGGCCGCGTATTTCCCAGGCCCTGAAAAACCCCGGAGCAGGTAAAAACTATGCCCTGGGCTACAAAGTTAAGGGAGATCAGTTGCAGGAATACGGCACCGACCTCGATCACTTCGGCATCGTCGGTAAAAAACATCACTAATAACTCCGGCCGCCACTGCATGATTACCGTGGTGATAAACATGACTAGGCTGCTAAGAATAATACCGCTGTTAAAAGTCTCTCGTACTCGGTCGGATTTACCGGCACCGAAGTTTTGACCGATGATAGGACCGACTGCAAACGCGATCGCCATAGTGGGCATGAAGATGGACTGCATGATGCGGCCCCCTATACTAAATCCTGCCTGGGCAACGGCGCCGAAGTCCTGAATTAGCCAGTACACCGCAGAGAAATAGACAAACAGTATTAACATCTCGCCGCCGGCGGGCAGCCCTATATCCATCATCTTCTTCCAGATGTCGAATCGTGGTCGCCACAGAGAGGATTCGAAGGAGACATACTTCTCCAATTTGAAGAAGTACAGGGTCAGCAGGCCCAATCCGATGGTTATGGAAATGCTGCTTGCCAGGCCTGCGCCCAGAACGCCCAGAGCAGGCCCAGGTCCCCAGCCGGCAATGAGTATCGGCGCAAGAATAGTATTCAATACGACGGTCAGCACCTGCACGATCATGGTGGGTTTCACGATGCCGGTAGCTCGCAGAGAGGAGGCCATCGCCATCATCGCGAACTGAAGGGCCATGCCCGGCAAAAACCAGAACAGAAATGTCAGGCCTTCGCTGAGGGCTGCCTCGTCGGCGGTGATACTGCGCAGATAGGATTCGGCAAAGAGATAGCCCCCTAAGAGAGTGATCACGGCACATAGCGCAGAGAGAACCAGAGATTGATTAAAGATCAGGTTCGCATGTTCCTGATCTTTGCGACCTACGGCCTGTGAAATAAGCGCTACGGCGCTTACCCCTAGAATCTGCGTCAGCGCCATGATCATGAATAACAAGGTGCCAGCAGTTCCTACTCCGGCAACAGAGTCGTCTCCTAAAGCGGCAACGAAGTAGAGGTCTACGAGTAGGTAAAGAGTCTGAAAGATCATGCCGGCGGCAACCGGGATAGCCATCGCTAGAATTATTTTAGTGGGTGAACCTTGGGTGAGATCTTTCATGGGCCAATTCTCTGGGTGCTAGCCGAGGAGGAATAAGTTCTCGGGGCTGAACCTAATGAATGCTCTTAAAACGGCAAGTCTGGTCTTTTCTGAAGCGGCGCTAAGAGTACCACCAAATAGGGTTTTGGCGGACTATAACAGCGCAAATAAACGCATAAAATCGAAACTATTCCTAGGCATAGAATTCCCTAATTCAACCGAGTAGCAGAAATCCTATGATTCGCTATACTGGCTGTCCGATCGCATTATCCCGCCTAAGTTTAAGGCCAGTGCTCAACGGAAATCACAGAAATAGTCGATCAGCTTTGCAAAGAGCTAAAGAGTAAAAAGGACAGATCTATGCCATCCAGAATTCGCATATTGCTAGCAACCCTGTTGCTGAGTCTTGCATCGGGCGCAATTGCCCAAACCCTTACTATCGGCGTCTCCATTCCGTCGGCCACCCACGGTTGGGCAGGAGGTTTGAACTTTCATGCTGAGCAGTCCAAAGCCCGGCTCGAAGCGGCTAACCCAGACCTGCGCATCGTTCTGGTAACGGCAAATAGCGCCTCCGAGCAGGCTAACGACTTGGAAGACTTGGTAGCGATCCACAATATCGACGCTCTGGTCATCTTGCCCTTCGAATCGGCGCCTCTGACCGGCCCCGTGCGTAATGTTAAGCGCCGCGGAGTATTCGTTACCGTTGTTGATAGAGGGTTAAGTGAAGAAGGCATAGCCGATGTCTATGTGGCCGGCAACAATGCCGAGATGGGTAGAGTATCCGCCGAATACATAAAAGAGGCGCTAAGCGGCAGTGGTGACATAGTCGTGTTGCGCGGAATCCCTACAGTGATCGACACGCAGCGCTTCGACGGCTTTATGGCCGAACTGGAAGGCAGTAACGTCAATGTGCTGGACGATCAGCATGCAAACTGGAATCGCGATGATGGTTTCAGCGTCATGCAGGATTTCCTGGCGCGCTTTCCCAAGATCGATGCGGTCTGGGCGCAAGACGATGATATCGCCATCGGTGTGATTCAGGCAGTGCGCCAGGCTAGGCGTCAAGACGATCTCTTTATCGTCGGTGGCGGTGGCATGAAAGACATGGTGCGTCGCGTTATGGATGGCGACAAGCTAACTCCCGTTGATGTTCTGTATCCGCCGGCAATGATAGAGACCGCTATGGAGTTAACGGTGCTGAAATTCACTTCTCAGGTGCCGGTCAATGGCGAGTATATTCTTGGGTCTCCACTCATCACTCAAGAGAATGCAGCCGAATACTATTTTCCAGATTCTCCGTTCTAAAGCGCTGCTAATTAACTAGCGTTAAGGGAACCAACTTTTCAAATCAGTGACCAAGCTATGAAAACTATAAAAGGCCCCGCAGTTTTTCTCGCGCAATTCGCAGCAGACGAGTCGCCATTCAACTCACTCGATGCCATTGCTTCCTGGGTGGCGGAATGCGGATTCAAGGGTGTGCAGATTCCCAGCTGGGATGAACGCCTGATCGACCTGTCACAGGCCGCCGAGAGCGTGGACTACTGCGACGAGATCAAGGGAACACTCGCCGAGCACAATGTCGAGATAACCGAGCTATCAACGCACCTGCAAGGGCAGCTGGTAGCCGTTCACCCCGCCTACGACGAGATGTTCGATGGCTTTGCCGCCGAGCATGTTAGAGGCAACCCAGGCGCAAGACAGCAATGGGCTTGCGAGCAGATGCTGCTAGCGGCGAAGGCCTCGAAAAATCTCGGCCTTACGGACCACGCGACCTTCCCCGGCGCATTAGCCTGGCCCTATTTCTACCCCTGGCCACAGCGTCCAGCGGGCTTGGTCGAGACGGCATTCGATGAGCTTGGCAAACGCTGGCTGCCCATCCTCAACGCGTTCGATGAGGCAGGTGTCAACGTCTGCTATGAGATTCACCCCGGCGAAGACTTGCACGACGGCATTACATTCGAAATGTTTCTAGAGAGAGTCAACCACCACCCTCGCTGCAATATTCTCTTCGATCCCAGTCATATGGTTCTGCAGCAACTAGACTACCTGGCGTTCATGGATGCCTATCAAGACCGGATCAAGATGGTGCATATAAAAGATGCAGAGTTTAATCCAACAGCCAAACAAGGTGTCTATGGTGGTTATCAGAGTTGGGTAGATCGCGCCGGCAGGTTCCGCTCCTTAGGGGACGGTCAGGTAGATTTTAAAGCCATGTTTTCCAAACTCGCTGCCATGGACTTCGAAGGCTGGGCAGTGTTGGAATGGGAATGCTGCCTCAAGCACCCGGAAGACGGTGCCAGAGAGGGGGCCGAGTTTATTCGCAAGCACATCATTCATGTCACCGACAAAGCCTTCGATGATTTTGCGGATGGCGGCAGCGATATGGAAGCGAACAAACGTATTCTGGGAATCGACTAGGAATCACTGCGGGTTATACGATGACGGATAATAAATCAGCTCAGCCCAAACTTAGATTGGGCATGATAGGCGGTGGGCAGGGCGCCTTCATCGGCGAGGTACATCGCATTGCAGCCCGACTGGATGGTCGCTTCGAGTTAGTGGCCGGCGCTCTAAGCGCCGATGCGCAAACGGCGGCAGCTTCTGCTGCAGAAGTTGGCATTAACAGCGACCGCAGTTACGCAAGCTTCGAAGAGATGGCCCTGGCTGAGGCTGCGAGAGAAGATGGGATAGAAGTCTGTGCCATCGTTACGCCGAATCACCTTCACTATCCGGCAGCTGCAGCATTGCTGCGTGCAGGCATCCATGTAATCTGCGATAAGCCGCTAACGGCGACACTCGCGCAGGCCGAAGAGCTTGCCGAACTGGCAGACAGCAGTGGGCTGTTGTTTGCCGTAACCTATAACTATAGCGCCTACCCTATGGTGCGTCTGGCGCGGCAGTTGATAGCCCAGGGCAAGCTCGGTGAGATTCGGGTGGTGCAGGTTGAGTATCCGCAAGATTGGTTAGCCACCAACCTGGAAGACTCCGACCAGAAACAGGCAGCTTGGCGAACCGATCCTGCGAAGGCAGGTGCCGGTGGTTGCATCGGTGATATTGGCACTCACGCGTTCCATCTGGCTGAGTTCGTTAGCGGGCTGCGTGTAACACAGTTGCTTGCCGATCTAAACTCCTTCGTGGGTCAGCGTAAACTCGATGACAATGCGAACATGCTGCTGCGTTTTAACAACGGAGCCAAAGGGAGTCTCTGGTCCAGTCAGGTGGCAACGGGCAATGAGAATGCTCTGCGCATCCGAATCTATGGTGACAAGGCTGGCATCGATTGGTCGCAGGAGAACCCGAATTATCTAAATTTTACGGCACTGGATGGCAATCGAGAGATTCTCTCCCGAGGCAGCGCCAGTATCGATGCAGCACCCGGCTACTCTACTCGTCTGCCCGCAGGCCACTCCGAAGGCTTTCTGGAAGCCTTCGCTACAATCTACACAGAGTTCGCTACGCAGTTGAATGCTCGCAAGAACAAGCAGGCCTGCGACCCCGATGCTCTGCTGGTGCCGGGTATCGCAGACGGTCTGCGTGGCATGCGTTTCATCGACAAGGCGGTTGCCTCGAATGCCCAGGGAAATATCTGGCAGCAGTTGGACTAGTTCTCGGCTCTAGCCTTGTTCAGTGAATTGGCAGCGGCCTCAACGCCATTCACCACAGCTCTGGCGAGTCCCCAGAAAGACAGTTTTACTCGTTGCACTAGAGGCAGTGAGCTAGACCTGTCCCAGCGACTACGCCAATGCCTCATCTGACTATTGCTGTTTAGCAGCGAGTCGAAGCGACTGGAAATCTTTGCCAGCAGCAATGCCGCCAAAAACAGAAACAGGATTCCCGGAATTACGGGAAGAACCAGTCCTATGAGTCCAAGCAGGGCGAGTATGCCCACCAGGACCAGCCCCGCTCCCTTTAGTAGCAGTGGCAGTAAGTCATTCTCAGATTGTTTCGGGTTCACAGCTCTTACCTCCAGATAGCACCTTCTTTACACAGAATTTTCTGTATACAGGATCTATTAATGCAGCATCCGTACCAACAGTTAACTTATTGATAAATATGTAGTAAATTTTCCTGCTGCCAAGGAAAGTGCTACCGAGGTGGTCAAATAGGCCAATAAGTTTCCACCTGTACCTCGCCGGCGACATGCGCAGATGTATGAGTTCAATCCTTCACCGTTTCCCTATTTTCGAAGTCTATAGGGTAGAATGGCCGCCCAATTGCAGTCAGCGTTTTGCTCACGCAGCTGTGCTCTAAGTATCTATTTTTTAAGTGCCCATTTTATGTTCATGTCACTACTCTTATGCCCTTAGTACGCCTCGATAAAGTCTCTCTTAATTTTGGTACTCACATTCTTCTGGATGAAGTGGATTTCACCCTAAAGAAAGGCACCAAGATCGGTTTGCTGGGACGCAACGGCGCCGGTAAGACAACCTTCATGAAAGTGATTGCCGGCTCCATGCAGCCCGATAGCGGAGAACGCTGGCTCAGACCCGGAGTAGAAGTCGCCTGGCTGGAACAATCCCTGCCCGAGGCCGACGAGCAATCCGTGTATGACATGGTTGCAGGTGGTCTCGCCGAAGTGGGTGAGCTGCTGAAGCGATATCATCACCTTATAACCGACTACGAGAACGCCGATATGTCGGAATTGGAGCGAGTGCAGGGACAACTAGAGGCGAAGCAGGGTTGGAGCCTGGGGCAGAAGGTAGATACAGTCATCACCCAGCTACAATTGCCTGCGAATAAACTCATGTCGGAGCTGTCCGGTGGCTGGCGCAAGCGTGTGGCACTGGCTCGCGCACTGGTAAGAGAACCCGAATTTCTACTTCTCGATGAACCGACAAATCATCTCGATGTGCCAGCGATAGAATGGCTGGAGAAACAACTGCAGGACTATAACGGCGCAGTATTGCTGGTTACTCACGACAGAACTTTCCTGCAGAACGTGGTGAACAAGATCGTAGAGATCGACAGGGGTCACCTGTATGAGTTCGAGGGAACATTCCAGAAGTTTCTAGACTTTCGCGAACAGCAACTGGCGAGTGAAGATAAAGCGAACAAACTGTTCGATAAGAAACTGGCCCAGGAAGAAGTCTGGATCAGGCAGGGCATCAAAGCCAGGCGTACGCGCAATGAAGGCAGAGTCCGCGCACTGGAGGCTTTGCGCCGCGAGAGAAGCGAGCGCAGAGAACTTCAGGGTAGCGCAAAGTTCAAGCTGAACAATACCGAGAATTCAGGAAAGATAGTCGCCGAGTTGGAAGGTATAAGTCATAGCTTCGATGGCAGAACAGTCATCAAAGATTTTTCCACGACGGTTATGCGCGGTGATCGTATAGGGATCGTCGGTGCCAACGGTGCCGGTAAATCGACTCTGCTAAAGATTTTGCTGGGTAAGCTAACAGCGCAAGAAGGCACGGTAAAACTCGGATCGAAATTGCAGATCGCTTACTTCGACCAGCTGCGTGAGCACCTGGACATGGAGAAGAACCTGATCGACAACGTAAGTGGTGGTCAGGACTACATCGAGATAAATGGTCAGAGCAAGCATGTGATCAGTTATCTGGGCGACTTCCTGTTTGCACCAGATAGAATCCGCACACCAGCTAAAGCGCTCTCCGGTGGAGAGCAGAATCGCGCCATACTCGCGAAGGTATTCAGTCGCCCGGCAAATATTCTGGTGCTGGACGAACCGACCAATGACCTGGATATCGAAACCCTGGAACTTCTCGAAGACATTCTGCTGAAGTTTGATGGAACCGTGCTACTCGTTAGCCACGACAGACAGTTCATGGACAATGTCGTGACTAGCATCATGGTGTTTGAAGGCGATGGCAAGATCGGCGAGTACGTGGGCGGCTACAGTGACTGGTCGCGGAAGGGCGGCAAACTATTCAGCTTCGAAGACAGCGAGAAAGCAAGCGGGGCAGCGAAGCCTGCCAAGCCGGTGGAGATAATCCCAGAGCCGAAGAAGGCTTCCGGCAAGAAGCTCTCCTACAAAGATCAGCGCGAGCTAGACGCACTACCTGCAACAATTGAAGAGTTAGAGAAGCAACAGACCGAGCTTGAACAGCTGATGTCGAAACCGGAGTTCTACGATAATTCGGACGACGGTGGAAAGACTGTCGAGGAAACACTTAAGCAGGCCGCTGAACTGCAGACTCAGCTCGATCAGGTCTACGAGCGCTGGGAAGAACTGGAGAAGCTGCGCAATTCCTAGGCAGAGTTTTTAGCGAGAAGTAGGGGAAGCCGAGAGATCAGTGAGAAGATCCCTTCTTGAGCCGAGGCTATTTGTATATCGCCTTAGTGCCCACAAAAAAGGCCCCGACAAAGTTCATTATCAGGGCCTTCAAAAACAAGAATTTCAACTTAGTTCTTGGATTTAGCTTCCTGTCTCTCTTTCTCAGCTTCAACAACGGCGTCAGAGACCGATCTCGGGCATTGCGAGTAATGAGAGAACTCCATAGAGAACTGACCGCGACCCGAGGTCATCGTTCGCAGGCTGCCAATATAGCCAAACATTTCTGAAAGCGGCACATCGGCTTTAATACGAATACCTGTGGTGCCTGTATCCTGATCTTTGATCATGCCGCGACGACGGTTTAAATCGCCAATGACATCGCCCATGTGATCTTCCGGCGTAAACACATCCACCTTCATGATCGGTTCGATTAACTCGGGCCCGGCCTTAGGCATTGACTGACGATAAGCGCCTCTTGCAGCAAGTTCAAAAGCTACCGCCGATGAATCCACTGCGTGGAAGCCACCGTCATATAGCTCGATCTCTACGTCCAGTACCGGAAAGCCGGCTATTGGGCCGTTCTCCATCATGCCTAGAAAACCTTTCTCAATAGCTGGGAAAAATTCTTTCGGTACGTTACCGCCCACAACACTGGAACTAAAAACATAGCCGGTACCTGGTTCGCCGGGCTTAATACGGTAATCGATTTTGCCGAACTGACCGGAACCACCTGACTGCTTCTTGTGAGTGTAGGAATCTTCAATTTCCTGGGTAATTGTTTCACGGTAGGCTACCTGAGGTGCGCCAACTTCCAGATCAACACCGTAAGTACGATTTAAAATATCGACTTTAATATCAAGGTGCAGCTCACCCATTCCTTTGAGGATGGTTTCGCCGGAATCTTCGTCTGTCTCAACTCGGAAAGAAGGATCTTCCGCTACCATTTTGCCAATCGCTACGCCCAATTTGTCAACGCTGCTCTTGTCTTTTGGTGATACCGCAATTGATATAACCGGGTCGGGGAAAATCATCGGTTCCAGAGTACAAGGATGATCGGTGCTACATAGGGTGTGGCCTGTTTGCACATTTTTCATGCCAACGATGGCAAAAATGTCACCGGCCTGCACTCTATCAATTTCATTACGGTCATCGGCATGCATTTCTACCATACGGCCAATGCGTTCGGTTTTACCGGTAAATGCATTTAGTATGGTATCGCCTTTGTTTAGTACGCCTGAATACACCCTAACAAAGGTAAGGGCGCCAAAGCGGTCCTCCATAATCTTGAACGCCAATGCACGAAACGGTTCAGACTCAGAAACCACGGCAACTTCACCAGTGGGTTCGCCTTCCTCATCCATTAGAGGCTGAGGTTGAACTTCAGTTGGGTTGGGCAGAAAATCAACAACCGCATCCAATACTAATTGAATACCTTTGTCTTTGAACGCAGAACCGCAATAGGTAGGGAAGAAGTCCAGGGCGATAGTGCCCTTGCGGATGCAGCGCTTAAGGTCATCGATCGACGGCTCTACGCCGTCTAGATAAGACTCCATCACGTCATCATCTTGCTCAACAGCCATTTCGATTAATTTTTCGCGATATTCCTCTACCAGATCAACCATGTCTTCCGGCACTTCGCCAATCTCGAATTTTTCAGGGTTGCCTGGATCAGGCCAAATATGTGATTTGCGTGTGAGAAGGTCAACAATACCTATAAAATCGTCTTCGGTGCCTATGGGTAAAACCATGACCAGAGGGTTTGCGCCGAGAATATTCTCTACCTGACCAACAACCTTAAGGAAGTCTGCGCCTACGCGGTCCAGCTTGTTAACGAAGATAATGCGCGATACTTCCGAGTCATTGGCATAGCGCCAGTTAGTCTCTGACTGAGGCTCAACACCGCCAGAGCCGCAGAAAACACCAACGCCGCCATCCAGCACTTTAAGCGAGCGATACACCTCTACAGTGAAGTCTACGTGTCCCGGAGTATCGATAACATTGAGACGGTGATCTCGCCAGAAACAGGTGGTCGCTGCAGACTGAATAGTGATTCCGCGCTCTTTCTCCTGGTCCATGAAATCCGTTGTTGCCGCACCATCGTGCACTTCTCCGGTTTTATGAATTTTACCGGTTAGCTTCAGAATGCGCTCTGTGGTCGTGGTTTTACCGGCATCAACGTGGGCGAAAATACCTATGTTTCTATATAGTGATAAATCAGTCATTGTGCTGCCTAAAGGTTAAAAGGTTAGCTGTTTAGTTAGGTCAAAAATGGTGCGGTATGATACTAGAGTTTCATGGCGAAATGCGAGGGGAAATGCAGGACGGAACAAGGTAATAGGCTGAAATGGCACAAAATACTACTTATGCGCGAGAAATAAGCGGGGACACTGCTAAAAATAGCAAAAAATGATCTTCAGTTAGAACAGAGGAAGGATAAATGCCCTACTGTATTCATGCTCCTCCCTTTACTTATCTGCTTCTTTCCTAAATTTGAGTCGCAGTAAGAACAGTATCGAACAGGGCTCCGCGCTGGTTTTGCGGTGCCCTGTCATCCGCTCAGAATTTTTCGATCAGATCCGCCCTAAACGTAACCCCGAGGCCCGGGCCCTTAGGCACTTTAATTTGACCGTCCGCTTCCAGGACGGGCGGGTTCTCGAAGACCTGCCAGCCCTCGAAGATATCTGCGTGCGGCGGTTCATGAATGAACTCTGTTATCGGTGCGTTTGGCATGGACGCGATAAGGTGGATTCCACAGATATTGACTAAGCGCCGTTCAAACGGTGCCGAGTGTGGCGAGACCTGTCGGTTGTAAGCCGCCGCGAGGGTCCCGACAGTACGGGACATTAGGGGCCCTATATCACCTATCTCCGGCATGAGAACGTCGAAACATCCCTGCTCAAGAAGCCATCTGAACTCATGGATTCCCCAGTTTGCCTCGGCGCCGGCCATCGGCATAGCGAGGAGTCGGTTGAGCTCCGCCAACTGCTCATAGTTATAACGGGGCAGTGGCTCCTCGAGCCAATATACGTTGAGTCGCTGGTACTCCATCGCCGTGTCGTAGGCGCGCTTAAAGTTCCAGAGCGTCGGATCCTCCCCATTGGCGTCTGCGTCGCCGGGTGCCTTGTTGCCATCGCATAGGATATGGAAGTCATCGCCCACAGCTTCTCGAACCAACTCCACGACGCGGATATCCTCTTCCATCGTCCTGAATCCCGAACGCAGTTTGATGGCGCGCCAGCCATCCTCTTTGAGTCCAATGGCGATTTCGACTCTGTCTTCCACAGTGCCGATGCCCCACATGGCCGCATAAGGCAGGACTCGGTCGCGCCCACCGCCCCAGAGCTTATAGAGCGGTAAGTCCGTTGCTTTGCCCAGCAGATCCCAAAGCGCGATCTCTACCGAAGCGCCCCATCTGCGCTGTGGGCGATATAGCGCCTTGGCGTGCTGATTGATATCGAAAGGATCTTGGCCGACGAGCAGTTGTTTCACGGCCTCGATGTTCTCTGGAGGGATCCCGGGGCCTATGCCCACCAGGCCTTGATCCGTATGCACTTCAGTCACGGTAAAATTGCCAATCTGAACGTGTAGTCCACCACGGGGAGTATCGACGCGTCGGGCAAGAATGCCCTTGTCTTCGATCAGCTTGATCCTGATCAAACGGACATCGGTGATCTTTAGGCGGGCCGACTGCGCAGCCAACGCAGCTTGCGGCAGCATCAATGGCATTGTTGCAAGGCCTGGCAACCCGGTTAAGAAATCTCGTCTGTGCATCGCGGCTTCCTGTCTGTAGTAAAATTAATAGAATTACCATAGGGTTTTTATTGCTTTTTTTCAACTACAACTGCCATCCGCAAATTATCAACCGACTGATCTCATATTATTTTCGTGAACACTAAATGAAATAACGCCCTGTAAAAAGGGAGTAGCTTTCGCTGCATTATTGCTGATTTGGTTGTTATGTTACGGCATCACTCTCATTACTATTCCTTACTAAAAACCGGTCCCGTTAGGATGGTCATCCACGACTATTAAGAATGACCTATTTGAATTGTCTATTGTTGGTCGCTTAACTTTTCTATACCGTTATCTACTGCACGGCAAATTTTGGGAGAAGTTTGTAAAGCATCTCGCTCTGATCATTCCAATGTAAAATTCCACTGGGGTTGTCTTTCAAGAAATTGAGTAGATATTCCGCCTCTACTCTAGGGGATTTAATATTGGCTTGTGTGGCGACTCCTGCAACGCAAGCTAGAAACAGCTCTAAAAATAACATTTTTATCCGTTGTGCCTCCCCCTCTGTTAGATCAGTGCCTGAATTTGCCTTAGCCAAAAGATCCGACAAAGTAGGATTTGTCATTAATGCCTGTCGAAAACGGGAATGTCCTTCAATTGTTCCCAAAGTGGCGGCGGTCTCAACGGCCACACGTGCATGCTTCGTCTGTACTGCCAGATACAATAACGTAGCGATTACAGCTATTGCTCCCAAAACTTCACCCAAGGCCCCGATCGCATCCCAATTCATTTCTATTCCTCAATTCTGGTGGTTCTGAGTTTTTGTGTTCGGTTAGTCGTCGACGCTGTGACACACATAACGCCTTGTTCGGCGGGAAAAAGCGAGCGCGAGCGAGTAGTTTTCCCGATGCAGCATCTTCTCTTGTTGAATATAAATTTTTTAATTTGGCCCAACTGTACAAATACCTTTAACAAATTCTTCGATTACTACGTGCTGTTTAATTTCACCCAATCAAATTGAATTGATCAAGACGGCTGTATAAAGTTTACTGCCCAAATTCTACGTATTTCCCAAATTTCATCTGGAAGACTTCCTCCTTTCCAAAGCCGCCATTGTGTTTGAGCATACTGGAGGGCCGCTCTAACTCCGATGTGCAATTGTGCTAATTCAGCTTCACTAAAGTCACTTACTTGGGCAGAATCACTTGCCAATCTACTAATAAAGTAACGCGTTATCACGACTTCTCTCATGCCCCATATTCACTGCGCCACATGCTGCGCTAGATTTGATTGTTATGTTTTAAACCATTTGTACATTACTAATGCATCAACGAAGCCTTGTTTAGGGTGGCAAAATGCATCGGGTAATCTACCTACTATTTTGAAGCCAAGCTTTTCCCATAGTCGAACAGCACCTTCATTTGACGAAGCCACGAAATTGAACTGCATAGCCTTGTATCCTAACTCTCTTGCTACCTCTTGAGAATGCTTGCACATAGATGTGGCGAGACCTCTTCCTCTGGCCTTTGAAGAAACCATGTATCCGCAATTACAAACATGATCCCCAGGGCCTGAATGATTTGCGACTATGTAGTATGTTCCTAGAATTTTTCCGTCTTCTTCAAAGACAAATGTCTTTTGTGGATACTTAATCCAGAGCCCATAAGCTTCTGATTTAGTAGTATTTCTATCGTAGGCATAAGTATCGCCAGCTGAAGCTATCTCGTGAAAGATGGGCCAGATTGCATCAAAATCCACATCACTTACTTCTCTAATTTGCAAATTTCATTGCTCCACTGAAAACCTAACGTCCTTAATAATAGAGGCAGCCCCACAGCGCTGCCTGCTTGTTGGTTTGTTGTTATGCGACGTTTTCATCTGAGCTCCCTGTTCGGATACTAACCATAAACGTAAGACTTCCGATCACAATAATTAGTAATAGAATAGAAATTAGGCTAGGAGAAGTCAATTAGAGCAGGTCGATTCTCTGATCGCCGGATCACTCCCTCAGGGTTTGAACTCGCCCAAATGTAGAATACTCGAAAATTTGCACCGACAAGATACCCTAGAATTGAGGTAGCTATTAGGTAGCTACCGTTCACAATCGCCAGCTGCAAAGTCGTTAATTTTGACCCAACTAAGTAGGCAGCGACAAGATAGGCAGACGCAACTGACAAGAATACGCTAAATGAAGTTAAGAAATTCCCCATAGCTGAGGCGGTGATTTCTGCGATTTCAAATGCGGTCATTGAACTACCCTCAGCATCGGGCTAAGCGCACATAAGGCAATAAATAGTAGGGGCTGGTAGCCCAGGCTTCTTTTAGATTTGCTTGTTATGTGTTTCTTACATTAACTATACTCTTCAGCTAGCGGCTGCCTGCTTTCCTAAGAACCTCGCAGCACAAAACTGGACTTCCCAGGGTTTACTAGACACTTTCTAGCTTGGAAAAATAGTCTTCTTCAAACCTAGCTGGAGAAACGCCTCCAGTATGGCTATGTCGCTTTATCGGATTGTAGAACATCTCAATAAAATTAAATATCTCCGTCCTTGCATCATCTCTTGTCGCGTATATCTTTCTCTTTGTAACGCGTTTTTTGAACGTGGCAAAGAAGCTTTCGGCGACCGCATTGTCATGGCAGTTTCCTCGCCGACTCATCGAGGGCTGAAGATTGTTTGCCTTCAAGAATGCCACGTAATCTGAACTGCTGTATTGGCTTCCTTGATCGCTATGGACTAATACCTTTGTTTTAGGTTGCCTCTTCCACACCGCCGTCATCAAGGCTCGTATCACTAAGTGACGGTCTATATTTTTGTCCATCGACCAACCAACAATGCGCCTCGAGAATAGATCAAGCACTGTGGCCACATACAAAAACCCTTCGTGGGTTCGTACATAGGTAATATCGCTCACCCAGGCTTGATTTGGCTTCTCCGGACTAAAGTTCCGCTCTAGAACGTTGTCAGCGATGCTGCCTATCTTCCCGCCTTTCATGTAGCGACGCTTGTAGCCTATTTGGGCTCTAAGCCTGTTTTCTCCCATAATCCGCGCTACGCGATGAACGCTGCAGGCCTCGCCCGCATCACGAAGATCTTTGTGAATCCAGGGGCTACCGTAAGTGCCTCCGCTGGCCACATAGAACTCCTTTATCCGTTTTAACAAGCGCAGATCTTCAATGGAGATCAGAGAAAGGCTTTTCTAGCCAAGCATAAAAGCCACTTCTATGGAGTTTAAATACGCGGCACATGGCCTTGATGGAAAACTCATCCCGATGATCACGAATGAATGCGTACTTTACCCGGGGTCGTTGGCAAAGTACTTTGCGGCCTTTTTTAGAATGTCGCGTTCCTCTGTCATCCGTTTCAAGTCGGCCTTGAGACGCGCATTCTCCGCTGAGAGATCAGCTTTATCCGCTTGCCGGGGGTTTGGCTCTCCGTATTTCTTTAGCCAGCCGTACAAGCTGTGCGTGGTAGTGCCAAGTCGCTTAGCTACATCACTAACTGAATATCCTCTTTCAGTGACCTGTTTGACAGCTTCTTTCTTGAATTCTTCTATATGACGTTTGCCTTTCATAAACACCTCTCATAGAGTTACATTTTAACGCTATTTGGTGTCTAGCAAACCCTGGGAAGTCCATTCCAATATCCGTATGCGTAGCTATAGCCTCTCCACTGAAAAGGCCTATTTACTGTGGATTCGACGTTTTATTCATTTCTCGGGTAATGAACATCCCTCGACGGTGCCTCTATCTCAAATCAGCGCTTATCTTACCTATCTGGCCATGCAGCGGCGGGTGAGTATCAATACCCAGAAAACGGCGCTCAACGCCATTGCTTTTCTGTTTGAAAAGTTTCTGAAGTGTGAGATGGGTGATTTGGGGTTTAAGCTTGCCAGTAAACAACAAACGCTGCCCAGTGTGCTGTCGGTCGAAGAAGTTCGATCGGTACTGATGCAGTTGGAAGGAATAAGCTGATTCTGCAACTACTGTACGGCAGCGGATTGAGAGTGGGGGAATGTCTTCGATTGCGTGTGCAAGATATCAATCTTGATCGCTTCGCGCTCAGCATACACGATGGGAAAGGGCGCAGGGATAGGCAAACACTTCTTAGCCCTAAGCTCAAAACAGATCTTGAGGCACTCATGGCCGCGGGTATAGAAATTCAGCACAAAGATAATGTACATGGTGTGGGCTGTTCCATGTCACCCGCGTTGACCAGAAAATATCCCAATGCATTTAAATCTGAAGCCTGGGCCTATATCTTTCCCAGCAGTAAGCTTTGTCAGCATCCATTAACCGGGGAAATCTGCCGCCATCATCTACATCCTGCGGTGGTGAGAAAGTTCATATCTGAGGCGGTTAGGTCGGCTGAGCTGAAAAAGAGGCGGGTGACGGCTCATACCTTTCGGCATTCCTTCGCTACCCACATGCTGGCTAGTGGGGCAGACCTGCGAACCGTACAAGAGCTGCTGGGGCATAACGACGTATCTACGACACAGATCTATACTCATGTATTAGGCAGGCATTACGCAGGCACCAGCAGTCCGCTCGATAGTATCTAAGGCGCATTCAGGCGGCTGGCCAAGAGCGTAAGCGTTGTCTGCTGCTAATATATCTATTTGTGAATAGAACTACAGGGGCAGTCGTAGCCCTTCAATGGCGATGTTAAAGCCTTCGGATCTAACGAACCTACTTTCCTCGCTATCTGCGTCCAGTAGTGGGTTGGTATGGTTAAAATGGATGAACCAGACCTTCCCGCGCTCCTCCTTGGACAGCTCACTCAGTGCTGCCATGCTCTCCGATACGAAGGGGTGCGGAATCTGGGACATGTCGCGGCCGGGTAGTTCGCCATCGGCATAGAAGGATGCGTCTATCAGTGCATAGTCGACAGACTTCACCACCTCTACTAGGTCTCTATCCCAGGCCGACCACTTGTTAATATCTGGAATGAACACCGCCTTCTTGTTCGGGCCCGCGATCTCGTAGCCTACGGTCTCCGAGAACTCGTCTCTGTGAGGAACAAGGAATGGGGTAATGCCCAGGTTTGCGAAGTTAACTTCGCCTTGGTCGCGCAGCGTCTGCAGTTGAATATTCTGAAACTCTACCAATTGACTCCAGGGTCCATTGCTCTCCAGAAAATCGAACATGCGCGGCATGGCATAGACAGCCTGATCGGTTGCCGACATTGCCTCGTGCCCCAGAAACATCAGCCCTGCATAGTGACCGATATGTGCATGGGTAAGAAATATGGCCGACAGTTGAAAGCGCTCGTTGGGAGCCTCTACCTCAAGTTGATAGAGCTGAGTGGGTAAATTGGGAGTGGCCTCGAAGAGAAACTTCTGCTCAGCGGCAGGGTTGATCACCGCGATGGACGTAGCGCCTCTCTGCGCTTTACTGCCTTCCCAGCCAGGAAGACAGTGGGGCGCATAACATCCAATTTGTGGATATCCGGCGTCCTGTGCGACACCGAGTATGAATATATAGGGATTATTGTCCTGCGCTGCAGCGGGGGTGGCAGAAAGCAACACGTAAAGTAAATAGAACATGAAGGAAAGCTGTCTCATTTTTCGTCACCGGTGTCTTTTACTTGTTTCGCCGTCTTGAAATGCGACGTGCGCCAAAGAGCCACTGTTAGGGCGAGAAAGGGTATGGCGACCAATAACCCGGAAAATGCGCCACCGCTGCGCTCATCGAGATAGCTCCAGATGAACATGCCTAACGCGATCTGTGCCGTATACAGGGCAGCCCAGGGAAACATCCAGCTACGCATTTTCCAGAAACCCCAGAAGCCCGCGCCATATACATACCAGTGAGCAAGGGCGCCAAGCTTCGCCGTCCAGCCAGTAAAGAGCAGGCCAAACCATACTTCCTGATCTTCGCTGAGTGGTTTAAGAAAGATGTCCCAGGGTAGATAGATGAAGCTCATATAGGCACAGAACAACATCAAGGCGTTCATCCAATGAGGGCGTCGTTTCAAGTTGGCCGACAATGTCGTCATAAATTGCATAATCAGTTACCCAGCGTCGAGGTCGGTTCGATAGCATCGCCGATATTCACTTCGCCATCATCCAGTATGATGGCACGCAGTCCAGCTTTCTTCTTCAACTCCGGAAGAACCGCGCGATGTACGGTAGCGGCGAGAAAGGCACAGGGTTCGCAGTCTTCCACACCTTGGCACAAGGCGCCGCCTAGCTTGAATTTCTTGCCAATGAGTTCATACAGATCGATGCCCGTGGTCAACACGTTGCGCCGAAAATTCCCATAGTCGATCTGTGTATCGTTGCGCTCAAGAAAGGCATCGAGCTCCTCTTTGGAGATCAAGCTTAGGTGATTCGCCTGCACATCATCACCCGCGGCGAGCAGTTCCAGGGAGCGCTGATGGTAGCGGTCGCCAGCTATGCCTTTGCCAGCCTCTAGCTGAGCCGATTCGATCGGCTGTGGCTGCTCGCGATGCATCTTCGTTATGTATAGGTTCTCTACTGTTCCAGTCATGTCTTTGTTCTTCTCTCTCTCCAGCGTTCAATAAATATTCAATCTTTAGTTGGGAGGCTCGACGCTCAAGCCTATGCCGTCGGTCATGGGAATATCCCCCAGGCTGTCTAGATCGATTCCTTCGATGCAAGCGACGTTGTAGGCAAATTCATTCGGAGCCTTGCGCCGCCGATGGTGAGTATAGATTCCGCAGATAGAGCAGAAGTAGTGGCGAGCGGCGCGCGTATTCCATTGATACAAGCCTAGTTTGTCTTCCCCCGATGTGACCGTTAGGTCGGCGAGTGGGGTGCTCGCCATGATCGCGCCCCTTCTTGTGCACAGCGAACAATCGCAGCGCTTAAGGCCTGTCGGCCCGGACTCGCTGCTGACTTCAAATTCGACCGCGCCACAGTGACAACTTCCTTTTAAGGTCTGCACGCCACTAGTCCGACAGTAGTGCCATTACGGCGCCGGCAGGGTCTTTAATGACGCAGAAGTAGCTACCACCCATTCGCCTTGGGCCATCTAGTACCTCGCCGCCTAGCTTCTCACATTGTGCTGCACTGTCGGCGACACTCTCTACGCGAACATAGACCAGCCACTGACTGGGAATATTCGCGTTACTGTGACGGGTATGGCACACACCGGCAATGGTGTCCTGTGTGTCGGGCAGGTTAATATTAAAGTCGCTATAGCTGCCCATATCTACCTCGCTGCTAGTCCAACCTACTACCGAGGTGTAGAAGTTGCGCACCTGTTCCGCATTGGGAACAGTCAGATCCATCCATTCGATGCGGCCGATCTTGGAAGGCTTTGCTTCCTCAGTCGGCTCGGTGGCCGCCTCAAGGTCTTCTGCTTCGTCATTCATGTTTAGTCTTCCTTAGTGATGAATCGGTGTCAATCTTCGTCAAGAATATGTGTAGGGAGTCCATCCAGAGAGACCTGGTTCTTCTCGCGCCAGTACTCCTCGATGCCCTCGTCACCTCGAGATGCCAGCCATCTGTCCATATTATCGCGCTCTTCAGCAAAGTTATAGAAGGGTACGCCGAAGCCGCAGGAGGTCTGCGCCAGATCTATTCTAAAGTCCACATACTGTCTTGCACTTGCATGGGGCTCGAACAGCTGTGAGAGCTCGTCCCATTGTTCGTCACGGGAGTGTGCCGCCACCGCCTTGCCGTACAGGCGCAGAATCTTGGGGTTGCCATCGAACGCACAGAACATCATGGTCATGCGCTGGTTCTGCGCCAGATGTGCGGCGGTCTCGTTGCCGCTACCCGTGATATTTAACCAGGCTATACGATTCTCAGAAAGCACACGCAGGCTATCCCAGCCCTTGGGTGAGACATTGACTGTTCCATCGTTCGCGGCAGTGCCGACAAAGAACAGCTTCTGTTGCTCGATAAAGGCGATGTGCTCTGGCTTCAATTGCTCATAACGGCGAGCCATATTAATTTGCTCCGATGGTTGTGCTGGGCGCTACTTCGCGCGTAATCGTAGGTGTAAAAAACTATCAAAGCCCGACCTGTCGTTGACAGAGCGGGCTTTGAGTAAGAGCCTTATCGCTGCGGTATTCTAGTCTGGCAGACTAAATACGTAGACCGCATTTCCCCAGTCTGGATATTTGATTTCGGTAAGAATGACACCCGGCACCGAGCGTGGGCTCGTGCCACCAAGGGCGGCGGTGACCGCGATATATTGCTTGCCATCTACCGCGAAGGAAATAGGGTGGCCCTGAACAGAAGTTCCAAGTCTGGTTTCCCAGACGATATCTCCATTGGTCACATCGAAGGCCTTAAAGCGTCGATCCAGATCGCCAACGAAGACCAGGTTGCCAGCTGTCGACATCGTGCCGGTATGAAAAGAGGCGCGCTGCTGATAGCTCCACACTTCTTCCATGGTGTCCACATTATAGGCGCCAATTTTGCCGAGGTTGCCATCGGTTCCAGGCATCTCGAAGAATTTTCTGCTAGCGGCCAATCCACCACCACCTTGCACCAGCGCAACTTCCCGTGCCGCGTTTTCGAGACAGGTCTGGCTAAGCGGAGCGATCATAGTACCCGTAGGTGGGTGGTAGGTCATTGAGTGCCAGTCCTTACCACCTGCACTACTTGGGCAGGCCGAGGTCCACTCGTTCAGCTTTGCATTCTGAATATCTTCACGATAGGTAACCAGACCGGTTTCATCGTCGATATCGGTAAACGCATTCTGAAAAACCGTTTCCTTGTAAGCCTGAAATTCGCCGGAGACTCTATCGTTCTTCCACAGGATTCCGTACTTACCTAGGGAAAACACCAGCTTCTCATCGCCGCGGTTTACCAGGATGCGCTCGAATACCTCATCGAGATCCAGCGCCTCTGCAGGCACGTGTTGAAAGAACCAATCCAGTTCGCCGGTATCGGTACTCACCGCCACAGTGGAGTTGGTGAACAGGCCAACATCATCGATGGTTAGGTGACGGCTAACCGGTACCCAGGGCTTCTGCTGTGCTGTGCCCCAGTAGGTAAGCTTTAGCTCGGGATCGTAGCTACCGGTAATCCAGGTCTCGCCGCCGGCGCGGAATATATTATCGAGATCGCCCCAGGTATCTCCACCGGGCTCGTTCATCTTGGCGATGGTATTGAAACGCCATTCTAGCTCGCCAGTGTTGGCATCATGAGCACTGATATAGCAGTCCTCTGGAATGTATCTGGCGCAACCGGCAAGGCCCAGTATGACCTTGCCATCCGCAACGATAGGCCCGCTGGAATTTGAAAAACCCTTGCTCGCGTCGGCAACTTCGGTTTCCCAAACCTGCTCGCCGGTTCGCGCATCTAGCGCAACCAGTCGGGCGTCGGTTGTAGCCTGAATTATCTTGTCGTTATAGATAGCTATATTGCGCATATCCTGGCGGTTTGCGGGCCCGGCCCAGTTCTCCCAGATCAGGTCGCCAGTCGCCGCATCCAGGGCCTGAATTACATTGCCTGGATTGATCAGGTACATGATGCCGTCATAGACCAGCGGCGCGGGCTCGGAATCACCCTCGTGCATGTTCCAGACCCACTCCAGAGTCAGGTTGCCAGCATTCTCGGTGGTAATCTGATCTAGGGGGCTAAAGCTGTGCCCATAGTAGTTGCGGCGATGCATAGGCCAGTCGGCCGGGTCCGGATTCTCCAGCATGGCGTCGGTGACAGGCGTGAAGTTCTCGATCCTGCCGGCGACTGTCACTCCCTGAGGAGGCTCGGGTTCGGGGCGTGAACGCTGCGCCACCACCCGTGAGATATTGTCGGCGATCTCGAAATCGGTGCTCGCGGTAAGTGCCTCGGTGACGGCATCGACTCCGTTCGAAGACAGGATATGCGCGACGATGTTGGTGTAGTCCTCATCGCTAAGGCTATCATTGCCACCGGGAGGCATGTTCGCTTGAATATTATTCAGTAGCAGTGCCGGTGTCTGCGTTCCCCAGCGCTGCAGGAAGGCATTGCCGATGAGTAATGGGCCCAGCGTAGTGCCTTCCAGCTCTGCCCCATGACAGGCGGCGCAATTGCTGGCGAAGGCGTTGGCGCCGTCCTGGGCCTGTGAACTAAAGGTCACTGCGGCCATCGATGCTGCAGGTGCTGCAGCCTGCTCCGTGCTCTCACCACCGCAGGCGGCGAGAAGCAAAATCAGGGCAGAGGCAAAAAGGGTGCGTGTGTTGTTCGTATTCAGTGATTTCATGCTAGACCTCGATTAGTTTCTTGCAAAAATCCAACCGCGCAACTCGCCGGGAGGATTTGTTTCGCTGTGTACTTGGATATAGAGCTCATTATTCCTCAATGCCGTTACCTGAGCATCGGTGAGTTCCAATACCGCGCTGATCTCACCAGCGGGCATCTTGGTTACCTCTAGTTGGTGAACAACCGGGCCGGGCTGAGCGGGAGGGCCATTGTGCACATGAGCCATAGTGGCGACGGAATTCATGCCGGTGAAATTGCCGCTGACGGTAAGCGTGTTCCCGTCGAGCGTGAGAATCACCTCACCCTCACCGGTTATGGTAGTAACCGTCTGTGGCGTAGTGGGCATGGGGGATAACCTTGCCCTGAAGGTTTCCGATTGTGCCACTGCACCTGCAGAAAATGTCAGGACAAGTGCGCAGATTAGCGAAGCTGTAAGTCGTGAGAATGCTGTATGGCCGAGTTTCATAGCTACCTCTTGGCGCGTTTATTCTTCTGGGATTGATACCAACAATTAGATTAACTAAAAGTAGGAGGAGAAATTACCATTAACTGGGCTAAATAGGAATGAATGAGGGCTGAAGGGAAGGGCTGGAATTATACCCACATAGCTATTTAGTGTGAGTCGTGCGATCGCATCGAATTGAATCTTTATGCTTCAGATGTCTTAGTCGCCTCATCTAAAACCTAGGTCGCCTGAAGTGTTTGACGAAGATCAACGTCACTCACAGCCAGGGCTGTTAGTTTTTCTCCTGGTTGGCTAGCTATCCACCGATCTCAGATTCTTGTATTGTTGGCCCGATTCGACGGAAATCCAAATGGCAAAAAGCTTAACGCTAAAGCGAAGCCTCTCGTTCCCATTGGTGTGTCTCTATGGATTGGGGAACATCCTTGGCGCAGGGGTCTATGTGCTGATAGGAAAAGTCGCAGGGGAGGCGGGTTACTTCACACCGCTCTCGTTTCTGATGGTCTCAATGAAATAGGTTGGGGCCATCCGCGTTACGAGGAGATTATTAACAAAGGTAAGGAGTTCGATGCAGACTTGATCGTTCAGCACTGTCGTGTCTATGCCAAGATAGAGCACTACCATCTCACCCATGACTCATGGGAGCTTGTGCGACGATGTCCAATCCCGGTACTACTGGTGAAGAACGGGGAGTGGGGTAGCGACATGACGGTGATGGCTGCCGTCGATCCTATGCATAGCCATAACAAGCCGGAAAGCCTGGACAATCGCGTGATCGATGCGGCGTCGATCGCAGCGAGCCAGTTAGGGGCAGAGTTGCATGTAGTATATGCCTATGCCGAAACGGCACGCCCCTTTGCGGTGGCAGGTACGATCAAGTCGGAACACAGCAAGGCTTTCGATGCGTTGCTGAAAGACTACAGCATAGATAAAGATCACCAGCATCTCATCGATGAAACTCCCCTGTATGCGCTAAAGGAATACAGCGAAGAGTCCAATTCCGACATCGTTGTTATGGGTGCTATCTCGCGCAGCCGGCTCTCGGAGGTCTTGATTGGTATCACTACAGATGCTGCTCTGGACTACATCAAGAAAGATTTATTGATCGTGAAGCCCGCGTCAATGTGACGCCGGCAGGCCGCGGAAGAAGGATTGACTTGAATCAATACCAATTCGTAGCACTGGGGTAACGTTAAACATGAAGTTCCTGTACCAATGAATAACCGAGAGAGCCAAAGTGAATATCGATAAAGTGAAGCAAGACCTAATCCAGCAAAAGAGTGAGCTACAAAGTCGCCTGGAAAGAACCCATAAGCACCTCTTCTCGAAGGAGAGTCCAGTTAGTCCAAATTTTCACGAACAGATCAAAGAAACCGAGAACGATGAGGTCGTTGCGGCGTTGGAGACTGAAGGTCTGGGCGAGCTCATTCAAATTAGTAGGGCGATAGAGCGCATCGAGAATGGAACCTACGGTAACTGCAGCGACTGTGGCGGTCAGATTGCGGAGGAACGCCTGATCGCTATCCCCTATGCGGATGCGTGTATTGGCTGTGCAGAGTCTAACTCTTGATTTGACTCAGTACTGAGATAGAAGAGAAACAACCGAAGGCGCCTGGATAGGCGCCTTCTTATTCTTGTGTTAGAAGTGATAATTCAACTATTCGCCCAGAAGCCGCTGCGCGGGCTAAGAGCTAAGCGTTAGTTTCCCTTAGGAGCTAGAGTTGTGCAGAACCTGCTGCAAACGTTCCTGCGGCTCGCCTTCCACCAGGCTATAGCATAGTTCATATTCTTCGATCTTCGTAACATAGAGCTCGAACAGTTCGTCGCGGTTATCCGGATTCTCTCGCAGCGAGTCAGCTTCCCAGGGGATCTTGTAATCACACAAATAATAATACCTGCTGGAAGTTTGCTGTCTGAGGCTATCTTCAAAAGTAGAGTAGATCCACGGGTCACAGTGGCCATACTTAAGCTCGCTCCAGATCATAATAACCAGCAGGTCGGTGTCGCAGACAATTTTCTCCGGCGAATGAGAAAGAAGAGCTTGTTCCTGCTGATGCTGCTGCTTGGCGACTTCTAATAAGTCATGTTGCTGATAGGAATCTTTTTCCCTGAGATAGTCTCTGGCAATTTCCGGGACGAGAGGAACGTTCCAGCAATCGGAAAGCTGCGTTGCTAGAGTAGTCTTTCCCGAAGATTCGGGGCCAGTCATAACTATAATTTCGGTGCTCATTGAAAAACTCTTAGGCCATGCCGTATAGGCGCTTAAGGTTAATGCTCTGCAGATGATATACAAAAGACTGGAGAAGACTATCTGTTTATGAAAATAGCTGTGGCTGCCGCAGCGTCAGTTAACCAGCACACCACCCTGCGAGCGATCACCTATTTCCAAAATCTTCCCAACTTATAGATCGGCTGATGCTATACTGCATCCAGTTCCTTAGGGGTGGTCAATAGACCTGAGATTCTGGCTTGCCAGTCAACCCTAGAACCTGATCCGGTTAATACCGGCGTAGGAAAAGGATGCACACCACATCTCATCACACGTCCAAATACTGCCGGGTCTCTTACATTAATTTTTGGAGAGACTCATGTCTAATGCTAGTCGCACATACTATTTCACATTACTGCCGTTTGCCTTCCTAGGCTGCATGCCGGGGCTTGCTGTTGCCGCAGAAAACACCATCGAAGAGATTATCGTTAACGCAGATTTCAGGGGCAGAAGCGATCTGCAAACGGCGACAAGTGTCTCCGTGATGACTGAGGCGGCGATAAAATCCAGAGCCGCGCAGCACTTCGAGGAGCTTGCGAATGCCATCCCCAATGTTAACTATGCCGCCGGTTCCAATCGTGCACGCTTCTTTCAGATTCGGGGCATTGGCGAGCGCAGCCAATTCGTCGCCCCCATCAACCCCTCGGTAGGTTTTCTGGTGGACAACGTAGACTTCAGTGGCGCGGCCACCATCGCTACCATGATGGATGTCGAACAGGTTGAGGTACTGCGAGGGCCCCAGGGAACGAGATACGGTGCCAACGCACTAGCCGGCCTGATCAACGTCAAGACTCACGACCCCGAAGATCAGTTTGCGGCAAGCCTGAAACTCGGCGCGGCGGGCTACAATACAAATACCATGGCGGCAATGATAACCGGGCCTTTGTCCGAGACGGTAAGCGCACGATTAGCCGTCGGTAGTCACCGCTCCGATGGCTACTACGAGAACGACTTTCTAAGAACGAAGAAGAACAACGCACAGGACGAGCTGTCAGTTCGCGGCAAGCTAAGCGCGCAGATGTCCACTAATTGGACGCTGGACCTTAGCCTGTCCCATGTAGATGTGGACAACGGCTACGATGCATTTACCCTCGATAATTCGCGCAGCACACTCTCCGATGAGCCAGGGCAGGACCGGCAAGAATCTCTCGCCTTGGCAATCGACAGTAACTGGCAGCTGGATAATTTCGATCTGGAGCTCATCCTGGGCCTCGCCGATTCCGATATGGAATATGGCTATGACGAGGATTGGACCTTCGCAGGTATTCACCCCGATGGCTATATGTCACGAGATAATTATATCCGTGATCGAGAGACCCGAAGTCTGGAGCTAAGATTTGTCTCCAATGACAGTAGCCGGCTATTCTCCGATTCAACCCAGTGGTTGTTCGGTGTATACACGCTCAGCAGCAGCGAGTCATTGCGGCGCGACTACACCTATCTCGCCTCAAGCTTTCACAGCGACTACGACTTCGATACCGCCGCGGCCTTCTTCCAATTAGACTCGGCGCTCAGCGAAAGACTGACCCTGGAGACAGGCCTGAGAGTCGAGCGGCGCGACACGCGCTATAGAGACTCTCAGCAGCTTGGCTTTTCGCCGCAGGAGACCCTCTGGGGCGGTCGAGTCGCTGCCAAGTATCTGCTGAACCCGGATACTATGGCCTACGCCAGCATCGCCCGGGGCTATAAGGCCGGTGGTTTTAACACCGATGGCACGCTGGATGCAGATCTACGCGAGTTTGGTGAGGAGTTCCTGATTGAATATGAGCTGGGCATAAAATCGAAACTACTCGAGAACAGGTTGCACCTCAAAGCCGCTGTGTTTCACGATGACAGGCACGAGCAGCAGGTAAAGAGCTCCACCGGAAGAATCCGTGATAACGGCAGTACCGAGTTCATCGACTTCATAGGCAATGCGGCCGAAGGGACGAATAACGGAGTCGAGGTCGAAGCGCTTTGGTATCCTACAGAGCAGCTAGGCATAACAGCCAGTTTAGGGTTGTTGGATGCTACCTTCGATTCTTTTCTGAATTCCGAGAATCAGGATCTGTCGGGGCGCGACCAGGCTCATGCACCAGGCTATATGGCACATCTGGCTGCTGACTACAGCCTGGGTGCCTGGTCACTCTCCGTCTCTATCGATGCGAAAGACGACTTCTATTTCTCCGACAGCCATAGCGTGCAGAGCGATCCCTATGAACTGGTGAATATGAATCTCAGCTATACCAACGACCGCTGGAGCCTGGGCCTTTGGGGCCGTAATCTTAGCAATCAAGACTATGCGGTGAGAGGGTTCTTCTTCGGCGAATTCGGCAACGATCCAAGAAAAGGCTACGCCCCCGAACCCTATCTTCAATTCGGTGAACCCCGAGTCATCGGAGTTTCCTACGAACTACAGTTATGAGGTACAGCCATGAAAGCTTCAGTAGATATTAGTCTCTATCCCTTGGCAGATGACTACATTCCCGCCATCAAGGAATTTATCGAGAGGGTGCAGCAATACCCCGATGTGGCGGTTGTACGCAACGATCTGTCGACGCAGCTCTATGGTGACTACGAACAGCTAATGGACCTGCTGAAGGTCGAGCTCAGGCTAAGCTGGGAGAAGTACGGAAAGAGCATCTTCGTGATCAAATTTCTGCGAGACGATCTTCGGGGTCTTGCCAGTGACTGAATTCCCTAGTGCTGTCACAGATCAATTCCTGCAGAATTCCTTGCTGGAATTAACGGCAGTGGTGTTTGCGATCGTCTATCTGATTCTTGCGGTCAAGGAAAATAGTCTGTGCTGGTATGCGGCCGCTGTGTCTACCCTCATCTTTTTGGCTATCTTCTGGGAGGTTAAACTCTACATGGAGTCTGGCCTGCAAGTTTTCTATCTGGCCATGGCGGCCTACGGCTGGTACCAGTGGCGAACTGCCGCTGACGGCTCAGTGGGCCTGCAGGTTTCGATGTGGAACATAGGGCAGCACGCAATAGCTCTGGCCCTTATCGCACTGCTTACGCTTGTCTCAGGGTATCTTCTAAAGTCCGGAACCGATGCCCAGCTTCCGTATTTGGATTCGTTTACGACATGGGCAAGTGTGGTTACCACCTTCATGGTGGCGCGCAAGGTATTGGAAAATTGGATCTATTGGCTGGTGATAGATTCAGTCTCAATCTATCTGTATATCGACCGTGGGCTCTATTTCACCGCGATACTGTTTGCGGTGTATATAGTCATCATCTTCTTCGGATGGGCGTCCTGGTCTAAGAGTTATGAGCTGAAGATGAAAGCCGGCTAGAGCAGGCTTGTTTGCCGCAAGACGGCGGGCCCATGCCGCAGCCTGGGCTGATCTGTCTGTTACGTGCTGGCAAATCTGGAATTATTTGGAACTGTTCGCAAGTTCGATTTCGTGGTCGATAAAAGCAGCAAATTTCCCTGTAAAATTTAGTCTTCCTAGCGTGGTCCACCACTCCTGAAATCCTTTGCTCATGCACCAGTAGACTGCGATAGTCCTGAGTTCGTGCCAATCATCTTCAGAAATAGATTTCATCTGGTACATAAATAAACCATCCGATAAATACCAACATGCTTTCAGAGCCAAATTAGAGAACTGCAGATATTCGCTCTTAGACAAAGTGTCAATGCCTTTTCTCCCGTTAATCATAAGCTCATTGAGCTCGGGAGAGCTTATTAATAAATCTCCGTAGCTGACCATGTTTTGAGTCAAGTGTAGTTTCGATTCCACTTTTGAGGCTACCGTGCTCGCACGAACTTGCGAGGCAACATATATTAATGAGCCTATAACGCCTATTGCCCCAAGTAGCTCCGCTATGGCACCAACTGCATCCTAATTCATACGGTACTCTCTGTTGTGCGTTCTAAAATTATTCTCGAAGTTTAGAACTTTCGCCTCTGAAAATTATAACTCACCACTTATTAGCGAATCGTAAACGTAGTAATGCGGCACGTGTGCCTACTGACAGCTAAAATTCTCTGCTACCCAGTTATCCGAATCGTTCTCTCCACCTGTCGGCCCTGTATAACGGGCTTGCTGTGGAAATGTGCAGAGCAGTCTCTCGTTATCCACACTACCGTCTGTGCTATGGGTAGCGGTTAGTGATTCCGGTGCAACACCATTCTCAACCCAGTCTACCAGCGGCGCCAGCTTGTCCCAGTTGTTGGGGCCGGGGCCGCCACCGCAGTGGCCCATGCCGGGGGCGAGAAACAGGCGCGAGGAGTCGTTGGCATCGCTGAAGCTGCCGGCGAATGTTGTGTCGACCATGTCGTTGAAATAGTTCACCGTGGCCGTGGCAACGGAGAGGGCATCGCCCATTCCGTGATAGATGATGAGCTTGCCGTCGCGACTCTCTAGGAAGCTCGATAGGTCGGGGTCGGTCGCGTCCATGATCGAGCTCATTAGCTCGGCCTGGCCGGAGGTAAAGTCGTCGACGCTGAAATCCAGCCAGTGGAATTCGGGGTTCATGCCATCGCGTCGTGGTGTGTAATTAGGGTCGTTTAGATTCGGTATGGTGACCCCTGGGTCTTCTTCATAGAACAGATAGTTAACGTGATCACCAGCCGGGCCTCTTAACATGCTCGGTGCCATGCCATTGCTCGCGCTAGGGACGAACAGGCCAATCCAGTCTAGCTCCGAGCCCTTGGTTCTGCCGGGGTAGATGACGGTGCCATTGCTGTCGTAGGGGCCGCTGTAGAAATCGGCGATGGTCTGTATCTGTGCATCATTGAAACAGACTGCGCCATTGCCGGACGATGGGCACATATGATCGGCAAGATCGACGCGAGGATCGAAGTCGCAGGATAGCGGGTTGTTAAGCACGCCGTCGCGTATGCCGTCGTTGGCATCACATTTCTGTAGTACGGCATCGTTCAGAATTCGCACCAGCTCGACGCTATCGCGCTGGCCATCGCCGTTGCTGTCTATCGCCAGGTTGCCGGCGAAGTTATCTTTGAACATGCGCTGCAAATTCCAGGTGCCAGCTGCATTCATCGCCTGGTAGTAATTCACCGGAGCACCGGCAACGATACCATCGAAGTCATTTGGGTAGCGTTGGGCTTCCATCAGTCCCTGACGACCGCCGGTGGAGCAGCCTTCGAAGTAGGAATAGTCGGGAGCGCGGTTGTAGTAGTTGTTCACCAGCGTCTTTCCTGCCATGACCGTCAGGTGAACGGCACGATAGCCGAAGTCTATCTCCGCCTGACGGTTGTTATAGCCGAACGCAGAGCCAGGCTCGGTGCCGCTGTCGTGGCCGGTATTGCTGTTGGTTACCGCATAACCTTCGGCGACTCGATGATTGGCGAAATCAAGATCGCCGTCCTTGCCGCCGTCGCCCCATTGCAGGAAGCGACCGTTGAAGTTCTCGGGAAGAGGCAGCTGTGCGTGAAAGTGTATCGCCGGCGAGATGATGCCGCGCACGTAGCAGTAGGCGGAGTCGGATTGATCATTGTCTCTCATGCCCGCCTCAGTGATGGTAAGATTACGTAGCTGCCGCAGTGACTCACAGGCCTGAATTTGATTGGCTGTGGCCTGCTGCGCGAGACTTGCCGTTGGCGAAAGTAGAAAAGCCGCGGTCAGGGCAAGTGCTGGCAGAATAGCCTGTCTAAATACGTTGTGAGCTGGAGCGATCTTAATCATGGTTACACCTGTTATTCTAGCTACTTGTTGTTGCTGATGAATAATTCGACTCTACCATTGTAAGCCCCCGAGAGTAAAAGCTGTGTGTGGAAGATTCAATCTAATTGATAGTCCCGAAGTGCAGTGGCTCTGCGAGACCCTGGGCGTCGAGCTGCAGGGCGACCATGCTAGCCGTGATATCGCCCCCGGTGGCAAGATCGCCATAATTCACGAGCGGGCGGGGCAGCGTGTCGTTTCATCGGCTACCTGGTGGTTGTTTCTCGACAACGAGAGTCTCAAGCCCAACTACAAGTATGCCAGCTTCAATTCGCGCTCCGACAAGCTGTCCAATAAAAGGGCGATAGCCTACACGCCGTTCAGAGAAACTCGATGCCTTATTCCCGCTAGCGCCTTCGTCGAAGGCCTGGGCGACAAGAAGACCTATCACAAGATAGAGTTCGAAGACTCGGCCATCGCCTTCGGTGGTCTGTTTAAGGAGTACCTGAATAAGGACAGCGGTGAGCTCGTCTATTCGGCATCGATCATCACCCTGCCGCCGCTTGCGGGTCAGTGGAGTGCAATTCACCCGAAGTCGCTGCCGCTGATGCTGAATTTTGAAGATGAAGAATTAGTAAGCAAGTGGTTAGACGCGAACAATCATGACGTGGAACAGTTTCAGGGTTTGCTTGAGCCCTCGATTTTAAAACCGATGAAAGTGACGAAGATAGACAAGCCGAGTCGCTGGAATCCAATCGAAGAAAGCTTCATGATTGTGAACTAACACAAACCCCGTTCTATCTAATAATGCCTTGAGTTGATCCTATGGAAAGTATTTCGTATAACAAAATGTTTGGTGGCGAACAGCTCCGCTACAAGCACGTATCCGAATCGCTGTCTTGCGATATGTTCTTCTCTATCTACCTGCCGCCGCAGGTGAGCGGTGGCCCCGTGCCGGTGCTCTATTGGCTGTCGGGCCTTACCGGCACCGATGAGAACTTCGTGATCAAGGCGGGGGCGCAGCGCACTGCGGCGGAGCTGGGCTTGATTATTGTAACGGCGGATACCAGCCCGAGAGGCGAGGGCGTGCCAGACGACCCAGAGCAGGCCTACGATTTTGGCTTGGGTGCGGGCTTCTATCTGAATGCCACCGAGTCGCCGTGGAATAAACACTATCGAATGTATGACTACATCACACAGGAGCTGCCTGCGCTAATCAATGCTAATTTTCCGGCCGATCCAATGCGACAGTCGGTGTTCGGTCATTCTATGGGTGGGCACGGTGCCTTGAGTATCGCGCTTAAGAATCCAGACAAGTATCGATCCGTCTCGGCCTTTGCGCCTATCGTATCGCCTATCAATTGTCCTTGGGGGCGTAAGGCCTTTAAGAATTATCTGGGTGATGACGTTGCCAGCTGGCAGGAATACGACTCCGTAAGCCTGGTCGGCAGGGCCGCTCCGCATTTACCTATGCTAATCGACCAGGGAAGCGCAGATGAATTTCTGGAGAAGCAACTTAAGCCCGATCTATTCCTGGCGGCCTGTGAGGAGGCGGGCTATCCGGTTCAGTTCATAAGCAGGGAAGGCTACGACCATAGCTATTTTTTCATCGCCAGCTTCATCGAAGAACATCTGCGCTTTCATAACAAGATTCTGCGCGAGGCGTCCTGAACGCGGGTCGGCTAGATCGCGAACCAGATTAAAAGCCCGCAAAGGGCTGCCATAAGCTGGCTGCGCCGGTCGGTTATTGCGAACAAGACCGGGTCCTCGTCCAGTTCGCCGCGTCGTGCAAGCGCCCAGATGCGCCACAGCAGATAACAGAGTAGCGGGCAGATAGTCCAGAGTATCAGCGGGCTGTTGTACAGCTCCATAGTTGCCGGCGCATTGATATAGAACGCGAATACAGCCACGGCAATCAGACTGGATGCGCCACCTACAGCCGAGAGCGTCTGCAAGTTTCCTACCCTATAACCTCTACCCTCAACGGCAATCTTGCCCTGGTTCTGTAAATTCAGAAACTCCGTATAGCGCTTAACCATCGCCAGACCCAGAAACAGAAAGAAGGAGAAGGCGAGCAGGTAGTTTGTGGTCACCACCGAGATAGCAGCGGAACCGGCGATGATTCTCCAGGTATAGAGTGAGGCGAGTGTCAGCACATCGATTAGATACAGGCTCTTCAATAGAAGGCTATAGAGTGTTGTCATCAGCCAATACGCTAGAAGCACCAGCAGAAAAGCCGACGGCAGTAGAAGGGCGACGATAAAGCCGCACAACAGCAGCAATGGAGCGCCTGCATACCCATAGGACAGGGGCAGATCTCCGGAGGCGAAAGGCCTTCGCTTCTTCGATCGGTGCTGCCTGTCGCTATTGAGGTCCAGCATATCGTTTAGCAGATAGACGCTGGATGCCACCAGACTGAAACTCAGAAAGGCGATGCAGGCCTGCAGCAACAGTGTGGGCTGATTCAGCTGATGAGAAAGAATCAGCGGCAGAAAAATGAGTGCGTTCTTCAGCCACTGATGCGGTCGCATCGCCTGCCAGAAATTTCTGGCTATCGATAGTGGCGCATCGAAGTGTTTTATCTGATCGCCCTGGTGCGACAGCTTGTCAGCAAGGGACTTGCTGCAGTTAACGAGAATAACTTCGGTGGCCTCAGACCATACGGCAATATCGTCTGCGCAGTTGCCCGCATACGCAAATTTGCCCCCTGGATCTAGCTGCAAAATTCGCGTGACCTTATTCCTCGATTTCAGATTATGGTCTTCGTCGCTGCCCATCGCATCGATGAACAGCCCCAAGTGATCACTCACCTGTCTAACGTGTATCTGACTCGACGCAGAGATGAGTACGATGTCACGACCTCTCTCTACCTCATCCTGTAAATAGCGATGGAACTCAGGATTAAGTGGTAGTAACTCTACGGGAATGCTGACTCGCTGCGCCAGCTGATGTTTTAGATGCGCCTTTCCCTTGAGCAGCCACAGCGGAATTAAAAAGGCATGAAAGATATTATTCTTCACTAGTAACAGAATAGATTCGTACAAAAGATCAGTCTTGATGACGGTGCCATCGAGATCGACGTAGAGAGTAGTTTGGGAGAGCGAAGTCGACACGGGTCGTCTAGAATTTTAGCCGTTTGAAAATGAAGTCCGGGATGATGCGAACTACAAACATAATAGCTCTCCAGTAGCCCGGTGCGTAAACCGTATGACTGCCGCGCTGAATACTCTTCACAATCTTCTGCGCTACCTGCTCCGGACTGGCCCAGAGCGGGCCCTTGGGGAACTGCGCCGTCATCGGCGAATCCACCAGCCCCGGCCGTATGTCTATCACATGCACGTTGTGCGTTAGCAGCTTGCCGCGCAGGCCCTGTAGATAGGTAGAGACCAGCGACTTCGCCGCGCCATAGACGAAGTTAGGCTGTCTGCCACGGTCACCCGCCACCGAGCTTATTACGGCAAGCGTGCCCCCATGCTGCTCAATAAATGTTGGTGCAAGTTCGGTCAGCAGCGAGATAACACTAAGCCCATTGGTGTTGATCTCCTTCTGTGCCTGCTTAAAGCTGATCTCGACCTTTTCCTGATCGGGCAGGGAACCATGACAGATTAGGGCGATATCGACACCGCCCAGTTCTTCGATTGCGGCGCCTAGAAGTTTTCCATGCTCGGCAAACTTGTTGAGATCGAGCACGCTGCTATTGGCTGTCTTGGCGCCGCGCACCAACAGGTCGCTGCGAAGTGCCTCTAGTTGCTCGCCGTTGCGAGCAATAAGGTGCAGGGAGCAATTTTGCTGCGCATAAATTCTCGCAGTTGCTTTCGCGATAGCGGATGTCGCGCCAATGATGAGAACTTTCATGTCGTCAAACCCAGTCTGTTCGATTGTAGCGAGGCGAAGCGGTTGTGTGGGTCCACCTTAGCCTTGATAGTTATAAATGCTTCCCAGTTAGGATAGCTCGCCTTGAAAACCGCCTCGCTCATGCGCGCGTCCTTAGCTAGATAGAGTCTACCATCGTGATCCAGAACGATCCGATCTAATTCATCTAACAGGGGGAACAGAGACGTCTCGTTCTTAAAATCCAGAGTCAGGGTATAGCCCGATCTCGGGAACGACAGTAGATTCTCATTTGCCTCGCCAAACTTCTTCAGAACCGTGAGAAACGAACCCTTGCCCTGCTTCGATATTTTCTCTAGAACAGTTGTTATACCTTCCAGCGCGCCCTCGCCGGGCAGAACGAATTGATACTGCAGGAACCCCTTCGAACCATAGAGTCGATTCCAGTTGCTTAGCCTGTCCAGAGGGAAGAAGTAGTTGTCATAGTCTAGTCTGGACGTACGGCTTTTATGTTTCTGCAAAGAAAAATAAGTCGAGTTAAAAAGCGACATGCTGCTTTTGTTGAGCAGGAACGAGGGTGTCGAGAAGGGAACGCTAATACTGGATCGATCCTGATACTTTCTATCGCTCTTTAGATTCTTGCCCTTAGAATGTTCGCCTAGGTAGAGGACAGACCGACCCATATCGTCGCCTGTGGCCAGACAGTCTAGCCAGGCAACAGAGTACTTGCTGTCGGCGTTGTCTTCGATGTGCGCGAAACATTCCTGCAGATTATTCGCGACCAGGCTGCGCTGATCTATATAGCGGCTTGGAACGGCTGCGAGCCTCAGCGTTGCCTCGACTATTGCGCCGGTTAGCCCCATGCCCCCGCAGCTGGCGCGAAACAGCTCCTGGTTCTGGGTGGCGCTGCAGCTGACTACTTCCCCCGAGGCAAGCATCAGGCTGATCTGTATAACATGTTGGCAGAAGCTGCCGTCGCGGTGGTGATTCTTTCCGTGGACATCGGCGGCTATGGCGCCTCCCACACTTACTGCCTTGGTACCCGGTAACACAGGCAGGAAGAGACCGCGGGGTAGGCAAACCTTGAGGATGTCCCCCAGTCTTACACCTGCACCACAGCGCAGCGTCTGCTGTTGTTCATCAAGAGCGAGAAAGCTGTCCAGGAAGCGGCTACCTATCAGTTGCCCGGCCAGTGCGCTGTCACCGTAACTGCGCCCCGCACCCCTGCTTATGCAGGAGGCCGATTTTTTCTGCGACGCGACAATTTTTTGCAGGGACTGCGCGTCCGCCGGCTCAATTAAATCTGCTGTCGCTTTGGGGTAGCGCCCCCAGCCCATGGCTTCCATTCAACTTACCCGGCCTTTTTGTCCTGTAAAAACATAGTGCTTATCGAGTCGATACTTTACACCATATCCGATGGACAATCCGATGACGGCGCCAATATAACGAGCGGCCTTGCCACCGAGAAACCAGTCGAATCCTATCTCGAAGCCCCAGAAGATTGCGGTGGTACCTATGCCTGTCAGCCCATACAGAGTGAACTTGCCCAGGTCTTCTCTGGGGGAGGCGGTGCTTAACTGAAAGATGTATTTCTTGTCCAGCAGGTACTTGCTCACCAGACCCGCCCCGGTGCCGCAACTCATCGCCAGATAAAGTGCGAAGGCGCCGTCATAGATTCTGACTACGGCTTCCTGTGCGAGTAGATTGAGCAGCGTGGCTAGAACGGCAAACAGGGTATATTTAAGGGCAATTGTCATGAGTCGCTTTGATAATAAAGGGCGCTGGCGCTGGTTATTAGCTTATCGGCCCAATGGGAAAGACTGTTATGCTTGATGCATGAGCGCACTTATAATTCACTCCTTGCTAGCTACTTTACTAACTTAATTACTTAGAAGGCTCTATGACCGATATTTTACTTTTTACCCAGGCCCTCGCCAGAGAGGCTGGAAAACTAATAAGTGACGTTCGTGCCGAGGCAGCGCTATCTCACGAGTACAAGAACGGTGATGAACTAGTAACCAATGCCGACATTCGCGCCGATCAATTAATCTGTGCGGCGATCAAGCAACAATTCCCGGAGCATCAGATAATCTCGGAGGAGTCGTCGCCAGACCTGGGCAGCATCGCGAAGATCGTGACTCCGCTGTGGATAATCGATCCGATCGATGGCACCGTAAACTTCGCCCACGGTCACAATCATTCTGCTATCTCTATCGCCTACGTGGAGCAGGGGCAGACTCTAGTCGGGGTCGTCTACAACCCCTTTAACGACGAGCTCTTCTGCGCGGAACGAGGCAAAGGCGCGTTTCTCAATGGCGATGCCATCTCCGTATCAGCCGAGACTGAGCTCAGGCGCTCGCTAATCGCAACAGGCTTTCCCTATATTAAATCGACACTGGGGCCAATGATCCCCCGCCTGCACGCAGTCCTGCGCAATTGCGCCGATATTCGCCGCATCGGTTCGGCGGCCCTGGACATCTGCTTCGTGGCCGTGGGAAGGCTGGAAGGCTACTACGAAAGCCTCAATGTCTGGGACTTCGCAGCGGCCAGGTTGATCGCGCTGGAGGCGGGCGCCGAGTGTGGCCACTTCAGTGAGGTCCCCGATGATATCGATCCGCAGTTCTATGACAATGACCTGCTGATCGCCAATCCGTCGATCTACCCGCAGCTATTGGCGGTCTTGCAGGCCGCGGATAAGGCCTGAGCGGCATCAAAGTGGTTGATAAACCTGCCTATTCCGGCGATGAAGCGAAGCGGTAATCGTTGACTGAAACCGGCTTACTTCGTAGAGTAAGGCTTATGTTCAGCGAGGTATTGGCAAAAAAGCCTCCTGTCCCATCTTGAGGCCTAAATCCCTTCTATTGTGTGGGCTTCATAGATAAGCAAAATAGCGAGTCGAGGAGACAAAAACGTGAACAACGCGAACCTATTTAAAACAGCAATTGCATCGCTTCTGCTGCTACCGGCAATCAGCAGCGCTGCAGACAGGGTGGGTGATTTCTCACTCCTGGATCAGGATGGCTACCATCACAGCATGAGCTGGTATGACGATCACAAAGCCGTCGCGCTATTGGTGCAGGCCAATGATAGTCAGGCAACAGCCGCTGCATTGCCCTCGTTCGATGCCCTAAAGGCAAAGTACGATGCGCAAGGCGTAGAGTTCATGATGATCAATCCCATGGGGAAATTGAATCGCGCTGCGGTGCAAGAAAAGGCGGCAGAATACGGCGTCGATATACCTATACTGATGGACGACGCACGGGTGATATCAGAAGCCCTGGGCATCGAGAGAACCGGCGAAGTACTTCTCTATAACCCGCGTTCGTTCACCGTCGAATACCGGGGCAGCGTTGCCGCCGCCGAAAAGGCTATTCAAGAGATCCTGGCGGGAGAGGAAGTGAGCGCAGCGTTAGTCGCCACTACCGGTCCAGCTGTCAGCTTCGAAGCAACGGCAGTGCCTTCCTATGTTGCTGACATCGCACCAATACTCGCAGACAACTGCGCCACCTGCCACCGCGAAGGCGGAATCGCACCTTTCGCAATGGACAGCCACACTATGGTACAGGGCTGGTCGCCAATGATTCGCGAAGTCTTGATGACCAAGCGTATGCCACCGGGCCAGATCGATGGCCACATCGGTGAGTTCATCAACGACCGACTCATCACAGAAGAAGAAGTTAGAAACGTTATCGCCTGGGCGGATGCCGGTGCGCCTAGAGACGGCGATCACGACCCGCTAACCGAGCTAACCTGGTCTACCTCCAAGTGGAGCCTGGGTGACAAGCCTGACTACATTATTGAGGTGCCTGCGCAGCCCGTTCCAGCAACTGGCGTGTTGGAGTACAGAGACGTCGCGGTCAAGATCGATCTAGGCGGCAAGGATCGTTGGCTGCGCGGCAGTGAATATATTCCGGGTGATCGCACCGTATTGCATCACACGATCAATTCCCTAAATTTCCCTGAAGAAGTCGGCAAGCGCTTGAGTGCGCTAGGCGGCAATAACCCGGACAAGGCAAGCATTACAGCCTACATTCCAGGTGGCACAGCAAAATTTGCTCCGCCTAACACCGGTGGTTTATTAAAAGACGGCTCAGTCTTGAACCTGAACCTTCACTACACCACCAACGGTCGCGAGACTGTGGATGAGAGCGAGATCGGCCTGTGGTTTTACCCTGAAGGTGAAATCCCGGAAGAAAGAATGTCAGGTCGTTGTGCCTGTATCTTTCCTAATACCTGGACAAATATTCCAGCGAACGATCCAGCCTTCGAGCAGACGGCGACTATTACTATAGGTAAAGATGCCAATATTCATAGCTTCTTACCCCATATGCATTTTCGCGGTAAGTACATGCGCTTCTATGCCGACTACCCAGACGGCACTAACGAAGAGCTGATTAACATCGCTCAGTACAACTACGCGTGGCAGATGAGCTATACCTATGCCGAGCCTAAGTTTGTTCCAGCGGGCACCAAGATCACGGCAGTGGGTGCATTCGATAACTCCGCGCAGAACCATGCTAACCCCGATCCGGAAAGAACGGTTCCCTGGGGACAGCAGAGCTGGGACGAGATGTTTTTCGGAGCGGTGCAGTGGAAATATACCGACCAAGGCGGGAATTAAGTCCGCACTCTTTAACTTGGTTTTAGATCAAAAAGCCGGCCTCTAAGAGGCCGGCTTTTTTTGTGCTTGGGACGCAGCTCAGTAGAGCGCGAATTGCGGTGTTAAAATTTTTCTCCGACTCGTTATTTACAAGGCGTAAACGCCTCGCCTGAGAAAAATTTTGTCTTGCGCTTCGCACTCTACTGAGTTGCTCTAGATCGCGGGGTAGTGCAAGGCTATGGGTGCGGTTTCTTATTCTCTGTAGTTGTTAAAGAATCTCGAAGACGTCGTAGGCTACCTTGCCGGGGATCTGTTTGCTCTTGCCTACGCAGACTATGTGGTTCAGCCAGTCGTATTTTTCTGAGGCGGTCTGCACGATGCGCCGGACGCGCCAGTAGAGGCCGCTGTCTGCTCTATGGACCACGCCAGTGTAGGTCATGTAGATGATCTCGCCGTCATCGGTATCCAGGGTGATTCTAACATCCAGGCTGGAATGCCCTGAGACCTGGGTGATCCAGTCGGCGCCGCCGTCTCTTACCGTTCCCCGCAGGCGTGGCCCGCCGAAAGTACCGCCGGTGACAGGTGCAATACTGGTGTGGCCGGCATCGAGTTGGTCTGCCACATCCAGCGCCAGCTCCATCAGGAATGTCGATTCAAGTTCACTTGCCGCTGTCTGTGCTGAGGCCATCTGGTTTGCTCCTGTGGCGGCGGCAGCAATAGCCGCTGCACCTAGCTTGGTAAATTGTCGTCTGTTCAGTGACTTCTCATTAATGCTCATGTGAGATCTCCCTTTTGGTTTGCTCACAGTGTAAGCCGAGAAATCAGGCGGTCACAAGGTTTTCATCCTTGAATTTATTATCGAATCGACGCAGAATCGTGGGCAGATAGAATAGATCCAGCGCTAGCGCCAGCACCACGATAGGAACCAGGAGCTTTGCCGCCTGTTGAAAGTAGATGGTATTGGCACCGATCAGAATGGTAGTACCCAGTGCCAGCACGATGGTGGTTATCGACAGAGCTGGGCCGGCAGTCTTGATTGCGTAATCGATAGAAGCGGTTTTTTCCTCTCCGGCGCGACGCTTCTCCAGATAGTGGCTGAGTAGATGAACAGTGTCATCCACAACTAGGCCTATGCTAATGCTAAACAGCATCATCACAAAAGGATCCAGTTGTCCCACAAATAGCGCCCAAAATCCAAACACCATCGTTGCCGGTAGCAGATTGGGAATCACGCTAAGCAGGCCAAAGTAGAAGCTGCGCATACCAATCATGAGGCTGATGGTGATTAATAATAGACTGATGGAGTAGCCTTGTAATAACTCGATGGTTACCAGTTCGTCCATGCGAGCGAACAGAAGTATGCCGCTGCCATGCAGCAGCTCTGCTTCCGGGAAATCCTGTGCAAATTTTTCTATCACTCGTGCATCGAAATCAATCAGTTCCTGATTCGACATCGGAACGGCGTTGACAAAAAGATTAATCATTGAGAAGTCGGTGCTGACGAAACCGAAAAGTGGAAAGTCAGCGCTCTGAATGAGAGCGTAGGCGAGCAGGTAATTCGCGATGGTGTCGAAATCATCGGGTATTACGTTATAGGACTCGTCGTGATCATGTTGTACGCGGTGAATCGTCTTTACAACATCGGCGACGCTGGCTGATGATTCCACTTCATCTTGCTCGTTTAACCACAGACCGAATGCCTCAACTCTGCGCAGAAAGTCTGGCTCTATCGCAGACCATTCCTCTCGAATGTCGATGCCGTAGTTAAGCGCGGTGCCACGATTATAATGACTGCTTACCTCATCGTAGTACTGTTTAATATCGGAGTCGGCTGCGATGAAGTCCAGGCGGTTAAAGTCAGTCTCGTTAAGAGGCAGAAGAGCAAGAGTCACGATGGCTAAAAAAGTACAGCCCCAGAAGATGGGGACATCCTTGGTGCGTATAATCTCGCTGACTCTCTGCAGCGGTCTCTCCATGAATGAGACGCCGGTGCTGGCGATAACTTCGCGTTTTGAGGTCATCCAGATCAAAATCGCCGGCAATAGCAGCAGCGTGAGCAGATAGGCGAAGACAATCCCCAGCGCCACGATCTGCCCGAAATCCTGTATCGCTGGTGAGGAACACATATTAAGTGAGGAGAAGCCTATCGCCGTGGTTAGCGCCGCCAGCGACACCGGCTGAAAATTATGGGAGATGCTCTCATGCATGGCGTCTATCTTCGCGGCACCCCGATGCATCGCCTGTTTATAGATAGAAATAATATGCACACTATTGGCCACGGAGATGATCACCAGAACCAGGGGAGCAATGACCGAGATGCTATTGAATGAGAAGCCTAGATAGCCGAGGGTGCCTATGGTGCATAGCAGCGTGAACAAGGTGTGGGTCAGTATGCAGATGCCTAGCGTTGCGGACCTGAAGCAGTAACAGATGGCGAGTACGCAGGCCAGAATCACGAACGGCATTAGATTGGTCAGGTCGTCAACCATAGCCTGCTGGCTGGACTGCTCCAGCATCACGTCGCTGTTTGCCAATACCTGTACGTTAGGGTGACGGCTGCTAAGCTCGTCGCGCAAGCTTACTACGGCAGTGGCGATGTCGAGACGGTCATCCGCCGAAATTGCATCCGAGTCGGTGTTGATAATTGCAAAGGTGAGTGCTCCGTCATCGGAGAGAAGGTTGGCAGTGAGGAGCCTGTCGGCCAATGCGGTGTCGGCTAGTTCATCCAGATCTTCTTCAGAATAGCTTCTCAATGTTTTAATAAAGAGTCTGCTCTGGGTCTCCGGGGAGACGTAGTCGAGAATCGTTGTGATTCTATCGGCAAAGGGAATTGCGGAATAGTTATCTCTCAGATCATCGATGGCAGCCAGAAGCTCGCTATTGAATACCGTGTCTGAGCCCTCAGCCACGAATGCAAATTGTATCTGCAGCGGCGCCGGAAATGCCTCGTCCATCAGCAATAGCTCATCCAGATAGGGGTCGCTTTCGGTTAGCAGCGCTTCTAATGAGGTGTCGAAATTTGTTCGGATAATGCCTGTAGTCAATAGAATACTAGTTAGGACTGCGAACAGCGTGAGTAGCTTTCTATGGGCGATGGTAAAGTCAGCGACTCGATTAGAGAATGATGTCGCTTCTTTTTTACTCACTGTGTCGATCATGCTGCTTTGCTTTCCTAAGTGTTCTGGCAGTGCTCCATCCAGCTTCTCACACCATGACCGAGAAACTTCTGCCTATGTAGAATAAAATAAAATTTTCTGGTCAGATTTCTATGTGGGCACTGCAGAGGTACCAGCGATCCGCGCTTGAACGCCTCTTCTAAAGTTAACCTGGACAGGCAACCAATGCCTAACCCTGCCTCAACCGCTCGTTTTATACCCTCGGTATGTTGAAGCTCCAAGCGTAAATTCAGGCTTGGAAGAATCCCGCTCATAGCGCGATCGAACGCCTGGCGTGTTCCGGAGCCGATCTCGCGCACAATCCAGTTTGCAGACAAAAGATCTGCATCATCGAGTACAGACTTGGCGGCGAGCGGATCGTCAGGTGAACAGAACAGGGCCAGCTCGTCATCTCGCCAATAACTTACCTCTAGATCGGCCTCCTGCAACTCGCCTTCAATCAGGCCGATGTCGAGTTCAAAGTTTCTGACCTTCGCGGCAATCGATGAGGTGTTCTCAACATTCAGGTCTACCTTGGCAGCGGGGTGCTCCTTCATGAACTCCGCCATGATACCAATTGCCAGATAATTGCCTATCGTCAGTGTCGCACCTACCTTCAGTTCTCCAACTTCGCTGTGCTCTCCTAAGGAGTTTTCCAGATCCTCGGCTCGTGAGATGAGCGCCTCGGCCTTCGAGCGCAAGGCTATGCCCTGATCGTTTAGCTGCAGACGCTTGCCTATTCTGTCGAACAGTTTCACCCCAAAACGGTGTTCCAGTTCCTTAAGTGCGGTGCTGGCAGCGGATTGGGACATGGCAAGCCGATCTGCGGCAATGCTTACGTTCTCGTGGCTGGCGACGGCGAGAAAGACTTGCAGTTGTTTGAGGGTGAATCGCATAGAGAACCAAGTATATCCAATAAACAGATAATTAATATACATATAATCAATTTTGCAGATATAGCACACAGGGCATACAATGCGCGCACTATCTTATTGGGCCCATCTGGCCTATTTAGTTCAGGAGCAAGCAGTGGCAAACCTTTCTACCCAAAGCGTAACCGACGTCCACCATTGGAACGATTCACTCTTCAGTTTCAAGACCACCCGGGATCGCTCGCTAAAGTTCGAGAACGGCCACTTCCTCATGCTGGGCATAGAAGTTGAAGGCAAGCCCTTGATGCGTGCCTACAGCATTGCCAGCCCGAACTACGATGAAGAACTGGAGTTCTTAAGCATCAAGGTTGCCGATGGAGCATTGACCTCTCGCCTGCAAAACATTCAGGTAGGGGACGAAGTCTTCGTGAGCAGCAAACCCACTGGCACTTTGGTGGTAGACCATCTTCTCGAGGGGAGAAACCTCTACCTCATCAGCACCGGCACCGGCCTGGCTCCGTTCATCAGTATCATTCAAGACCCTGAGGTCTACGAGAAGTTCGATAACGTGATTCTGACTCATGGCGTGCGCTACGTATCCGAGTTGGCCTATCAGCAATTTATCAAACACGACTTGCCCGGCAACGAATTCTTTGGTGATCAGGTAAGAGAAAAGCTCATCTATTACCCTAGCGTGACGCGTGAAGATTTTGCGACGCAGGGTCGGCTTACCGATTCAATGTCTAGCGGCAAACTGTTTACTGATATCGGTCTGCCACAGGCAGATCCACAACTGGATAGATTCATGATCTGCGGCAGCCCAAGCATGTTGAAAGATACCTGTGAAATTCTGGACGGCTGGGGTTTCGAAGAATCGCGCCAGGGTATCAAGGCGCAGTATGTTATCGAGCGCGCATTTGTAGAATAGTTCTGCTCTATGGGCGCTGCGATGAAATCAATCGCAGTGTCGCCCTCTGTCTTGCATTATTGAATTCTGCTAAGTACGTCTTAAGCGCCTAAAGAGACTCGTTTTGGTAGACGGCGTGCATTCTTTTAGTCCCTTCTCCGTGAGATAGTTTTGATAACAGCTGCACTGTGAATTCCATTGCCGCGAATTCGAGTTAAGCGACCGGGCTACTATCCAGCTGCGCAGAGATGCTGTATTTTTAAGGCATCACTACTCAGGGGAGACTCCGCTTGAAAACGAAAAATGCACTATTGCTGATTGGCTGTTTTTTATTTGTCAGTCACAGCATGGCTCAAACCATCGAAGATGAATCCGTCGCCTGGCTTCAGGAATTCATTCAGATAGACACCATCAATCCACCCGGTAACGAATCCCGCGCAGTCGATTTCTATGCAGCCATATTCGAAGCCGAGGGCATCGAATACGAAACAGCCGAAAGCGCGCCCGGCCGCGGTAATATCTGGGCCCGCCTGGAAGGCGGTAATGAGACTGGTTTAATGATGTTGCAGCACACTGACGTGGTGCCTGCGGATCCGGAATACTGGACCATAGACCCTCTCTCCGGTGAGATACGCGACGGCTACATCCTGGGCCGTGGTGCCAGAGACATGAAGGGCACGGGAATATCGCAGCTAGCGGCATTCCTTAGTCTGCATAGAAGTGGCCGCGCTCTGAATCGAGACGTTGTGTTTCTTGCGACAGCGGACGAGGAGGCAGGCGGCGCCTACGGCGTGGGCTGGTTGATCGAAAATCGCAGAGAAATATTTGACGGCGTGGGCTTACTGATAAACGAGGGCGGTGCCGGCAGTCGTAACATGGATGAGATTATCTTCGGTGTGGAGGTCACGCAGAAGGTTCCGGTCTGGTTGCGCCTGAAAGCCGTGGACGTACCCGGACATGGTTCTTCTCCCAGAACCACTAGTTCTGTAACCCGTATCGTCGATGCGCTAGCGATTCTTCGTGCCAACCCCTTCCCGGCACGCATCATCGATCCTGTCGACACTTATTTCGCTGGCGTCGCGCTTTCCTTGGACAACGAATGGGCGCCAGCCTATGCCAATATGAGTGCAGCCATTCAAGACCCGGAGTTTCTCCCCGAGTTTCAGGCATATCGACCCGGGCATCATGCGCTAACCCGAGACACCTGTTCGATGACGCGAATGGGTGGTTCCAGCAAGATCAACGTAGTGCCGCCTGAGGCCTGGGCGGAACTGGATTGCCGTATGCTCCCGGATAGGCCCGCGGAAGAATTCATTGCCGATCTTACCGAGCTGGTGGCGCCAACCGGCGTCGAGGTCGAGGTAATAATGGCTTTCACTCCCGCGATATCTTCGACGAGTTCGAGGCTGTTTACCGCGATCGAGAATGTCACGCGTGAACTGTATCCGGGCTCGAGAGTCTTGCCTTCGGTTAGTACGGGTTTCACCGACAGCCACTTCACGCGCGACCTGGGAATCGTGAGCTATGGGTTCAATCCAATCATCACCCGCGCCGGCGAGCCTACCGGAGTCCATGGAAACGACGAGAGCGTACCCGAGGTAGACTTTCGCCAGGGCATCACCGACATGATTGCCATCATTCGTAATGTGGTTTACAACTAGCAAGTGAGTGTTGCGAAACGAATAGCTTCTTTAAGCCAATAGCAGGCAAAAAAAGCAGCCAATAAAAAAGGGACACCCTGTGTCCCTTTTTTATTCTGAGCTTCGACTAGTTTCGATTATGTGTCGAAGATAGCAACCAGACATCCCTTAGAGTCTGGCACGTCATCCATATTTACAGTGCCACCGGCAAGAACGGTATTCAATGCGTCCTTGAGGAAATGCTCGTCGGCATTATTGCGCTGTGTCTCATAGCCCAGCTGGTCATTAATCGGACCGCGGTAGAGAACTTCTTTCGTTCTGGGGTTAACGATGAATACTTCGGCAGTGCGCTCTACGCCCAAGGCTTTCGCGAGAACCTGACCCTCATCCTTAATGATTGGAAAGTCGATGCCAAATTCGCCTGCTTCCTTGGCGATACGCGGCAGGTTGTCTTGAATGTTTGCATTGAACATGAGGAATTCGATGTTCTTGTCCGCATACTCATCGCGCACTTCACGATAGTTAGGCAGCGCGATTCTAGCGATGGGGCAGCCTACACCCTGTACATAGAACACAACAAATTCATTGTCGGCATATTTATCCAGTGTATGCGTCGCACCCAGGTGATCGCTTAGTTCGAAATCAGGAATCGAGCGCAGCCATTCATCGGCTAGCGCAGCGGATGAGGCGATTAGCAAACCGCAAATAATGAGTGATTTACGTAGCATGATTGCTCCTTATGAATTAATGCTTTCCAAACTCTAATTTATTGCTCAATGGCAACTAGCTGGCCTCTCAAGCTGGGTATAATAGTAGCAACAAATCGCGCTTAATCACATGGGGTGCGACACCATGTCACAGAAAGTTGCAGCTATGATCGATCTATACGAATCTCAGAATACGCTATAAATCAATAAGATATCTCGCTATTTCCGCCATGCAAGACAGTGTAACTGATAAATTTGCCAGGGTGGCCCGCTAAAACCCCTCGCTGGGTATGTTTTCGGCTAGTCGGCCAGCAGATTGGCGTATTATTGTAGCGACCTGTCTTTGGCGTTATGCTCGAAATACTCGCAGAACACTCAAGGGCTTTCAGGCAAGGGTGCATCGAATGAAAAATTACTGCTTTTCTTCTCTATTTATAGCGCTGCTCTATGTCTCGGTTGGGCCCGTTTCTGCCCAAGATCCGGGTATCCCGCGCATGCAAGACGGCAAACCGGACCTTCAGGGGTATTGGTCAAACTCCTCGCAGACTCCGCTGGTACGCCCGCAAGAGCTGGGAGAGAAGGGCTTTCTCACCGAGGAGGAGGCCGCCGATGTAGAGCAAGGATGGCGTGATCGCTACAACATTGCCTCTGCGCCAGCCGACCCGGAACGGGCACCGCCCACAGACGGCAATGCAGACCTTGGCTATAACAGCTTTTGGTGGGATCCGCGTACAGATGCGATTCAGCTAGATGGTCAGTACCGCACCTCGATTATCGTAGACCCACCTAATGGGCAGATCCCCTATCTGAGCGGAGAGCGCCAACGGAATGACCTTCGCTCCATCTGGCGAGACCGGCCCGGCGTTGAGGCCTTCGATGCGCCGGAACTGCGCCCTCTGGCAGAGCGCTGCCTGCTGACCTTTGGCTCCGGGTCCGGTCCACCGATGTTACCGATTCTCTACAACAGCAACTACCAGATTGTGCAAACCCAGGACTACGTGATGATTCTTGTAGAGATGGTTCACGATGCGCGAATCATTCCATTAGACAAGAGCAACCACGCGACAGACTTTGAGAAATGGATGGGAGATTCGGTGGCTTACTGGGAGGGGGACACTCTGGTCGTGAAGACTCGAGATTTTCACCCGCAGCAATCGTTTAGAGGCAGCTCGGAAGAGTTGTTGATTACGGAACGCTTTAGCCTGCAAGGCGATGACAAGATAAAATACGCTTTCACTCTGGAAGACCCACTCAGCTATACCCAGCCATGGACTGGCGAGATTGCTATGAATCGCAAGCCAGCCGGCGAAGTGATGTATGAGTATGCCTGCCATGAGGGGAACTATGCCTTTCCAGGAATCCTGGGCGGCGCAAGACGGCAGGAGCAGGAACAAGCGTCTCTCTAGAGGGGCGGCTTTTAGAGATAGCAGCGCAGCGCTTTGGCGTTCGTGTTGCTATTTTCATGGCCCACGGGGCCTGCTTCTGAAATCGCATAAAGTAGCCGAACCGAGTATAGTTACGGCCAGTTCACGATAAACCCCAAGGGTGTCAATCCACGTATTATGTTTGCCTCTTTAACCCGAATTTATAGCTCCCTCGTTTTCCACAAACCCTATGTCGTAATCGCTGTACTGCTATTGCTGGTTGGATTCTTTGGCTGGCAGGCACAAAATTTTCGACTGGATGCCTCCGCCGACTCTCTGCTCTTGGAAGACGATCCGGATCTCGAGTTTTCTCGCGAGATGAATGAACGCTATGGCGCGAGCGAGTCAGTAACGGTTGCCTATACGCCCACCGGAGATCTCTTCAGTCGAGACGAACTGAACAGGCTCGGTGAGCTTCGCGAAGAGCTGCTGGCTATAGAGCGTGTCGCCTCGGTGGATAGCATTCTCAATGTGCCCATATTCGAGGACACGCCACTTACAGGCATCTCGGAAAACTATCTAACACTGGCGAATCAAGATATCGACCTTGTCGCTGCACGAGAAGAATTAGTAAATAGCCCCGTATTTAGAAACGCAGTCATTAGTCCAGACGGGCAGACCGCCGGCATGTTGGTTGGTTTTGAGATCGATGAGCGGGCACGTGAGCTGATAGGGCGACGCACCGAACTGCGCAACAAGGCGCGGCTAGAGCAGCTCTCGACCGATGAGGCCAGCGAGCTGGCCCAAGTGGAGGCAGACTACGCAGTACATAGCGTGCTCGCGGCGGATCGGCAGCACGAGATTATCAGCGTGGTCCGTCAGACGCTGGAACGTTATCGAGGTGACGCACAGATCTATCTGGGCGGCGCGCCGATGATCGCAGACGATCTGGTTACCTTCGTACAGGGTGACCTGAGTAGTTTTAGCTTCGCCGTCGTACTTCTCATCATATTTGCCTTGGGGCTTATCTTCCGCAAGGTGCGATGGGTAGCCCTGCCATTAGCCTGTTGTGCGGTAGCCGGCGTCATCATGGTTGGTGTGTTGGGGCTTATGGACTGGCGCGTGACGGTCGTGTCCTCGAATTTTATTTCGCTGCTACTGATTATCACCATATCGCTCACGGTACATCTGACGGTGCGTTACCGCGAATTAAGGGCGACCCGGCACTATACAAATCATGACAAACTCTTGCGACACTCTGTGTTGAGCATGTTTAGACCCTGTCTCTACACCGCACTAACCACCGCGGTTGCTTTCGGCTCTTTGATCGTCAGTGGCATACTGCCGATCATCACCTTCGGCTGGATGATGATGATGGGAGTGGCAACGGCGCTAATAGTAGCGTTCACTCTGTTCCCCGCCATCCTAAGCATTCTTAACAAAGACGAGTCCAGGCTTAATGCAAACGTAAAACTAGGCCTGACTTCGGCATTGGCATCACTCACAGAGAAGCTGGGCAACAAGGTCCTCTATATCTATCTCGCCGTAGTCTTGCTTAGTGGCATCGGTCTGTCCCAGATTCGCGTAGAGAATAGCTTCATCGATTATTTTCGAGAGAGCACTGAAATCTACCAAGGTATGTCACTGTTCGATGAGAAGTTGGGCGGCACACTCTCATTCGATGTCATTGTAAGTCTGCCAGAGGTTGAGGATGCTTTCGATGGTGGCTTCGATGATGGCTTTGGTTTCGGCGATGATACCGGTGGCAACGACGATGCTTATTGGTTCACCGCACCCAAGATGAAGCAGGTCAAGGCTATTCATCAATACCTGGATAATGACCCACAGACAGGCAAGGTGCTTTCGTTCGGAGCCGTAATTGAACTTGCCGAAAATCTTAACGACAATCAGCCCATAGATGGCTTGTTATGGGCGGTGCTCTATAATCGTATTCCAGAGACACTGAAAAGCACGGTACTGAATCCCTTCGTGTCGGTAAGCGAGAATCAGCTCCGGTTCAATGTGCGTGTAATCGAGTCTGCTGAAAATTTAAACCGCAATGAATTGCTGCAGCGCATCGAGGCTGGTATCGAGTCCGAATTTGGATTTGCAGACGAAGACGTGCGGCTAACTGGCATACTGGTTATGTACAACAATGTGTTGCAGAGTCTGTTTCAGTCGCAGATTCTAACTCTGGGCGTAGTGATGTTGGCCATCATGGTGATGTTTCTGGTCTTGTTTAGATCATTCATGATTGCCTTGATCTGTATTATCCCAAATGCCATCGCCGCTAGCTTCGTGCTCGGCATAATGGGCTGGCTAAGCATTCCGTTGGATATTATGACAATTACCATCGCGGCAATCTCGGTGGGGATCGGTGTCGACAATACTATTCACTATATGCATCGCTACAAGCGTGAGTTTCCTCGTTTCGGAAATTATCGGGACACGATGCACTTCTGCCATACCAGTATTGGTCGTGCGATGTACTTCACGTCGATGACGATCGTGGCGGGCTTCTCGATTCTCGCGCTTTCCAATTTCATTCCGACCATCGTATTCGGCCTGCTAACGAGTCTCGCCATGCTGGTGGCACTGGTGGGTTCGCTCACCCTATTGCCGCAGCTACTCGTGACATTTAAGCCTCTGGGGCCGGAAGTCGAACACGCGTCGAACTCATAGGCTCGGTGTGTTCGCCGCTTGCGGCGGAATCAGAGTGAATTATGATTCCCGATTCTCGTTTTTTTGTTAATCTGCCACACTGGTGTATCAAAAGTGTGAGCGTGACGGCAGACAGCTGCTGCGACACGGTTAGAATCAGCCAGTCTACCTGTGAATTAGAGGAAGTGTGAGTGATCCGCGTATTGATTTACTGTGCCATGCTGCTAGCCACGATTGCCTGTAGCGACAGAGGCTCTGCTATCGATCCGGCGGAACTCAGCTTAGTTGAGAAGTTTATGGCAAGCCCGAATGATCTAGCCCGAGGCCAGGCTATATTCGAAGGCTCCTGTGCGAGCTTCTGTCATACGATGGAACCGGAAGAGGGACTGGATGCCTCTTATCTATTCGACTGCCAATGGAACCATGCCCGCAGCGATCAGGAGATGTTCGACGTGATTACCAATGGTGTACTAGGTACCCGTATGGTGGGGTTCGGCTCGAACTTCCCCGAGGGGGACAATGATCTGTGGAAAGTCATCGCTTATATACGCAGCAACCAGCAAGCCTGTTAGAATCTATCCCCGATACTACTTTTACTATTATCAGCAATACCGAAACGAGGTTTGAAATGGAAGTGAATTCCCCCGAAGAAGATAAGAAGCAAGATAAGCCATCCGAAAAATCGGGGTTCATGGACGAGAAGCTTTTTAAGTCGCGCGCCATAACAATCTTTGGTGAAATTAACGACAAGATCGCCAGAGCCGTTACCGAGCGACTTTTGGCACTCGCGGCAGACAGCGACGAGCCTATTTCTATCTACATAAGCTCGCCAGGCGGACACGTTGAGTCCGGCGATGTTGTCTATGACATGATTAAGTTCATCAAGCCTGAGGTGAAGGTTATAGGTACCGGCTGGGTTGCCAGCGCTGCAGCAACTATCTATCTGGCAGCGTCTAAAGAAAATCGCTTCTCCTTACCTAATACCCGCTTCCTGGTGCACCAACCCTCTGGTGGTTCACGAGGAGATGCAACCGACATAGCGATTCAGGCTGAAGAGATCGTGAAGATGCGAGTCCGCATCAATCAGCTAATCGCGGACGAGACCGGCCAGCCT
>Ga0222719_10000023_pt1 | contig 154305 bp, 224 predicted proteins | sample C33_34DmetaG_FD_165039 | JGI IMG/M metagenome (GOLD analysis project Ga0222719, IMG submission 165039) | Estuarine water microbial communities from San Francisco Bay, California, United States - C33_34D | ecosystem: Environmental > Aquatic > Marine > Unclassified | place: USA: California... | reverse complement strand
GAGAAGCAACAGTACCGCCAACGCTTGTAAAACGTGTTGCTCGCCCCTCGCCTGGCGGACCTTCAACAGCACCATCGTTGTTCATATCCTGAGTTGACCAACCCAGATTGTCTTTGCTGTAAGGAAGTAAGTTAACCTTGGCCGTTTCAACCAGCCCACTACTATTGACAAAAGTACCAGGACTAAAGACAGAACTATTCATGTTCCGCTGGTGATCCACAAGCGGCGTAGCGGTCACATAATCGTTTAGCGTTTTGCTTTCAGCAAACCGCAGATCTAGGCTAGGTTGCTGATTTCCGTCATAAAACGGATCAGGCGTTGAATCAAGAACCAGGTTGCCAGCTGTTAATGTCATTAGATAGCAGCTCCAATGGCGGTGATAAAGGCAGAAATACGGGCGTCGAGAAGCTCTAGCCCGGAGCTAACCAGATCGTTGGGTAGGGTTTCACCAATTGAATAAAAAGCAATCCGGTCAGATGAAACATTCGAGGGGCCGGGCCTAGCAAAAATTAGGATGTTATTGCTTGTTGGGGTCTGGGATGTGTAGTTAACATCAGAGCTAGTTTGATTGTGTCTAAAAACAAAAAGATTTGAAACGCTCCTGTCAACTGCAACAAAGGAGTTATCCGCAGTCAAACCGTTAACAATTCCACCAGATCCACCGCAGTTTGCCCTAGGTATTACCCTAGGAGTAGCTGGCGCAATGAGGACTGATGTACCACCAGAAGTACCAAAACTATCTGAGCCAAATACCATGCGAGTATTAACTGGGTCCGCTTCTGTGATATAAACTGAGACGTGTTTGCTGTTTTGCGGATCAGCGTTGTTGGCCCGATTGGTGTCTAAATACTTTGTGCTCCCATTGCCAAGCAGGCCAGTTCTTCTGTTGTAATCTGATGCAGTAAACGGGCCATTATTAGTAGGAGCACTGCCTTTCAACGACACCAACGCGCCCTCCAAAGTACGAGCGCCACACAACAGGCAGCTTGCCTTAATAGCGTTCCAGATGCCATCGTTCTTGCAGCCAACCACGAAGTCGTTGATTGCAGTGCGTACACCAGCTTCTAGCTCTTCTCCGTCCTGTTCTTCTACGTTAATGATGTACTGACGGGCATCAGCATCTAAGCTGTCGTCAGCAATGGTAATGCGACCGCTAGGAGAAAGGATCGGGAACGGTGCGGTGGGAACGTCGAAGTTCTCGGTGTAACGTGCTACGCCTTTGGTGATGCGGAGGTTGGAGAGGTATCCATCAAAGTCATATCCGGAAGCAAATGCAATACCGCCTATGTATATGCCATTCGTGGATCCGGGAGGTAAATAATTTACAGCATTTGCAACACTAAAAACCTGAATACCATCAACATAAGCCCTTAAAGTTCCGCTGCTTCTGCACAAAGATACATGATACCATATATTTGTACTGGGTGTAAAAATAGTAGTGGTGGTGTTGTTGGGATTAAATAGGGTTAAATTACCTCCAGTCTGAAATAAAACAATTCGATCTTGTCCGCCTACCGAGTTTCTCCAATCTAAAAGCAAATCGTCAGTATTTGTACTGTTGTAGTAGATAAAAAATTCTACCGTAAAATCACCAGTATCAAAAGTTAAATTTGAATTACTTTCAGCAGCTTGCAGGTAATCACCCGTCCCATCAAACGCCAGCACGCCATCACCAGTGCCGAACGGTGTATTCACCGCTGTACTAATCTGAGCGTCACCATTTGCAGTAACACTCAAATTATTGCTACTACTATCCAAAATGGTCGTGCTGCCATTGGTGCCCTCACCCTTTAGAAGCAAGGACACATCAGCAAAATCGCCGTCTACTGGTGCGTAATCAGGGCTCCAGACCAAACTCATCACGCATCTCCATTCACTTCAGGAAACGGGCGGTCATACTTCACGATCTCTGCAGGACGATCAGGAGCAAGTAAATTGCGTTGTACCAAGAGAGCCAATGCATCAGTCACGCGCTGGTCATCAAGTGCCACACGTTCTGCTGCAGTAAGCTCATCAATCAACGCTTTAATCTCAGCAGCATCAGCATTCTGCTTTTCAGCTGCTTCAATCTCGGCTTCGTTATCAGGCTTGCAAGCTGCCTTGTAAGCGGCAACTGCTGCTTCGTACTCGGCAATATCCTCAGGCGTAGGATCCGGGATTGCTGCAAACTTAGCAACGGCGTCGTCGTATGCCTGTTGTTCTGCTGCAGTAGGAATGCCACCAATTGGATCAGGCACCACGGTGGTATCTTCTGCTGCGGCCAAGATGTTGGCGTATTCAGTGGGAGTGAAGCGTGCGAAGAAACCAGCGCTGGTCACAATGCCGTAGCTGTTGGCGTCGGCGTAACGTTTGCCGTCTTGCGTGAGGAGCCAGGTGGCGTAATCCTCGGGCGAAAGCTTGGCGCTATTGGCGGCAAAAATCAGGCCGTCAATGGTGCGGGTGTTGGTGATCGTAACGGTGAGTGTGTCCATGGTTTAGAGCTTCAAAAATGAAAGGATCAAATGCCAGCGGCATCCAGGCGTGCTTTCAGTGCAGCGTTCTCGGCTGCAAGCTCCTTGATGGCATTAACAAGAACAGGCACCAGTGCTTCGCCGTTATAGCGCAGTTTATCTGGATTTTCATTGTCAATAATGACAGCGTTGTCGTCACCCTCCAGTGCCAGGATGTCCTGCGCTTTGAAGCCATAGCGCACTGGACCGTGAGGAATATCCGAATCGCGAGATTCCTTGAACTGGAACGCGACAGGGTTGAGCTGCTTGACGAAATCAAGCCCGTGGGGGACAAGATCAAAGTTGGTCTTATCTCGTTCGTCTGAAACAACCGTCCATGCAACTTGGATGTAAGCATTGGTAACAGCAGTGCTGCCAACTACCACGCGGTTGTTTTCGGTGGTGCAGTCGAAGACTGGCGCGTATGTACCGGCGTTGTTCAGACTGCCGAGGCAAACGTTGCCTGCGCCAGTGGTGTTGTTGTAGAGGGCTTCGCGTCCGTTAGCAGTGTTGCTGTTGCCAGTGGTGTTGGAGTAGAGGGCGCTGCTTCCGTTAGCAGTGTTGTTGTTACCAGTGGTGTTGTTGTAGAGAGATTGGAGTCCGTTAGCAGTGTTGTTGTTACCAGTGGTGTTGGAGTAGAGAGATTGGAATCCGTTTGCAGTGTTGGCAGCACCAATGGTATTGGAGTAGAGAGATTGGAGTCCGTTAGCAGTGTTACTGGAGCCAGTGGTGTTGAAAACGAGGGCTTGATATCCGTTTGCAGTGTTGTTGTTACCAGTGGTGTTGGATAAAAGGGATTGGTATCCGTTAGCAGTGTTGTTGTTACCAGTGGTGTTGGAGCGGAGGGCTTGGTATCCGGTAGCAGTGCTGCTGTTACCAGTGGTATTGGAGGAAAGGGCGCTGACTCCGTTGGCAGTGTTGTTGATGCCAGTGGTATTCGCCTGAAGCGCACCGCTGCCGACTGCTGTATTGGAGCTAATCGCGCCTGCGCCCCGACCAACGGTGATGCTGTTTACCAGTTCGGAAGCTACCTCTAGAGAACCAGAGGAATCAACTGATACTTGGCTAGTGCCATTGCTTTGAAGATCAAAAAGCTTACTACCAGCAGCACTAGCAGTATCAGTTACATTAACCTTTAAGCCGGTGTATGCAATAGCAGCATTTGTCCAGTCAAGACTGACATTTAAATCTGCAGTGCCTGCCAGTTGTCCGGCGTTGTTGTACTGGATGTTTCCGGTTGCTCCAGAGACGAGGCCGACGGTGCCGGTTTGGTCTGGGAAGCTGATGGTGCGGTTGGCGGTTGGGGTGACCGATTGAATGGTCGTAGAAAAATTGCCGCCACTGTCGAGGTTGATGTCGCCGCCGACCGTAAGTTGATCACTGGTTTTGTTCCAGGTTAATGCTGTATCTCCTGCTAACGTACCGCCATCATTAAACTGCACCTGGGTATCTGAACCAGCTGCTGTATTAGTATCAACAATATCGAAGTTCCCTGTAAAGGGATTAAATACATATGGCATGGCTCAACTCTTTGTCACACTAGTAAGATTACTACCGCTATACGTTAATGCCAAGTTAGCAACCGTACTGCCACCCGCTCCTCCACTTTTATAAACCACACCCGTCAATGAGCTACCGCTATACGTTAAAGAAATATAATCATGCTGAGGAATTGCTAATCCCTGCAGTACATCAACATCTCCCGTAACTGAAACAGTACCACCTGTAATTGCAATCGTACCTCCCGTAACGGTCATAACTCCGCTAACGGGCATGGCGGTACTATTTGTAATCTGTACCTTCCACCCTTGATTTATCATTTCCTTTTAAGGGCATCTTTTATTTTTTAATTCTAACAGTTTTAACTCAACAAATCACAGTAGAATAAAGAAAAAATACCATGTATAGAATTCGTTTCGTAAACGATTTAGGTAATGGCCACTCTGGCTATATCGAATATCAAAACCTATATGTCCAAACAATTTCTGGGCAATCAATCACAACACAACCAAATGGCCCGGCAGGTTCTGATGCCTTTGGTAGATTACGTACATCAAATCCATTAGCCATATTTGATAGCCAGCATCGCTATCAAGAGAACGATAAATGGTCTACAGCAAGTGGTAACTCTGGATCAACCACATATCAAGTAAATAAAAGTGCTGTTGACCTTAATGTAACCACTGCTTCTGGTGATTACATTTACCGTGAAACCAAACGTGTTTTCCCTTATCAGCCAGGGAAATCTTTGTTGATTAATAATTCGTTTGTTTTTGCGGCAGCACAAACAAACCTACGTCAACGCGTTGGTTATTTTGGTACTGATAATGGCATCTACTTTGAACAAGACAATGCAACCTTATATATGGTGCTTAGATCCAGGGTGTCTGGATCTGTTGTTAATACACGTATTCCGCAAGGCGAGTGGAATGGAGATAAATTAAATGGCCTTGGTCTTTCTGGTTTAACGCTTAATCCAACAAAAGGAAATATCTTCTGGACTGATATTGAATGGCTTGGTGCTGGTGATGTAAGGTGCGGCTTTATTATCAATGGACAGTTAATTGTTTGTCATACATTTAAAAATGCAAATGCAACAGACTCCACTTACATGACAACCGCTGCACTACCCTTGCGGCAAGAAATTGAAAACACAAATACCATTGCATCTGGTACTTTTGCGCAACAAATCTGTGCTTCCGTTGTATCAGAAGGTGGTTACACAGCTGCCGGTCAAACGTATGCAATCGATCGTGGCGCCACACCCATCACACTTGCTACTGGCGGTGCAACATATCCAGTAATATCAATTCGTTTAAACTCAAGTCGTTTGGATGCTGTTGTTATTCTTTCTGAAATCTATGGTATCATCACAAGCAATAACGGATGTAAGTGGACATTAATCAAAAATGCAACACTAACGGGAGCAAGTTATGCAACCCATTCAAACAACAATGTACAATACGACACCTCGGCAAGTGCACTAAGTGGAGGCACCGTAATCAACAGTGCCTACATTAATCTCCATGGAGAAAGTCAAGTTGGTGGTCCAACTGATTTTACATATCAATTGGGTAGAACAATTGCTGGTGTAAGTGATGTACTTACTCTTGCTGTAACTCCTATTTCGAACAATACTAATGTGTTATTTGGATTAAAATGGATTGAAGCAATGTAAACCTATGTATACTCCTACATCTCAGCCAGAGGTAACACCTGTTCAGTTGCAACAAACTGAACTAAAAGCTGTACCAAAAAAAGTTGCAGCTAAATCAAAGGCTGGTGACGTGGGTGGTTTTATCCAGCAGTGCATTTCACTTTGTTCTTATATCAAAGATCTGGAGACGCAATCCCATCTCATCCACCTGAACTATGAAGGTGCCAATTTCTTAGGTGTCCATGCATTCCTTAAAGATCAATATGAGTCTCACCTGGCGCAATTTGATACGCTTGGTGAATACATCCGCAGCATGGACTACCTTCTTCCCATGTGTGCCAACGGACTAGCTGATGCTGGTCCTGGTATGAAACATGTAACAAGCTACAAAGGTACCGATCAACTCTCTACCTACTACAAAAATCTAGAAGAATTAGCTAACAAAGCTAAAAAACTAGAAAAAGCTGCAGCCAAAATTGGTGCTGTTGACATCCAAAATTACATGGCTGATATTGTTGGCCAATCATTTAAAGCTGCTTGGTTTATTAAAGCTACGTTGAGGAATAATTAATCAACCTGTCCGCGGAACCACTTCTGTCGTCCCATAAACCATTCGGCTAACGTAACTGGATCCTGTGGTCCTACCAGGTGATCACTAGGATCTGGTTCACCAAGATCCATGGCATTACAAAACTCATCCAATTCATTTGCAGGTTCATCACCCTGGATAGCTTTGCGACGTGCTTGACGAATCCATGTATTAACAGTTGGATTGCGATCGGCTAACTTCTGTAGCCATGCCATATCCTTTAATTCAACTGGTGCCCCCTTACCAATGCAGTCGCACAAGAATTGAACCCGTAGCCTGGTATTGGTTGAAAGCATTGTCTTCTTCTTTTGTTACTAGTTTATAATGCTCTAGCCTGTGACAGTTAGAACACAGTGGAATACATTTGGCAATTTCATCTGCTATCTTTTCCCAACTCCAGCCATCACCTATCATCCTTGACACAGCATGTTTTTTGTCGCCAACATGATGAAAATCAAGTAAACGATAATCATCCAGGCCGCAGTGCTCACAACTTAACGTCTTTTTGTACTCAATAAATTTTTCTCGATTACGCTTGATGCGTTCACGTTTTCTTGTGAGCACTTATTCCAGTGACGTATAACTCCACTTACTATAAACAAATTTGTCGTAAGGTACGAAATAAAAATAAACGTTCTGATTAAAGCAACTGCATCTGCTTCTTTGTTTTTGTTAGATGCTTTTTCTCCTAGTGCCAAGCACCACAAACGCCACATAAAAAATCCCAGTATTACTGGGATCATAACTTCCTTCTACGCTAGCTGTTGCCTTGAGCAGTTACACGAAAGGTGGAAGGGATTCGACTATTTCCCTTAGAGCGGTATTGCTCCACCGGTTAGGATATCATGACTTTTGCTGCTTGTAACGTCTTGCTGCCCTACCAGCTTTCTTTGCCTTTTCTGTATTCGGAATAAATTGTTTACCTTTTTTGCTACCAGCTCTTTTCTTTTGATCCGTCTCCTCACGTTCTTCTTTTGATAAAGAAGCCCACGCCTTCTCTGGTAAGTAACGTTTGGTATATCCCTTTTGAATTGCTTTATCAGTCATTTTGGTGGCCATTGGGGAACTTTAAACTCAAGCGCATTCATAATTATTTCCTTTGTTCTTTGAGAATAATTACTATTTACAAGTTCAGATAACCTAAAAGGATACTGATACGTTAACGCTGCTTCTCTTACTTCAGGATTATTGGCACTTTGTTTTGCAATCTCTTGCATAAGCTTTTGATCGGGAAAAGCATCAGGCGTATAACCCGTTGCGTACTTACCAGCTAATTTCATCACTTACTATCCTTATATCTTTTGGCAGCAGCTTTAGCTTTCTTTCCTTTTTCATATTGATCTTTTGTCATCCACTTTTCTTTGCCCCATTTCTCCAGGGACTTTTGTTTTTTACCCTTACCTCCTTTATATCCACCACCTGCTTCTTCGTATTCACGCGCAACAATCTGAGCTTTACGTGCACTCCACTGGCCCGCCTTGCCGCCTTTAGTACCAGCCATTACGCGATCTTTAATCCGTTCACGTAACCCTGGTTTTGTATACTTACTATTCTCCTGAGACATCAGGATTATTTTTTTGCTCTTTTAATATTTTAGCCCACTTACATTTCTTTGTTTTCTTCTGCCAATCACGTGGCGGATGTGGTATTAAATACTGGAGTTGCCTAAAGTATTCTTCGAGGCGTTCAGCCTCGGTTTTGGGGCGTTTGATCTCCATCTGATTTACTTGCAAATTGCTGCATTAAATCATCCATCTGCTCCAAGGATTCAAGACGGCACAACAAATCTGAAATGGTTGTAATCGTAATTGGATGCTCGGTACGTGCAGCAAATGCCAATGCATCACGCATGTACTCAGCAGCTTGATCAATGGATTCTTTTACTTGGGTAGAAAGGGACATTTCAGATTTCTTCGGTGTTCTAAGTATAGGTGAAAAAAGTAATCTCATGGTTTGTGAAGGATAGGAATTCTGCACATATATATCCTGTCATAACCTCTTTGTAAAAATTCAAAGCAAATGGTAGTGGTATCACAATCCCATTTGCCATTTAATGGGTTGATTTCCGAAAACCTAACGCCATCAGCAATTGGTTCTGCATTGTATACACAGAAACAATTAAATGTAGATGCCAAATTTAGCCGCGAAGGAAGTTTTGATACCTTTGGCCCAGTGTATTCCAAATCTTTGGTATCCATTCGCGTTGCCCAACTGTCATAAATCCAATCAGGAACACCCATGCCAATAGGCAATACACTATACCCAGAAGCAATGTCGTAAGAAGTATCAAATAAAGCCCTGACAAGAACAGGATCATAAACAATATCTGGTTCAACGCATACGATCTTATCGTATGTAGATAGCTTATTTTTTAAATCAGCTAATTCCAAAGTTTCATTCCTTGCTAAAGCAAGGTATTTAACACGTTCTTCTGCTTTGATTGAACCAAAGTATGGCCAACCGTAGTCAACGCTTTTACAGATTACGTCATTAAATACTGTTTCAAGCAAAGAAATCTCTTGTTCTAGTATTTCTTTTGTACCATCAACTGAATCATTTTCTAGTACAACAAGATCAAATGTAATATCTGGATTGCATGTAACCAAACGCTGCAGCTGTGCAGACCAACGAGCAACGTGCGGTTCGCGGTTTCTAATGATGGTTGAAATCAAGCAGCGCATTTGTACAACTCCTTTGACAGGTCAAATACGTTCTCTTTAGTTATAAAATGGTTGTTGCCAATGTAGAAAGCATTTGTGTGGATTTCCTCACTATTAGGTAAGTAAGGTGTTTTTTTGTAGTCCTTCATGAAGGGCTGACGTAGTAAGTTACCAACAAGAAATGGACGGGTCTCTACGCCCAGGGCACGCAGTACTCTGATCAACTCATTGCGATGACTAGCGGTATCACAATGAAAAGGTAATGTCATTGCGCTGTTCCCATAAGGGTTTGGTAAATGTTTGATCCAGGGGTGATCAACCATTGCCATGTAAAAATCGTAATAATTATCTTGACGTTTTCGGATAAAGTCATCTAGTTTTTTTAGCTGCACACTGCCCAATACAGCGCCAAGTTCGTTATTGCGGAAGTTATAACCTTCGGTTGGAAACAAGAAAGCTGGATCAATATCAATGTTTTCTGCTTCGTACTTAAGGCGTTCTTCTTTGTCCATCTCACGTGACATACCATGAGATCGTTTTGCACGCATTAGGTTATACAAATCTTTATTGTTTGTACACACCATGCCACCTTCAATAGTGGTCATATGGTGTCCAAAGTAAAAAGAAAAGGTAGAGCCCAGGCCTTTATTACCAACCTTCACGCCTTCTGTATCGACTGCTCCATGGGATTCACAGCAATCCTCAAGGAAAATTGCATCGGGCCAATACTCCTTAATTTGTTGCAATTCATTTGCAAACCCCATGATATGCGTTACATACACCACATCTGGTGTAATGCCTACTTCTTTGAAGCGCTTTAACGATTCAAAGGTAGGAGAGTAGGATCCATACTCAATGTCGTAGAAAAATAAATCGTGCCCTTGTTGTTTAAACGTTGAGATGTTTGTTGCCCAATTCACAGCAGGGCAAAAAATCTTTAACTTCTTTTCCTTTGAAAAATACAATTCCCTTACTGCATCCAGTAGCAGTGTATTTGCTGTCGTACCACTGCTAACGAAGAGGGAATACTTACGACCTTGCCACTTTGACCACTCGGTTTCAAACGCACGGCACCTGGGACCATTCGTAAAACGATCATTGGTCAAAATAAATTTGATTAGCTCAAACTTCTCAGAGAAACCAATGGCATTCTTTTGTAGTGGCCAATCAAATTTCGACATTTCTAACGCTTAAATCTTGGTTATAGTTACGAGTATAAACAAAAGTTCCGATGAAAAAAGCACTGATTACAGGAATTACTGGCCAAGATGGTGCCTACCTCACACGTAACCTAATCGACAAGGGGTACCAAGTGCTTGGCCTTGTCCGCAACAATGCAAACTCCGGTAATAAAGATAAGCTGAATTGGATCTTCCATGATTACATCCCACCTGAAGTCTCATTTGAGTTCTCTGATATGACCGATGCAACCTCGGTGCATCGTGCCGTAAATAACTTTGCTCCTGATGAGGTATACAACCTTGCTGCCCAAAGCCATGTAGGCGTTAGCTTTAAATCGCCTGGCAGTACCTCCTACACAAATGCAATTGGTGTACTCAATATCCTAGAAGCATGTCGTAATGCAAATGCAAAACCAAAGTTCTATCAGGCGGCTACGTCTGAGATGTTTGGTAAAGTCCAACAAGTACCGCAAACCGAATCAACTCCCTTCTATCCCAGGAGTCCATATGGTGTTGCCAAGCTTTTTGGTTACTGGCTAACAATTAACTATCGTGAAAGCTACGACCTTTTCGGATGTAATGGCATCCTCTTCAACCATGAATCTCCCCTGCGTGGTGAAGAGTTCGTAACACGTAAAATCACCAAAGCAATTGGGAGAATCTGGAACGGTAAACAAGAGTACGTTGAACTAGGTAACCTTGATTCCAAGAGGGATTGGGGGCATGCACGGGATTACGTAGAAGCAATGTATCTCATGCTCCAGCAGGACCAGGCTGATGACTATGTGATTTCAACGGGTAAGCAAACAAGTGTTAGGCAGTTCTGTGAAATTGCATTTGAAACCGCAGGTCTTCCAATTACCTGGGAAGGTGAAGGCTTGGGTGAGGTTGGTTACTGCAAAAAGATGGATCAAGTCGTAATCAGAATTAATCCTGAGTACTATCGACCAGCAGAAGTAGATTCTCTACTTGGTGATTCAACTTACGCAAAAGAAAAACTAGGATGGAAAATTCAATCCACCCTAGAACAACTCATTCAAGAAATGATTGCTTACGACTTAGCGCATGCTTCCGCTAGACGACGTTGATTATTTTCAATCACAAGGGGGTGGGGTAATACCTCCTCCTTGTGTTTAATTTCAGCTTTCAAATCAGGATCTGCAATTACTTCATAGCCATTAGCGCGAACCCCTCGGCAGAATTCCCAGTGCTCAACACCATCAATCACTGCCCACTCAGCGTACTCCTCTCCGTTAATTGCATCTTCACGTACCAATGCAATTGAACCAAACGCACTGTTGCAGCTAACAGGCTCACCGTTGTCCCAGGCTTCTCGATCTTCTTTGGTGAGGAATGGATTTGCAGCGAACGTAAGGCATTGCTGGCCAAAACAATCAACGAGTGACCAGCTGTCGTAATAAGAGGGACGATCAGTATCTTCTACGTAATCACGTACGTTCTGCGTTGTATTAGGAGAAATCATTCCCCAGCTTCGATTTGTTTCTAGCTTTTCAACCATCTCCGTGATAAGCCTGGGCTCCCAATAAACATCACTATCAACGACAAGGAGATAATCGTAGTTGTAGTAATTGTTTAAAGGTGCCAAAGCAAGGTTTCGATACCGTGCTTGATACGTCACACGATCTAACGATGCAACACTACCCCACTTTGGTGCATCAATGCATTCACTAGTAAGCAAACCCTTTCTGCCTCGGAGCCACGAAAGCAGAATTTGTGGCGTGTCATCTACCGAATCATTTTCAAAAAAAGAATACACACAGCCAATCTGATGTTCTTTCAGTTCTTTTTCTAGAGCTTCAAACTGAGCAAGTGAGCGTTCAATATAACTTGCACTATTGCGCCAAAGGGAAAGGATGGCAACAATCTTTTGCTTCTTCATAGATCAATACGTGTGTACGGAATGTCATCAGATTTTAAACGATCTTCGTACTCATCAGCTTCAATTGTTTCTACATCTTCAAACGACAAATTATTAAAGCAACCAGTTCGTCGTTCGTCATCAAAATCAAAGTAAAACCTAGTTAAGTTAGAAGACATAACCAAAGCACACGCCAAATAAAACAGATGTAATCACTAATGCAATCCTAACGTCACGATCAAAACTAAAGAACTGATCAAAGGCAGCTCTCCATAGCGCAGAAAAGGCCCACTTAAAACAAGAGATGTATCCCCGTATACCAAGGAAAAACTTGTTCATCGCAGGAAGTGCAAGGTTTCTTTAATGTATTTTACCGATTTAATTAATTCGGCCCTGCTTTGTTTGCCCATCAAGATAAGTGCCAATTGCTGCATCGCACACTGAATCCTTTCTTCTCTGCTCTCCTCCTTCACCGGGAGGCAACCTCACTAAAGAAAATGTACGCATCAATACTGATCACTACCAACATGGCGCCCAGTACTGCGGCAATTCCGTAGTAAAACTCTTTCATTTTTTAAGAGTTAAATAATGTTTAAAACGGCATAAACACCAAAATGTTTCTGCGCAAAAACATTGTAAGCCAATGCTGCTTGTTCTTCCTTATCAAAACAGCCTAGATGATATTTTTTATTATTTAACCATGCTTGTGCGGCCCATTTGTTTCGTTTTTTATACACACCTTTCCATCTGCTTTGCGGCTCTGTTTTATATTTTTTCTTTTTTCCATTTGCTGCATTTTGAGATCTATTGGCAAGTCTTAAATCTTTTTTGTTGTTTTTATCACCATCATTAATGGTGTGATCGACTTCAAAATTACCTGGGTCTTTTTTATTTCTAAGCAAATACAATATTCTGTGTACGTAATAATCTTTCTTGTTTATGCGAACTACCCAATAACCATGAGGTTTTAAAGAACCAGCCGGATCGCCTGGCTTAAATCGCAAAGAAGTTGGATTTTTCCAAACGAGTCCGCTTTTTGAACTGGAACATTCTTGGAAATAATAAAATGCTTTTTCGTAGGAAATCAAAGGCTTTTTGGTTTTCATTTTTGATAGAATAAAATCAATACACTAGGCCGTAATGACCTGCATTTGGGAAGAATCCAAAAAACAATGGTCCCAAACCCTAACGGAATTGAATAAAGGTCCTGCCAGGATAGCAATAAAAGGACGTAGACATTACGTTACACCGTTACCTACTGGACCTGCGCCGTCTGTAACTACTATCATTAGCGAAACAGCTTCCGAAGCAAACAAACGGAAGCTTGAAATGTGGTCTAAAGCTAATCCAGGTGTTAAAGAAGCTGCTGCAGAGCGTGGTACTGCCATTCACTACGGCATGGAACAGTACCTCAAAGGTAATAAAACCCCGGACATTAAAGAAGAATACGCTGATTTTTGGTCGGGTATGCCACCGATTCTGGATCAGTTCCAGGAGGTTCTTTGGGCTGAGTCTCCTGTTCTGGATAAGTTTGATTTCACTATTGGTGCTGATGATGTCGCTCGTGTCTGGGGTTGTGATGACGAAGGCAGGGCTTGGGCTGGTGCTCCTGACATTATCGCTGTTGCTAATAATAAGTTAACTCTTGCTGACCTAAAGACCAGCGTCAAACCTTACAGCCGTAAGTGGCCTAAAGATGTAGAAAAAGGTTCCCAGGAGTGGAGAGATCTGTTGGGTGGTCATATGAAATTTAAAAAAACATGTAAACAACTTGCTGCATATGATATTGCTATTCAGCAAACGCTAAACATTAAAGTGCAACAGGCTGCAATCCTGGTATCAACTCCAGCGCGTACCCAGATCTTTAAAATATCTAGACGTTTCTTGGATATGCTGCACCAAGATTGGTACAAAATTGTAGAAGAATACTACACACAGGTAGAAAACTGTAACGTATATGATCCTGACCTTATTTAAAGATATTGTTAAAGCCATTATTAAATGGTGGCATAAAACATGGTTTGAAGCAAAGCTAAAAGCAACGCTTGATACCATTGAAATTAACAATAGGATTCAAGCTGAACTAGAACTAGAGAAAGCTAATCAACCAATCTACAAAGAACACCCAATTGATTCTGAACTACAGACCGGTGAGTCTCAAAAACTTGGTGGGATGATCCAACTTACTGCACCTTGGTATACTGATGGCCTACAACCCCCACACTCCCATGGAAGCACGCAAGCGTCTGGCTTGGACGATCGCATGTGAACGTGCTGTTGTCACCAAGGAAGATGCCGTTCTGCTATACGAAAAGATGATGAAAGAAATGGAAGCAACAGATAAACGTAATAAATATAAAGAAACTGAGTCCAATAAGTCTTGATTATTTTAAATTAACATTGGCGCTCATGTGATTTGGTGCACGTAGGATAAAAGAACACAAACCAGGCGCTCCCCATGGACATCTATGTCGGCATGGGTGAGTGGATGAATAGTCTCATGAGTCGCATGCAAGATGCGATGGATGGGGACTCTTTTTATCTGCCCACCCTCATGCATCTACATGCCTACACAATCCTAAAGGAAGGCGCATTTCCACATAAACACTTTAGAGTAGAACTCACACCCACCAAGGCACATGACGAGCACGAATTACAAATCTCTTAAAGCAGGAGAAATTCGTCTCGACTACATCCCTATCGATTGGCCTCTCACCCCCCTTGGGGCAAATAAAGATCCTTACATCCAGGGTTGGCAGAAAACTCCGTTTAGCGTAGACGAAATTGAAAAAGAACTCACAACGGGAGAATGTAAAGCAATTGGCGTACTTGGCGGCCCTGCCTATAACCATCCTTTTGGCTTGGTCTGGGTTGATGTTGATGGACCTAGCGTTTATCAACTCATCGAAGAAATCAGCAATATTCCATTACAAGATGCATTGCCTCCCACCCTTACCATCCTCAGCGGTAAAGTGGGCAGAGAACGCAGGCTATACAAACTAGATCGCAACAAACACAAGCACTTCCTGCGCAACAAATACACCTGGCACGCACAAGAAAACAAGGAACGTCTTGAAATCTTGTGGAAGAAACACCAGGGCGTGTTAATGGGTTTGCACCCAGAAACTGAAGGTTACTTCACAGCTGATGGCTTGGGTTTTGAATGGGCAGATAAACTGCCTGAACTACCGGACTGGATCCTGAACGGCATCATCACCAAAAATGCCAAGCTAGGGAAACCGGCACAGGAAACCAGCCGAATGGTTGGTAGTAATTTCGTTGTCCAAACGCATATCTCATTAGAACGCAATATCAAACAAGCTATTGAAGCAACTTGGGGTATGGCCCCAGGGGCAGCAGATGATTACGACATCTGGATCACTGTTGGACAAGTGCTTCATAACTTGGATGAAAGCCTTCTTGACGTTTGGGATGAATGGTCCAAACAATCAGATAAATACAGGGAAGGCGAATGCCATAAACGCTGGCTGTCCTTTACTAAAGGTGCAGGCCGTGGCCTCGGTTCCCTTATTCACATCGCTAGTGAGAATGGTTGGACTCCTCCTCAGGACCATAAGGCGCTGAGTGTCGATGATGAGACACTAGCTGATTCGGAAAAACTACTTCCTCAAATTGAAGAGGATTCTTATATTCACATGGAAATTCTTGCGCAGGAAAACTTAGGTTCACAAACTCAAAGCCAGGCGCCTCAGCCGGTAAACAAGTCTGATAAGAAACAGAAATCAAAAGAAAAGCAGCAGCACAATCAACCATCGAACAAAATCACCGATGAAGTGCTTGGTATGTATAGCGGAAATTTGCTCTTCAGTCAACCGCACAACCAGTTCTTTGCCTATGACATTACCAGGGGTGTATGGGAGAAACAAACCAAAATTGAAACTTATGGTTCTATCCGTGAGAAATTACACATCCTTACTCATACCGAGTGGTTGCCCCGCGGCTTCAATCAACGGCTAATTGAAGATGTCTATAAACAGCTCCAGGCGTTACTTCCTTTTAACGATTGGTATGAAGGTACTGATCACCTTCTATTTACAAATGGTGTCCTTGACGTTGAATCAAAGAAGCTACTGCCATTCAACAGGGAGCTTTACCTGACCCAACAGATGCCCTATCAATACGATGAGCATGCAACCTGTGAACCAATCATTAAATGGTTGAAGCACACGCAACATGGTTCCTGGCATCGCGCACAAGTATTGCGTGCATGGTTACGAGCAACCCTCCTGGGGCGCTCTGAAATCCAAAAGTTTCTTGAAATCGTTGGTCCTGGTAAATCTGGTAAATCAACCTACGCAAATCTTGCAGTAGCACTCGTTGGTAAAAGCAATACCTACTCCACTGATTTTGAAAACATGGAGAAGAATCGCTTTGAAGCAGCTGCTTATATGGGTAAAAAACTACTCCTATTCCAGGATGCTGATCGTTGGGGTGGTTCTGTCTCCAAGCTGAAAGCAATCACTGGTAATGACTGGATTCGTAGCGAACGTAAGTATCAGGGCGAAGCACTAGATCCTTTTCAATACCAAGGCATGGTAGTTATTACTGCCAATGAAGCCATTCAATCCACTGATTACACATCTGGTTTGGCGCGTCGGCGCCTTACAATCCCATTCGATCGACCATTTGAAGGTACACAAGCTGAACAAAAGGAACTAATTAAGTTCGATAGCAAAGGCAATCCACAAGGAATGTTTGCTGCTCTTCTGCCAGGACTCGTTAACTGGGTACTGGATATGTCAGAAGATGAAATGCGTTCCTACTTAATGGAAACCGCAAAGCACGTTGACTTCTTCCAGAAATATGAAAAGGAACAAAGCCTTCGTTCCAACCCACTTCTTGACTGGATGGATAAGCATGTGGTATTTGATCCAGGTGTTGCTGCAGTTATCGGTACCTGTAAAGCAGGACAAGGTGGTAGTAACTTCTATGACAAGCACACCAGGTGGATGTACCCGAGTTATGCCGAGTTTTGCAGGAGTTGTAATGTAGGTTTTGTGGGACGCAGCCGCTTTGAAGTACTCTTCTTTGATATCTGTAAGCACCAGCTGAAGCTCAATATCTTTGGTAAAAACGAAGGGCGTGGCATCAAGGTGATTAATGCTGCACTCCGTGACTCAAATCCAACCAAGTATGAGCACTACCCTTCTGTTGTTGAGGTATCAGCTAATCCCGAAAAGTACTTTGAGCTTTATGGTATGAACCCTTCGGGTAACAATACTAAAGACGAATAACATCTCATCTATTAATTATGTATAGTAGCCAAAGAGAATTAAATCTTAATGGCTACAAAACCTAAGGTGCTTTGGTGTGGCGACGTTGTTGCAATGACGGGTTTTGCCCGTGTAACTGAAAATGTAATCTACCGCCTTAAGGATCACTTTGAAATCGTTGTACTAGGCAATAACTGGTGGGGTGATCCATGTGATCAACAGAACGATTTCAAAATGTATCCTTCGTCAAATCGATTCCAAACTGCTCCTTTCGGTGAGCAACGCATCAGGGAAATCGTTGAACGAGAAGAACCTGACGTGGTATTTAGCATTAATGACATGTGGATCATTAATGAGCAATACCGTCAAATTCAAGACCTGCACCAACAAAAGAAATTTAAATTCGTGGGTTATGCGCCCATGGATTCTTATGGTTGGACTGGTTGTATTGCAGATACTGCCAACAACTGGGATGCAATTGTTTCCTACACAGAATTTGGTGCATACGAATTTGTAAAAGGTGGTATCACCAAGCCCATTGCCGTCATTCCGCATGGTGTCACACCAGGGCAGTTCTATCCCATGGATAAACAAGAATGCCGTAAGCAACTGGGGTTGAAGCCAGAGTCATTCATTGTTTTTAATGGCAACCGTAATCAGTTCCGTAAACGCATTGACATTACGATCCAGGCATTTGCTCAGTTTGCCGTAGATAAACCAGAAGCACAGCTCTACCTGCACATGGGCATGAAAGATCAGGGCTGGGAAATTATGAATACCTTCGCCAAGGAAATGGCCAAGGTGGGCCTGGATCCCAACAATCGTTTGGTCATGACCAGCCAGGGGGACCAGCCGCCGAACGTACCTTTTGAAATGCTCAACGTCATCTACAACGCTGTTGATGTGGGCGTCAACACCTGCAAAGGAGAAGGCTGGGGTCTTGTCAACTTTGAACACGCTGCCTGTCGTGTGCCCCAGGTGGTGCCGAACCACACCTCTTGCAAAGAAATCTTTGAGGGCTGCGGTGAGCTGATCCGTTGCGACCACGTTGATGTAGATACCAACTACAGCCGTGAGATGCCCTGCCCCTCCTCTGAGCACCTAACAGAGATCCTGAACGATCTGTACCACTCCCCTGACCGCCGCCAACGTGTCGCTGATGACTGCTACACACGGGTAACGGATCCCCAATTCCACTGGGATACGGTGGCATCTCAGTTTGGTGGCGTATTTGAGGACGTGTTGAACCAGGTGGATCATGCTGTCTCACTGGAGGCCAAGAACACCGGTCGGAAACGTAAGAAAAGCAAAGGAAACCGTCGTGAAGCGGTAGGAGCAGTAAAGTAATCCGGTGACTGTGGGTACCAGGCCTCTGCTTCGGCAGGGGCTTTTTTGTGGGTATATGACGTAAAGGAACAGGGTATACCTGCTATCCCATGCAGTTGGCGTCGTATACCTGCTTGTTTGTGCAGGGTATACCGCCTATCTATCTTTATAGGTAAAAATGTGACACTTCAAAAGTAAAGTGTCGGTATCAACCTAAGTCCCAACGATACCTGGGGGAGGGCATGTGACACTTCTGAGCAAAGTGTCGTTGCATGTGACATTTCACTTCTAAAGTGTCACATTTCTGTATATAAAGATAGATAGAGGGTATACCCTGCAAAAAAGCGTTGCACTCACGTCGTATACCTGCTATCTTTTGCATCTAGCACCCTCTGGATCCCAATGCCCCGTAATTACACCCCGATGATGCCGCTCTGGTGGGTGGAGGAGCAGCTGGAATTAACCGACAGGTATCCAACAGGGCTGGCGTGGCGTACGAAGAATCGCTTCCACGAACCTGGGGACTCGGCAGGGATCCTGCATCAGAACGGCAAATTCTTTTACGTATCTCTTGCAAATGTGAAATTCACTGCCCATCGCCTGGTTTATTACCTCCGCACAGGCATTGATCCTGGTAATGCAGATGTACTACATCTTCCTGATAATCCTGAGCGGGACAACAGGAAAGAACTCATCCTCAAACAAAGAAAACCTGCACGCATCCCCAAGTACAGACGCAACCGCAACCCAAAAGAACTACAAACAACCCTGGTGAACTAAATGGCAAATTTCGTTAGTGGCTACCAACGGCACGTGGATGCCTTCTCAGATTTTGTTTTTGTCCATGACATTAATTCTTTGTCTGATGAACAGTTAGATGCCCACGGTTATTACCGTGGTTTTGTTTGTCCGCACGGTCATTACATCCGTAATAAAGATAAGCACTGGTGTTATGAATGCGTCAGAAAAATAATGAACAATAATTGTGGTTTTGATATCAATTACATGCACGGTCAATACAAGATAAAACTTCTTTCCTTGTGGGAACGTATCACCATTGGTGAACCAGACGAATGTTGGGATTCACATACGCTTACAACACCACGTGTGAACATACCTTCTTACCGTTCGTTAAATAAACCAAGAGTTACCGATAATATCAACGTTCATAAAGTGATTTACCACTGCGCCTGGGGTGATGTCGGAAGTTTATTTGTAACACGTACTTGTAAAAATAAAAGATGCATGAATCCTTTGCATATGGTATCTAGTTGGAATCGTGTGTTTCCACCTGAGACCATGCATCCTTTCTGCCCTGAATTTGATCCTCAAAAATTAATGTACTTTGCAAGGAATAACATGCAAGAAAAACCTAAACAACTCCTGGAAGCAGAGTACAAAAACACAATCCAACATCCGTTAGTGAATAAAAATACCCCCGATTATGATGAGGAGAAGGAAATGTATTACGGTTTATATGCGAAGAAATACCACAAGTCAAGTAAGGAGGAGTCAGGATGACCCCTTGGTTTTGGGTACTTTCAGCCAAACATCTCTACGTTATCTAACAGGATCTTTTGGTCCAAAATACCGTCCAATTGGTAAAGCAGATACCGGTCAAATTTCAAACGGAGGCATTGGTGGAGGTACCTACAATAACTGGTTTCAAATAAACATTACCTCTCCTGCCTGGATTATCATTGCCAAAGGTCCGCCAAGACCCAAGTATATCCAAGTGTCTGCTTACAATTTAAATAAGATACCTTTAACAAGTAAAGGAATTTTTGATGCAGATTCTATTGCGACAGGAAATTACTATCCTTATCTTGGTCAAGTAATATCGGCGGGTTCTGATTTATACAATACCTATGAAAGGTTGCGTTTAGATCGTGGCGATGATCAGTATTTCCCACTGGAAGCAGGGAGCTATCTTATCTGTGTTTCTAGTACACGCAATGAACCTTTAGATTATTCGCTGGGAATTATAATTGAATTCCCTGAAACAGAAGGTTTATTTGCATTAGAAGATAATGACGGAAGTATTCTGTCGCAAGAGACTTCTGTTAATTCCGCTGAGGTTGAAAGTCCAGTTACTACAAGTATTTCAATTCCACTTGATGCTTTTACAGAAGAAGAATGCATTATTAATCCAGGAGTAACTGTTACAGTAGAAGCATCAGCTGAATGGTTAATTGGCGATCGAATTCCAGAGGCAGACCTTGCCTTATTTGGTGTTATTTTAGAGCCTGGTGATCCTGCTTACTTCCAAACAATTCATGATCATTCATTATCAGAATGGAAAGCCGCCTGGAATCGAGAGCATCAACAAGACAATCGCTTCCCTGAACTATTTGTAGTTTTGACTAACCGAGGATGATTAAACAACTTCTTTCTTTTCTGTTCCAAAAGGTAACACCTGGTACTACAACAGAACGTTGGTTGCGTTATTGTAAAAAAAATCCAAGTGCTCCTTGCTGTCGTATTTACGATTTATAAATGGAAAAAGAAAAAGAAACAAAAGAAGAACAGTCAAACATCTCAGAAGCCACTGAAAAAGATTGGGCTGACTTCTTTGAAGTACAAGAAGATTTAAGGTATCTATTTGATAGGTGACAAATTAGAATAAAAGAAATGAGGCAAACTAATGCTACATCTTAATCAGTACATTGAAGTTGCATTTGCTGTACACGCAGCAGCTTCTGCTATTTGTGCTTTGACTCCTACCAAGAAAGATGACACCATCCTTGGTTATCTCTACAAGGTAATTGAGTTTCTTGCACTTAATATTGGACGTGCCAAAGAGCGTTAATCAGGTAATGCCTGGAACCAAAAGACGCATCCATTATTTGCTTCTACCCAATCCCTAGTTGCGTACGCTTCTTCTTTTGGAAGTGTTACGCATTTTTTTTCTTCTCCAACTTCCCAGCAAATGTTAACCCTTATGTAGGGTTCTTTATATTTTTTCACCTTAGTAATTCCAACGCACCCGTATCTTACTACTGCGGATACCCACGTGTACAAAGCCCTTGGAAGCACCATAGCCTAGGGAGTAAGGCCAATGGGCATCGCACCAGGACTGAACAGCATGTGTATCTGCCCCCTGGATGTAGAAGTCAATTGCTCCTTTAGAGGGCTCGCTGTAAGTGTGCTCACTACCTGGCGCACCGCCCACCTGAGTATTGATGGGCTCTGGCCTGGAACCACTTGTAATGATAATTGGCTTATTACCAAAAGCTGATCTTACTTTTTCCAAAAATAAACACAGTTGTTTTGCAGTATCACATTGATGCTTCTGTTTAAATTTACGTTCCTTCTGTTGAAGGATTAATTCACCGTAAGTAATATTAGGAGTTACTTTAAAGTCAAGAGGACTATTAGGTTTGAAATCATTGTTATATGGATTTGGATCATCAGCTCTTCCAATAGTACCAAGCTTGCCATCCATTATTTGAATTAATTTAGAAGCATAGGCTGGATCTGTAGCGTAGCCCTCTTTATATAAAAGCTCTGCACATTCATTCCTGCTGTTTGCTCTATTAACTCCTTCATATCTACCAAAGTCCTTGTACCAGCGATCTACAAGGTAATGAACACATGTTTCAATATCAGGAAAATCAAGGAATCCATCTTTAATAGTTACCCACTTTCCGTTAATAAATTCCTGTGTTGTTGCTGAAGTACCTGGCCCCTTAAGACCAAAGAAGTTATTTTTACCTGACGTATGTCTGCCACCTGCTGATTCCAGGTGCCATTGAGCAGCTACGCATTCTGGGAACTTGGCACCAGCTTTCTTTGCAGTTGTCAGTACGCCGTCCCAGTTATTTAAATCTTCTTGTTTTTTATTTCGATATTTTTCTGCAAATGCATTTAAAACATTGGGATCAACTTGTAATTCAAGCCAATCCCATGCTTCGATTTGATGCTGCTCGTTTTGAAAGTATTTTGCAGCATCTCTAAGTTTAATTGTCACTTTTTACCTCAACCCGTACATATAAATAGTACCAGTTGCAGCAGTGGGTCCGCTAAAACGAAAAACATCAAAAGGAAGACCGTTTGTGCTTTTTGCTGCAAAATGACCTTCTCTTTCAATAGCACCAAGACTATTGTTTAATTTGTTTAATACGACTCCCGTGCTAGTAGTTGTAGTAGATCTAAATTGAACTTCAGTTGAATTTGTCCCAAAATCAGGGCAGTTAATAATAATTTCGGCATCAACAATCCCACTGGTTGTGTTGTAAAACATGTTTGCAACAATAGTGGATAATGTATTCAGCGTAGGATCTTGCAAAGCAGTACTAGATGCATCTGTATTGATATTGCCAAGACTACCTAAATTACCTGCTCGAAAAGTAAATGTATTTTGAGATGATGTTATCCATTTTACTTGAAATTTTAACTCTCTAAAATTAGTAAAATCATAATTAAAAAGAGACGCTGGAGTTAAAGTAATTTCATTAGTGTTAATAATTTTCTGGGCTTCTAATAGAACGTAAGGAGTTTTAGTGTAAGTAAATAAAGGTGTAGGCATTAGTCAACCCTCCATCCAAAAGTGCTGTTAATGTATGTTAATTTTATTTGTCTATTTAGTAAATGAGGAACAAAAGCAATTAAATTGTCTGCTATTCCCATAATATTTTCACCGTTTCTACTAATAGTAATGAAAAAAGGATCTCTAAAGCTAGTTGTTCCAACAAATAAATCTTCTTGTAAATTTACAGGATCCAGTAAAAAACCGACATGGGCGCCTATAGGAGGAGAAGATGGCAAAGTAATATTTACAGAACTAGGAATAACCGGAGGACTAGGAGTGTATAAATAATACTCTCCATTAGCTAAAGTTTTACTTGATGTTCCAGAAGTAAATGTCTGTGGTACAAAAGGAGTGCTTCCTACTGTAAGTGTTCCAGATACTGTAGCATCTCCCGAAACAATTAAATTATTGTTTACTACTGTACTAGGAGCTGATAATTGAACCGTTATACCAGAAGTATTTAAAGGTATGATTGAAAATAAATTTGCAAAAGTACTATAGTTAATTTGACCAACGCCAAGGTTTGATTGGTTTGCACCATACCAAATGTTCGCACTTGAAGAAGAAATTATACCAATGCCTTCTTGTGAGCCTCCCCCGTCAATAATTAAATTGTTAGCGTTTGGATTGTAATCACTTGCATTTCCTGTACCAATACTAAGTTTTGCTCCATTAACATTTTCAAAACGTGCAACAGTATCTCCAGATGCAATAACGTCTAATTTATTTGTAAAATTTTCAGCAAAACCAAGTTTTTGCCCAATTGGCTTATTTCCTATATCAAAAGCAGGGCTCGCAGCACCCCCTGGAAGACGCGATTTAACAACACCACCTTCAACAAAAAAACCAAATACACCTGATCTTGCTGTTATTTTTTCACCTGAAATAAAAGTACCGGTCAAAGAAGTAAATTGACCAGTTGCCGCTGTTAGTGTTTGATTGACAGTTAAATTGGTATTAAATGTAGAAGGTGCTCCAACGCTAACTGCTTCAAAAATACCGCTAACTGTATTAACTGTATGCCCTGTAATTAATTGCCCTGATAATAAAGAAGTAAATATACCAGTTGCAGAAGTTACCGTATTAAATGCATTATTAATAACAATACGGTCAAAGGTACCACTGGTTACATTTAAGGTATTACCTGTAATTGTCTGGCCAGAAAGATTTGTATATACACCGGAAGTGCCTTGTACAGTGTTGCCGGTAACTGTATTACCTAAAACAGTACTAAATTTACCACTTACACCTGTGACTGTTTGACCTGTAACTACAGTAAACCTGCCCGCATTTCCTGTTACCACTAAACCAGAAACTGCCTGGGTGAATGTTCCTGTTGTACCAGTAATATTTGTAAAGCTAAGATTTACACCAGTCGCGGTTGTAAAAGAACCCGTTACCGCAGTTACTCTTTGATTAACAGTAAGTTGAGTATTAAAAGTAGAAGGGGCGTCTACGGTAATTGTATTAAACTGCCCACTAGTTACGTTTAACAGATCACCTGTAATTGTGCCACCAGAAAGAAATGTAAATGTTCCGGAAGCATTTGTTAACGAAGGAAAATCAATAGTAGTGCCTGAAATATAACTAAATAAACCACTGGTTGCGCTTACAACTCTTCCTGTAAAAGTGTTAAATTGTCCGGCATCTCCTGTGATTATTTGACCTGACAGATAATTATAAATACCACTATCAGTGGTAATAGAAGGAAGTTGTAAAGTTGTTCCTGAAATGGTTCCAAAAATGCCGGTTGTCGCTTCTACTCGATTTCCAGTTACCGTATTAAATTTACCTGTTGTACCACTAACGGTTGTGCCGAATACTTGTGTAGTGAAATTACCGTTAACGCCTGTTAAATTAGTAAACCTGCCTGCATTTCCAGTTACTACAGCACCAGATAATAGCTGCGGGAAAACACCTGTTTGAATTGTTGCCTTCTGATTAACTGTGATTGTGGTATTAAATGTTGACGGGGCATCAACAGTGATGGTGTTAAAATTCCCACTAGTTACATTTAATACATCACCTGTGATTGTTTGTCCTGACAGGTTTGTAAAAGTACCACTATTAACAGTAAAAGAAGGAATGTCAAGAGTTGTCCCAGAAATATAATTAAAAAATCCACTAGTTACATTAACTGTTTTGCCAGTCAACGTAGTAAATTGACCTGCATTACCAGTGATCGTTCCGCCTGATAAATTTGTAAAGTTACCAGAAGCTAAGTCCAGAGAAGGAACTTGGATGGTCTGACCGGTAATCTGATTAAATACACCCGTCCCACCACTGATAACATTCCCAGTTAAGGTATTAAATCTACCCTGGGCGCCGGTAACAGTTTGGCCAAATAATGTATTTGTGTAATAACCATTTTGACCAGTTACTGACGTAAACTTAGCAGTTGTTCCAGTAACAGTTTGTCCTGATAGAACAGCAGTAAATACACCAGTTGCACTGGTAAGTTTTTCAGTAACAGTTAATTCAGAGTTAAAAGTAGAAGGGCCATCAACAGTTGCTGTACTAAAATGACCTGTCGTTGCTTGTACTTTATTGCCTGTAATTAATGTTCCCGATAAATTTGCAGTAAAAACGCCTGTTTCTGCCGTGATTTTATTTGTATTTTGAATTATTGTTGCTTCAAAAGTAGCGGCAGTAAGTGTGCCTGTAAAATTACCATTATTAGAATTTACTACTAAACCCGTGATTTGATTGGTTGATTCAAGTGTTTGTGCTTGGACAGTACCGGATGGTACATTGATCCGCCTAAAAGTACCTGTTCCAGCATTAACAAAATTACTGGATACTGTTGCAAATGTACCAGACACACCAGTAAGGGATGTTGTCTGAATTGTTGTACCAGTGACCAATGCACTGGAAACTTGCGAAGTAAAATTACCCGTTGTAGCAGTTGCTGTGACAACTGTTAAAGACGTACCAGATATATCAGTGCCCGAGATTGTATTTGCAGTAACAGAATCAATATTTAGTGCGCCTGTTGCACTAATTGTTCCAGATACTAAATTAACCAGACCAGACAATGCAATTGTTCTGTCTGCACCGCCATCTGTAAAAGTAACGGTATCAATTTTAATACGTCCGTAGGGCATTGTATTTTCCTAAATTAAATACCAATAACAGTCCATGTAGTTCCGTTGTACCAGCACAAAGCTTTTGCGCTACCTCCTCCTGTTACAGGGTTACCAACAGATGGAGAGTTTGCATCCGTAACAATTACTTGTGTACCTAGCGTGCCTACAGGCAACTCGCTAAACAGATAAGAAGAAGGAAGAAGGCTGGCATAAAAACTGCTTAAATATTGCTTGAATTCGGTAAAGGTAATTTTTTTGTTGCGCAGTGTGGGGTCAACTTCAAAAACTGAGACCAAAGTTAAAAGGTCTAGTTCTTGAATGTCGGCCCCATTAATTGATGGAAAATCGGTAATACGTCGATTTGACACCTATCCACTGCTAACTATTCTCTTTTTATTATAGAGCTGATTATTTAGTTTACCTTAATTTCAATACGTGGCAACACATTGGTTGCAAAGTTCCAAGTCCATTGAATTCCTGTTACAATTCCGCAAGAAAGCAAAATAACAATGAGGATTTCTGCAACCGTTAAATTACGTCGAACGTAAACAACACGTTGCGGTTGAGGAGGAATAGATGCACCCCCTTCTCTTTGACCCAGTGTTTGTTGTACTGCTGCCTGACGTGCCCTGGCTTTCAGCATCTCCAGCATCTCTGGAGTAATTGGCGGTTGTGATTGCTGGGGAGCAGGTGGTTGACTAGGGGGAATTTGTTCTTCCATGTTCCAGGTTGGTTTTTCACAGATTAGCACCTAAAAGAGGTTGTTGAAATTATGCAGTACGGTTTAAGAAAAAGCCTGTCCGAAATTGCGCATGAGTTGAAAGGTATCAGGAATGTCCTTTCTTCCATGTGGCAAAGCCGCTATGCATCAGGAGAAACTGATGGATTGAATCCACAGGCTTTTGCTGATGAATACATCTCTACAGAAGAGTGTGGCAAAAGGCTTGGCGTATCTGATCAAACGATACGTAACTGGATTTCAATTGGAAGAAAAGATCCGTCAAAAGGGTGGACCGAAGGAATCCATTACGTCAACGTATCACCTGACGTAAAACGAAAAGCAGTTATACGTGTCCCCTGGAACTACCTTGTCCAATCATTTGCACGTAATGAAAAAACAGATGAGAAGAACTTAAGAGGTACATACAACTTATACAAACCAGACAAAGAATTTCTTAAGTAATGGCACATCGCTTTAAAGGGATCGATATAGATTCAATCACAATCAAAAACCATGTGCAGGAATTACCTGAATCTTTGGTGCTCCAGATTGAAATGTTCTTGCCGCCGGAAGGCTCATTTGATGATGGGTGCCTTAGGAGGTACCTGCAAAATTTAAAAAGCTACGAAGAAGAGGATGCTAACTCTGGCATGACACTTGCCAATAGATTGCGTCTTGCTTTCTTAGATTTAAAACCCGATACAATTTGTGGTAAATTCCCCCAGGCTGAATTGCCTTTAAAAAGAAGGTTGCGTTGCGTTGCAGAGTATCTGATACGTTCGGGGGAATTTAATAAAGTAAGGGATGAAAACGGAAAACTTCTTAAGAAAAGAGGAGTGTTAGGCAAATTGGTTGTACTATACCAACCAACACAAAAACTTATAGAATCACTTCATAAACAAGGATTATTAGAAGAATGGACCGCCGAGAAAAATTAATTGCTTCTGTTATTGGTCCAGAGATGGACGAAACAAAAGCAAAGATGCTTGATGCAACAATCAAGTTGGTGCTAGGTGATATGGGCCAGCAATACTGCAAGATGTGGGAGCTGGAAGGTCCAGGTGTGATGGTTTTCCAACCAAAGAACAAAGAACGTTCGATGTTTTTTTGGACGCTAAAAGAACTGCATGCTGCACAAGAAGATTGTGAACGTAGCAACGAAGGTGATCTAGCAGAAACATTCCGTCGAATCCTGGCAGCTGCACAGAAGATTGATCCAACGGAAAAAGCTGGTTATGTAATCAACGATAATGAGGGCTTGCGTTACCTTGAAATTGACTACAACCAGGTGTCTGACAAATGAGTGAACATAAGGTACGTAGCGTAACAGCACGTAATGAAGGCGCTGAACTTATCACGTCATCTGACCTTGTAATGGCTGCAAATGAACTAATGGGTGGCATTGATCTTGATGTTGCAAGTTCAAAAGTTGCTAACGAATATGTACAAGCTACAGAATATTACACACCATCGGATGATGGTTTGAATAGCCAACAGTGGTACGGAAGTGCTTACCTGTTTCCGCCAGCGGGTGCATACTTCTGGGATAAAAAGAATGAACGTTGGAAGATGACAAGGGCATCTTCTATTTCATTGACTTCATCTCATGCAGTGTGGTTTCGTCGGATGTACCATGCGTGGTTAGCGAGAGAGATTAAACAAGGTTTGTATTTCTCCAACTGTCCTGACATGATTCGTTACGAGCCAAAAATCTTCAAGTTTCCAATGTGCATCTTGCGAACTGCACCTTATCTATTGTGCAATAAAGATGGAGAGGTAAAAAGAAAACAAACGTGCACCTCATTCCTTGTATACTTGCCGCCACAGGATGCTTCCACTGATGCTGTGGATACGTTCGTCAAAGTGTATGGAGAACGTGGCCATCTCCTTGTTTGATTTAGTATACTAAAGAGCGATTACAGGGATTTATGAGCGTCCTTGCCGACTGGGAAATCAAAAAACTCGCTGAAGAAGAGGAGATGATTCAACCTTTTGTTGATCATCTGATCAGTCGTGAGGATGACCGTAAGTTACTTAGCTATGGCCTTAGCTCTTATGGTTACGATATCCGCCTTTCCCCAAAACAATGCTTGATCTTCGGTAAGGTACAAGCTGGTGATTGTGATCCAAAAGATTTTGATCCCGACATTTTAAAGCCCGCTGATCTCCTGGAGGATGAACGCGGTAAGTACTTCTTGTTGCCTCCATATGGCTATTGCCTTGGCGTTGCACAAGAACGTTTGAAGTTACCTCGTGACGTTACTGTTGTTGCTGTAGGTAAATCTACCTATGCACGCTCTGGTATCTTGGTAAACATTACGCCAGCGGAAAGTGGTTGGGAAGGTTATCTGACGCTTGAAATTAGTAATTGCACTGGTTTGTTCAATCGCATCTATGCGAATGAAGGGATTACTCAATTACTTTTCTATCGTGGTAATCCTTGCCACACTACTTACCAGGATCGAAAAGGTAAGTATCAAGATCAACCTAATAACGTAGTGTTCTCTCAGGTTTAACCAAAGGGTTTGCCGAATTGAATCGAAGGCTTACGGGCGTAGCTCATACCACCGGCACGCCCGCCTGAGTCCCCAAGAGAAGGTAATTCCACACCATCGATCTCCAAACGTGAGCGTGGTGTCTCTCCATCGATTGTGGGCTCTGCAATGCCAGCACGTTGGCGATATCTACCAGCAGTGCGTGCCGCTTTGAAAAATTTAGCTACACGATTTTGTTTACGATTAACCGATTCAGCCGCATCTCTTTTATCTTCATCCAGCCTTCTTAGATCAGTGTCATATGCCTGTTCAGGCCGTAGGTCAGATACTTCAGCTCCAGAAGTACCTGAATCCTGACGAGGATCGTATGTAGGTCTTAATATGTTTGCCATCTTATTATTGTAAAAGAAGTAAATCAACTAATTGCTGTGATGCATTCTGCTGCAAGCTTTCTGGATAACTTTGTCAAAGATGAAGTTAGTTGCCGTTGTTTGACTGATGAAACATTCGGTCAACCTCTCGCCAATGAAGAAAATGACGTACCATTGTATGACATGTACAATCGAGGTTTAGTGGCATGCGAGAGTGGCTTGGAACGGAAACAATTGAACTTAGAGGGAGCACGCCTGGGAACGACGGGTTACATTCCAACGATGGAGGAGGGGATGGAAATGGGAGCATCACCGAAGTCCAAGACGCTGGTAATGGAGCTGGAGGAGCCGGACGAGAAGGAGATGATGCTGTCAGCCAAAAGACGTGGTTTGCTGCGGTAGATGAAAGTATGGAATGTAAGGATGGTGTGTGTCCTGTCCCCTGGGCTAAAGCAAAAGAACTCCTTTCAAGTTCAGAGTTTTTGTCCAGTGATCGGGATTCAAACTTCCCTGAAGAAAATACAATTAAAAAACTTGCTGACACCGATTACGTAAACCATCCTCCTCATTACACAGAAGGCGGGCTTGAATGCATTGAAGCAATTGAAGCCCAACTTACACCAGAGGAATATCGTGGTTATCTAAAAGGTAATATTGCCAAGTATGTTTGGCGTGAGAAACATAAAGGTGGTACTGAATCCCTTAGGAAAGCGTCCTGGTATTTAGAACGCCTTATTGGATTCGATAAGGACTAGAAAGGTTGTAGATCATCATCTTCGTCGTCGTCGTCTTGCAAACAGGCGGCGGCGAGTTCTGCTAATTCAATATCAGTTGGATGATCCCAATCAATTTCAATTTCTTCTTCTGCCATGATGTTTTTAATGGCGTGCCATTCCATCATTCGTTGATGGTACAGATTAAGAAGTGCACACCGTAACTCTTCCCACGTCATTTCCTGGGACTCCACCTCAGCTTTGCGCATTGCAAATTGAAGTTCCAGGGGCAGTGCGAACTCCCGTGGTTCTACTGAATGCTCCATTCCGGTCTTCATGCTTTTGATGAAATTATTCTAATCGTAGCTGTTAAAGATAGAATCCAGGGCGGAATCACAAAAGTCAAGCCAGGGATCCTCATCAATGCAAAAATCGTTGGCAAATTCAGAAAGTAAATAAGGATTTAACTTTTCTTCAAGATTGCGTATTGCTCTGACCTGATGCGGAGATGCGCAGTAATTACGGAATGCTTTCAATAAGATTTCCGTTGATGACCAGGGGTTTGCTTCAACTTCTTGTAGGAACAAGTTGATTTCTTCCCTTCTGCGATCCAGGAGTCCACCAATTACTTTGTGGTATTCATCAAAGATCCATTTACCTATTTCCTCTGTAGCACCAGAGAAATCTTCTGCTTCAATGCAATCAATCACACTGCTGTACAGAAAAGCGTCCCAGCCTACGGAATGGACAAATGATACCAGGGCTTGATGCATGGATCCATCAAGACCAAGGTTGAGTTTTAACAGTTGATTTTCAATGACTGATAATTCATGGAAAAGGTATTCCAGTGCTTTTTCTTTTGTACAGCACTGGCCTTTTTTGACGGGAGAACCATCGGGATAGAACTGTGTCCCATACCCGATGGTATAAGGTTCACCACCTGTATGGGGATCAGGGTATGCCTTTTCGTTAAACCCTTCGTATTTACGAATTAGATTAACGGCATGCGAAAGATCCGCCATGGAAGTAACTACTATTACTTCCAATCATACACAATTTATTTACCTTGCCCTCGACGCAACTTACGTCCATGACTTGCCTTGGAATGCTGGCCGTTACCTTGCTTAGTTTTCTTGGGCTTAGAAACAATCAACAGGGCATTGGACTTGGGCTTAGCCATCGTGTCAAATGAGTAGCTTCTAAAGCTTAACGCATTTAACCGTTACTTTACTCACCACTTAACGCGATGACTCCAGTAACGTGCTGACATTTTATCAGGATTAGGATCCTGGGCATTGTGTCTAGCGTAATACGACTTCTTTCTTGCTTTATCTTTTTCACTCTTTGGGTTTTTACCAGCGCCTTCTACGCCTTGTTGACCAAAGCGTACAATCTTTTCCTTACCTCCTTCACACGCTTTAACCACATGGCTCTTGGTAGCATGTCCAGGGGTACGTTTTGGTTTATTACAAGGCATTGAATCCTTGGCTAATTTTGCAGCTTTAGCTGCTTTCTTCCTTTTATCTGACATAAGTATTAACCGAATAGCGAACCAAATCCACCGCCTCTACTCATATTAAAATAGGAAGGTGCATTTTCATCTTTCTCATCACCAAACATATCAAAGTATTTTAATTTAAGTTGACTGGGTGTTTTACCAAGTTCTGGTACGTCCGTATCTGAACCAAGTGCTCGATCAATCGATGACATTGCAGCAAAAGGATCAGAGAAATCAGGTAATTCAAATCCTAATAAACCAGTTAATCCTTTGGAAGAAGTAGCCTGCCCAACGTCAATTGCACTCAAACTTTTATCTTCTTCCGTTGCATCAGGAAGAAATTCTTTATAAAAATCTGCTTCACTGCCGCCAAATCCTGCGTTCTTAAATACTTTATACAATGCACTGCCACCAGCTGGAGCAGCTACTTGTTCATCAGTATCTCTTTGAATGTAACCATAACCAAGTTGTTCTTGCGTTGGCTTAACCTTTTGTTCGTTTAGCTGTCTAATGTCTTCTCGAATTTGTAAAGCAGGATCTGTACGTAAGATCTGAGCCAAGGCATCTTTTACTTCTCCAGCTGGATCTGTCTTTTCATTAACACCAAGTACTCGCAAGCGATCTTGTAACTCAGCAGGTAAAGCTGCAATATTTAACTTATCTACTAAATCAGCTGCCTTAGCTTCTGCTGATACAAAATCAGCAAATACAGGACTTGGCAAAGAAGCTTTTTGCGCCTCCAACGCGGTCGCAAGGTCACCTTGAATGTATTTTGCAAGATCTTGCCTGGTGTAAGTATCAGGGGCAGGATCATATCCTTTGCCTTTACCAATAACTTCGTAATGAAGGCGAGCAAAATCAGCTTTGTTTTCTAGATCTAAACCATATTCATAAGCTAGTTGACTCCAGGATTTACCATCAACAATAGCAGCGTCACTGTTGCGTGCGTTCCAGGCTGCATCAACAGCTGTTTTTTGTTCAGCGTAGGTTGCTTGTTTTGCAGTTACATCAGTGCCTGTAATTGTTTCAGGATTAAAGTAAAAATTGGCATCAAAGCCACGTGTAACCTGGTTTGAACCAAGGCTATCAATATATGTATTTGCTTGTTTATTAGCGTAATCTTTTAACGCGCTAGACGCAAGCTGTGTCTGCAGGGCGTTTTGCTCATCTTTTGTAACGTCAATATAACTAACAAATTCAGAAATAGATTTAGAAGTATCAAAACGCGGTTTTAAATAATCATTGATGAAACTATTGACAAATTCTTGTTCCAGTTTGTATTTAATATTTGCATCTTCTGGGTTGGTGATCTCGCTCATGTTGCGATATCTTTCTGTTAATGTTTTGTCAAACCAATCTTGCCAGTTGTAAGCAACAGAAGATCCAATACCAAGGCTTCTGTCTAACGTCGCAGATAATCCTTTTTCAACATCAGAACCAGCATTGAACCCAAGAAAACCACCAAATCCTGAATCGCCTAATATTGAATTTTTAATATCTTGTTTTAAAGAATTAACAGATGGCATTCCCATTCCCTGGAAAATATTAGCCATTTGTTCTTTCTTTAATGCCTTACTGTACTCATTAAGAGTTTGTTTTAATACGTCTGCTGATAAGGCGCCAAATGCTTGTTCACCTTGTTTATCAACAAGGCTTTGGGTGGCAAGCGCTGCAAGTGAATCCGGCCTTGCTTCGCTTGTACCAGTGATTGTTTCCCTTAAGATCTGACGCTCTCTATCGGTAGGTGCTCTACCAACTTCTGTATACACTTCAAGATCTCTTGGTTTACCTAGCCTGCCACTTGGTGCACCAACCAGGGTGTAATTTGCATGCAAAAAAGAATCTAAATCAGCGTACTTCTTTGTAATATCAACGTCAGCAATTTTTTGTCCACCAAAAGAAACAGAAGTTGATGCGTTATTCCAGCTAGCAACTTCATCTGGTACTTGCTTTGAATAAAACTTGGCATCAAAGTTAGATAGATCAGCGCCTTGTTTAGTCGGATCCCACTGGGAAATGCCTGAAGCAGTAGCGTAAAAATTTTCTAGTTCCTGTACTGTTTGCTGATCAATGTAATCATTTGGATTTGTATAATTACCCTGGAGCGATTGATCCAGGGATTCCATCAACTGCTTGTAGTTTGTATCTCCAGCTTGTATTCCATTAAAACGCTGCGCAATCTGACCAGCAACAGCCTTCTCATCTTCTGTTGCGTCAGCTGGTAATACAGGAGTAAGTACACCAGCCTTTACGTTAAACCGGATCATGATGCTTTTCTATATGCGTTAAAATCGACGAGGCTAAACTCATCTGGTTTCATCCAGGTTTTTATTCTATTCAACTTTTCTTCACTAAAGAAATCTTGTTGTTTGTACCAGGTTTCCATGTCGGCTGATGCCTTGTTAGCATTGCATCGGCAACAAGCAGGAACAAGGTTGTTCCGGTTAGAACAACCAGATTTAAAGCGAGGAATAATATGATCAAGGCTTGTAGCAACTCCTTCACAATACCCACACTTATTATCCCAAGCTTGGTATATACTTTGTCGGAAACGTTTTTTGGCAAGTTTAGGTGTTAATTCAACTAGCAGGGCAAGCGGCTCATGCTGGTTGCAAAACATACTTTTCTTGCTGTTAATTTATTTTAGTTTGCCCACATATGTAAGGTAACAAGATAAACAGATAAAGCTTTGCTTAAATTGCTTGACACACTGCTGTGCCAGGTTAATTTGTGCCTGTACTCAAAGCCTCATTACCGCATCAATGGCTAAGCATCCGGGCTGGGTTTCAGGTCAACAAGCCGAAAAACTTTTGGGCATCGACCGCAAAACGCTCCATCGCTATCGTGACAACGGCACGCTAAAGCTTGGTCCTCATTATGCAGCGTTCTCTGAAACCCGTTCCAGGGACAGCTTTCGTTGGAATGTAACAGCAGTCAGGAAACACCTGCAAAAGCAGGGTATGATGCCGCTGGCCGCTTAACTTGCCTATAGTGCTTCTTACGGAGATTGTGAGCAAGAAGCAAGTCAGTAATGTTTAATTCAACATTCTGAAAAGCCATTGCTTCATAAAGGGACAAACAAAGGGAACCAAGGCAGCTCTGTAGGTCACAGGGCTGTTTTTCTTTTAGGGAAAAAAGAAAAGCCCACTGAGGATGGACTGGTTTAATCGATCGTTTTTTGGATGGTAATGATATTGAGTAATCTTGATTCCATGTAAGATTTTTCAGTTGTTCAGGCTTAAGGCCATAGGCAGCAACCATGCCATAGAGCCAAGCAACATCTTTTGTTTTTTTCGTGGATGCTAAACGGAAGTACTCATCTACAATCCGCTGATCCAGGGGCGGTTGATAGGTCATGTCCAAATGAGCTGAGTAACCGAACCATATCCAATGGTGGGACCAACTCGCAAGGGTTAAATAAAAGCTTAATAAGTCCAGAGGGACTTAATATAAGTATACATTATTAATTAAGGTGAATATTCATTTCCGTTCTTGTCAAACATAACGAAGTTTTCAAGCAAGATACGATCGGTTGCAAAGTTAAACAACCTTTGTATCATCGGAAAAATCATTGGCGATTGACAGTTATAAGGAGGAACATCCATTTTTGATAAAGCATTCCTGGTCTGCATGAAATCTTTAATGCTTTCCTGTTCCTTCTCTGATTTTGAAACTAACTTTTGCTCCCATTCAGCCATGCTTTCAATCCCTACTGGGAAATCGGATGGTTCAGGTGGGAATACATTATCTCTAAATTTCAATGCATAGATATGTTTGCAGTAACGCAACTCATCTAGGAGTGGGGTCCAGGTGTCGTTAACTGCTGTAACCGTAATTTGTTCAATAGAGTTTGCGTCAGTTGTTTGCGTGACTGATGCGTAATCTTCAAAAACAGGTAAACCTTCTGGAGTTGATCCACGGATAGAAATATTGCTTGTGCTTCTTACATACGTTGCACCAAAATCTGCATATACCCCTGGATTATCTCTTGTTGACCTTCGATCGGTAGGAGCATTATCCGTTACTTCATAGTTCAAACCAAAGTTATCAGGCGATGTAACTTCCAAGGATCTATTTTGATTTGATTTAGTCATGCTGGAGTTATCAATAATTCCATCACGTTTGGTTATTTCAAAACGTCCTGGTTTCAGGGTGGACAAACTTGTGCGTGGAAACTGCCGCCTATTTGAATCACCTTTTGAACTTAGATATGCATATTCCCTACGTGTGAAATCTTGGCAGGTGCAAGAGTAACGCGAACCAGAATTAAGAAATCTCCCTGGAGTAAAGCCGATTGGAGAAGGTGTTATAAAAGCCCCGTCAGGGCTTACCTGCACGGATCCAGCCTTCTTGAAGGTAAGGATACCTGTGTCCTGGTTAATGGCCACTACAACGGCTTGTACGTAGCCGTAGCGCGTTTGTGTGGCTGGGTTGATTGTATCTTGATCAATAATTTCACCACTAACCGTAAGAATACGGTCTTCAAAGATTTCTGTATTAGCTGGTTTTAATCCATTGGGTTCTCCTGCAACAGGAATGTAAAAAGGAGAAGGTAATGGATTAGATGCGCTCCAGGTGCCCGCTAGCTTTACATACCAGAAGTTTGCATCTTCTGTAACTGATTCAATGAATAAGTTTTGACTACTTACTGGATCAGTAAGTTGATCGGTACGAATAGAGCCAGCGAATCTCCAAATAGCCCACTGCATCCCAAGCTCTTTGTTGCTTGTGGGATAACCAACGAAAGCGCCTGAGATTGTAGTCGCAGGGTTGCCACTGGATATGGTGTTAGGTATTTCGTAACGAAAACGATATGTATAGTCGTTATTATAAAAAGTTGCCGTAGCAAGTTCATATCCTCTACGCCAACGAGACCAGGCCGATTCTCTATTTACTGCATAGAGTGAATCAGGTACTGATCCTCTGGAAAATTCTGTCGTAATAGGTTTAACCGGACGAGGATCAAATTTCTTCGCCCGGTCAAAATTACCAAAAGAGCTTCCACTCTTCTTTGGCATCAGAAGAATCCGCCTTGTGCGGTTACGTGAGCACCTGGTGTGTAACCAGAAATATTCAAACCATCAGGGAACACACCAACGTAAATGCGATCACCACGCTCCAGGTAGATGCCTTTGTTGCGTAGAGGCGCAGTGGGACCAAGGCCATTTGTGTTACCTGCGCCAACAACAGGTGTTGCAAGCTGAGGAAGGAGATCAGAGCAATCAACAGTACCACTACCTGCTGGCACTGTTTTTGCAAAGAGTACACGGTAGTCACCCGATGCAGGGATAGGTGTTGTCGTACCACGGGTGTGGTAGAAGACAAAGGTAACGTTGGGTTGATCTCCCCAGGCTACACCGTTATAGAGGAAACCTGAAGAAGATCCGCCTGAGTACTCAAAAGATGTATTAACACCTGTCAGGGTAGTTGCACCTGTATAGGTGTAATAGCCGTAGCCACTTGCAGGAGCTGGAGTAACAACACCTGTTTCAGCAACAAAAACAACTTGACCGCTAACAAGAGAAATTACACTGCCAGATGTGACTGTATTTACGGTGTAATCAGCAGGACGATAGAAGTCATTACGAGTAATGGTAATTGAATCAACCACGCCACCACTGTTGTTATCTTCTTGTAGTGCAGCATCCATATCCACGAGGATAGAGGGTGCTTGTCCACCTTGCACAAAAAGTGTATTGGCAGTAGAACTACCAACAGTTTGAGTGGTTACACGAACCGAATCAAAAAGCGGCCTATCAACCAGGAGCGGTTGCTTGTTCGTGCTAGTACTGGATATTTGACTAAACACCCTGTCTCTGCTAATTTGACAGGGGCCTCCGAAAACTTCTCTTATTCTAATGGCACAAACAATTTTTCAGTGCGCTTGCTGTGGCAAGTTTTATGAGCGCCAAGGGAATACCGCAGCTTGGCATCGTAAGCGTTTGCGAGATAGAGGGTATGTCTATTGCTCAAAAAACTGCGCTTCCTTCAAACATGGTGGGAACAGAGATAAAACACCAGAATACGGTTCATGGTGCGCAATGAAAAACCGTTGCAATTGTATTGGCACAACCCATTATGAACGTTATGGCGCCCGTGGTATAACCTACGACCCTTCTTGGGAAGACTTTACGGTGTTCCTAGCAGACATGGGTAAAAAACCAGATCCCAAGATGGAACTAGAGCGTATTGAAAACGATAAAAACTACTGCAAAGAAAATTGTCGATGGGCTACAAGAAAAGAGCAGACACGCAACCGAGGAGGGAAGCGTGCTACTAGACTTTATACCTTTGAAGGTAAGACAATGTGCATTGCCGACTGGGCTAAAGAAGTTGGAATATCTCCTCAATCAATGCAAAAACGCCTTAATAATGAATGGCCCCTTGACAAAGCATTTTCAAAAGAACGGCATGATGGCAAAGGAGGTAGCCACGTAAAACCCAAATAAAACAAAAAATACAAGAGAACTTGAAGACAATGTTCTACTTCCTTTTTATAGACATTATAAAGGTTATTGACCAAGCAAGCCTAATACTTCTTGTAGGCCAAACGGTTGACGTTGCTGGAATAGTGATTGCATCACTTGTCCTTTCATTGTATCAAGAAAAGAACGGGCTTCAGGTTTTGCCTCTTCTTCACCAGATAAATTAATGTTGATACTGACAGGTAAACCCAGGGGATTTTGAAGCTGTTTCTTTAATTTTCTTTCTTGTTTTTTTGTAAGTTGAGTTGTGGCCCCAAACGTTTGTGTTTCTTGTGGCTGACCAAAAACTTTCTGGAGATCAGCAAGTTTTTTAACAGGTTGGCCGTAGAAACTCTCACCACTTTCGGTGGGAAGAGAAGCCCATTCTGGTGCTAGTGCAGAGGATACACGCTGGCTAAAACCTTCTTTTTCAAGGGTTGATAAACCACCGATAGGCATCAAGCGATTACGCAACAAACGTGTAGCAGCAAGATCTTGATTCTGTGGACCAAAATCAGATAAGCCTAGTGCTTTTGCTTGTCGCTCCCAGGTAAAGGGCATGAATTGGTATGCACCAGCAGCTGCACTTTTATAGCGTCCTCCATCAATAACTTTGTCTGGATGCCGCTTTAGATCAGGTGCCAAGCCACCGCCAAACATGACGCGATAGGAATCGGGTCCGCCACGTTCAGTACCTTCCGCAAAACGAATAACTCGCAATGCGTTCTGGATGGCAGGTCTTGAAACGTAGCTTTGTAGTAATTCGCGTTCTGTCATTTTTATTGCCTCATTCAGCTACCCAATTTGACTGTGCTTTGAGACCAGGTGTAAATACTGTTTGCGTAATTGCAACCAGGGATACAGTGGCTGCTAAGCGTTTAACAAAATTAGGGCAGAGAATCATTGTGATAAAGCAACAACACTGGCTCCCGTGAATCAAAGATTCTTGTCCAGCAGGCTGGTCTTACATGCTACGCAATGCCAAGATATTATTCTTTTGCTTGATTAATTAATGCCTGGAATTTTTTCAATCTTTCTGGATCAACTTCTAGCCCGCCTGCACCGTAAGTAGGCTGCATGTTGACAGAAGGAAGGCCTTGCGGACCACCTAAACCAGGAGGTGGGGTTGGAATCATTTGTGATTGTGCTTGATAACCCATTCCTTGACGTGCTGCATTACCTGCATCTTGGCCAATCAAGGTTTGTTGAATGACATCATATCCTGCCTGACCAGGTTTTACAGCACGTGCAAGACCACCAGGTTGACCATACTTTTGAGCCCAGATTGCCATCCCGATATCTTCTGCAGATTGAATTTGTGCAGGTGTTGCGCCAGGTGCAACAGCAAGTTGACGTTTATCAGCGTAACGCTTTAGTTCAGGATCCTGTGCGGTCAACTGAGCAACACGTGATGCTTCTTGCATGTACGCACGATCTTGTGCACTACCTGGGATGTAACGACCATACATGCCGGTTTCTTGTGCACTACCTGGTGCTGCTACATCAGGTGATGACTGGCCTCTATTGAAACGCAACCCTCGGCCTTGTCCACCTTTGCCTTTTCCCCTGGGCATGTTGATACCAAGGCCTCCGCCGTAAGGCATGGAGCCCTGGCCTAGTTGATTGGTAATGTATTGAAGTTCATTGCTAATTGCATTTCCAGTTTTCCTTCCTAGATCATTCCGTTGGTCTGGGATAATTCCAGGTAAGTTTTGAACACTACGATCTAATAACGAACCGGATTGACCTTGCATGAAAAGTTGAGGACCTGCAAATAAACCCGCGCCCGTGGCTAAATTTCCCCCCAAACCAAACAGGCCTGCTAATTCACGTGCACCAGTAAAACTAGGCATGATTACCTCCAATTCTCCATTAAATACATGCGGGAGCCAACGGCGGTGTCGGCAGGACCAGGTAATGCCTGGATAAATTCAGCACCAGATCTTTCATAACGATATCTGGCTTGGAACGGATCTTTGTAGTTTGGTACGTAAAGAATTTGTGCCAAACGATTGGTTTCGTAGAGATAGATCTCGTCCCAAACCTTTAAAGCTTCCTTTGCATTGCTAGATCTAATCGTACGATCAACGTCACCAGCAATACTTTCCAAACGGGTGGAAGGTGAGGTTGCAACTTCTGTTTTCTTTTCAGCCGTATCACAACGACCAATTTGAATAGCTACCTTATCGTAAAAATACGAATCAGGAATTGTATTCATTGCTTCTTCCAGCCTGGCATAATCACCTGCTGGAACAGAAACCGTGAAGTAGCCCAGGTGATACCGGACTCTACTCTTATCAAAATCAGATAGCTGCACCGTTTATTTCCGTTTGTTTTTTATTATAAATGCACTGAATTAAAAGAATTTGCAAGATAAAACCCCTGGTTGCCCAGGGGATTAATATCCTCAAACTCTGATTAAATCAGCTGCAAGAACTGCGTCCCAATCAACCCTTTTAATCTGTTTTAACTGTTCGAGATTATTAAACCTTTCACCCGATAAGGACATCTGAAGATCTTTAATCTCTCTAGCTGTTTTAAGTCCAATACCTTTAATATGATCAGCGATCATTTGAGGTGTTGCACCATTAATGTTTAACCGATTATCAGGGGGAAAAGTGCGAGGTTCTTCTTTTGCTGCTTTATCTTTTACCTGAAGAGTTTTAACAGTTTTTGTTGCAGCCTCGTCAGGTGTAATTTCAGTTTTATAAGCAGTGAAAAGGCGACCATCCTGATCTTCGACCATAAACCAATCGCCATTATCCCATTCGCTTACAACCTTGACACGTGCACCTGTTTTTTTGTGCTGATAAAGCATCGAAGGAGTAGTTGTCATAAGACCAGTAATTTACTGGTCTTAGTTTAACTTATCTCTTTAATTACGGGGAGACAACACGGCCAAGCAGGTAGCCGTCGATGTCTTCGTAACCAGGAGCAACATCAGGTTGGATGTAGCACACTTCAACGATCAGATAACCAGTGCGACCAGCAGTGGAATCAGCGCTGGAGATGTACCAACCGCCGCCTGCAGTGGTGCCGGTCAGGGTAGTACGGGACTGAACGTTGTAAGTAGTAGCGGCAGTCACTTCGCGGTAAACCTTACCTGCGCTATTACCAGCAGCACCGGTAGCAGTCAGGAGAGGAACAGCGCTGTAAGCAGCGGAACCACCAGCGAAATAAATCTCACCGGGCTGGCTGCCAGAGGTGGTGGACTGCAGGTTTGCTTGGGAAACAGCTGCGCCAACACCTGCGTTGGATTCCAGGCCAGGACCGAAGGTAATGATGTTACCGGTTGCGGCATACACACCAGAAGCAACACGGCCATCACCCCAGCCAGAAGCAACGGAAACAGTTGCGCGATACACATAGGCAGGAAGGGTGCTGCTGCCGGAGATCACCATACCGGTGATGTCAGTGCGGGTATCGTCATTCCGATAAGGGGAAGGAACGATAACACTGCCGGAGGAGATAGCACCGCCACCAGAAGTGTTGGTGACAGGAACGTAACCACGCTGCTGGAAGTAACGGTAGCCAGGAGTTGCCAGCACGCAAGTGGGGCCACCCTTGGAGTTATTGTTGCTGCCGTCATCGTTGGTATCAATGTTCTTGTACCAACCGTTGAGGGGCTCTGCCCAGTTACCTGGGTAGATTTTCTTAGCGGACAAATAGGTCATTTATCTTTTCCAGTAATTTAAATGTATGGATTAATTATCAGACGGTACCATCGTCTTGGATGAAGCTGAACGCGGTGGTAACGAAGTCCTTGTTCAGGATTTCAAAACCAGCATACAGTTGCCAGATCAGGATGATGAAGCGGCTGAAGTCGTCGTTGTTGTTGATGAGCACCTGAGCGTTCGGGCCGCCGATACCAACACCAATCGACTGAGGACCAAAGAAGTAACCTTGGGCAACTTCCTGGGAAGTGTAGGTGGAACCAGCATCGAACGAAGCGTTGACGTTCTTGATGGGGAAGTTGGTCGATTCGAAGAACTTCACACCTTCAAACTGAACACCAGTAGGCATCACCGGCTCACCGGCAAGGAAGTAACCTTGACCAGCCTGGGGACCCATGTAGAAGCTGGCGTTGTTAGGCATCATGGGATTACCCATGTACATGCCTTGGCCAGGGGTACCAGCGTAACGAGCGATCTCACGGAAGTCAGGATCACGACGCAGATGCATCATGAAGACGGGATCGCAAATGCAACGATACAGACCATCAGCGAAGGTAGGAACGTTACGCTTACGCAGATCCTTAACAACGGTCAGAAGGTCAGTACGCACCTGGAACTGCTGAGTTTGGCTTTGGTACTCAGCAACGCTATAGGTGATTTGACCGGAAGCATTCTTTTCCTTGGCACCAGCGAAGTAGTAACCGCCTTGTGTGGTGGAGGCAGCACCGTTTGCTTCTGCTTTGGCAAGTTCATCAATGAACACACGATCACGCCACCGGCGATAATCATCGAGCAGGGTCAGCGAACCAATGCTCTGGTGGAACATGTTCAGGTTACCGGTATCCAGCAGCAGACGCTGGGCGGTAATCAGGGTTTCACGAGCAATTTTGAAGGTGCTGGGCTGAGTGGGATCACCCGGATCAGCAGGGCCGGTGTATTCTTTCAGCACAACAAGCACCTTTTCCTTGGTGATGTTGCGGCTGTTGGCAGTACCAATGGTCTGGTCAGAGATACGCTCGCGGCTATCCTTCGTACCAGGGGTACCCCAGAACTTATAGCGATCTAACTGAACAGTTTGACCGGGCTGACGAGTGAAGTCGTGGACAACCACGGGCTCCACAGCCATTTCGGTGACATAAGCAGGGTGAGGACGATAAAGTTCCGCACCTAAAATCTTTGGAAAATCGTTCTCCTGGTCTCTAGTTTCTTAGAGGGGTGGACTATCTCTTCATCCCTGTGGGATGCCGGACGCTGAATCTGGTATTACGTAACAAGATCGTGTTACCCCCAGTAGTCTCTGCACCTTCCAATCACGTTCTTGATTGGCTTGGCTCAGGATTACCCTCGTCTTTACGTTAGGGCTTCCCTGAATTCATCCGGTTTGCACTCATCAATTGCTTGGTGAGGTGACAACGTTGAGCGTTCAGTTGAGGCGTGCTACAGTCTGGAAACCTGTTTATAAACAACATGAATCCAAAACTTGTTCCAGGATTTGGTAATCTTTACTTAACGGAAGAAGGGAAAGCTTTTGAAAAACAACTTGATCCCGATAATCAAGAATATTTTCTAGAGATTCCTATTAGTTCCACCAGTGTTTACGACCGTATTTCAGTTCTTGTAGATGGAAAGAGAAAAAGATTTCATCTTCACGTCTTGATGGCAATTGCTTTTTTAGGATTAGATCTGCGTTCTCATGGAACCAGTAACTTTTCCCTACAGATTGATCACAAAGATAACAACAAGAGAAATAATCAACTTGCTAATCTTGAGATCGTTACCAAACAAGAAAATTTAACAAGAGCCTGGGAAAACGGTTGTTACAAAAACAATGGTTTTGCCAGTAAAGGAAAGCCGAAGAAATCTTTGAGAAAATTTTCTTCGGATGACGTGAAACAAATTAAATCTTTAAAAGAAGCAGGTCTTTCTTATAGAAAAATTGCTGAAAAATTTAACTGTAATCACGGAGCTATTTACCAAATCTTGAAGGGACATACCTACCAGGATCTGAACTAGCTATCAATGAACACTTTAGTTTATCCTCCAGTGTCAGTGTTTTTATCGGGTGAAAGATAAAGACACATGTGTCTTATCTAAAACAAATTCTAGCAGGTAATAAGCTTTAAGCTTACATATACTGCATAGTAGGTGCTTTATAGCGTGCACCAGGGGAGTTGCTAGACCCGTAGGATTCAGGATCAAGTGCTTGTTGTTGCGGCATTAATGCATTACCAATGCTATATAAGCCTTGACCTGCACCAATTCCACCAAGGGCTCCTAAGCCGACTTGACCAACTTTGGTTGCTCCTTTAGCAATTTGCTCTACAGGAATGTTTGCAGCTGCATCTGCACCTTTAAGCAAGACATTCTGAAGATCTCCTGCCATAGTACCAACAGCACCTGGCCCTTCATAGCGATCTAATCCTGCTGCGCCACTAAGCAGTGCATCTGATAATTTTTGAGTGCCTTTTTTACCTGCTTTTGTTAATTGAGCTGGTACATCCTGGAGGTAGCGGCCAGCAAGCTTAAAGCCGCCTACGCCACCTCCTAATGCACCCAGCCCACCTAAAAGGGCGGGAATCATGGCATCACTCCATTACAAACAGTTTGTTGGAAACCACTTGAGGCTGAGCGTTATTCAGGAGACGCCATGCCTGGCTGGGATCCACATCCATTTGTTGCTTAAAGCTGCCCCAGAAGTTTTCAGGTTGCTGAGGAGCTGCTGCAGTAGGAGGAGCAGGGAATTGACCCAGGGCAGAATCAATCGGTGCGGTTGGATAACCACGGGTTTCCAATTGTGCCTCATCCTCATACACAGGATAGGGACCTTCAGGACCAAAGAACTTCAGCGTGTAATCGCTAAGTACATCGGGATTGGTCAGGATCTCGTTATATGCCAGGTTCTCCTGGTGCTCATTAACACTGAATTCGGCATAGCCATTCAGCAGTTCTTGTGCTTTGCCACCCCAGGCAACAGCACTATCCAGCATATCTTCCAGCTGGAGAGCATAATTATTTAGAATTGCGGGAGCTTCTGTTCCGTACGCGCTTACCACGTTCCGGCTTTCCGGGCTCCAATCCAGGAGATCCGCTACGTCCTCCAATGATTGAATCGAGGAAGTTTGGGAAGAGTTGGGCGAGTAGGCCTGGTTGGGTAATGAGGTCTGCGGAGCCGATTGTTGCGTACCCAGGTTGCTGGGCAGCTGGCCGTAGTTGGCTGGACTGTATTGCGTCGTCTGAGACGGTTGACCCTGGAACGGGGATTGAACTGGTGCGCTCAGCAGATTCACCACCTTGTTGAACGCCGATTCCCATGGGTTGCCCTGGGCTTCCGGTTGGGATTGGGGGGCGTACTGCGTAGGGGCTGATTGGTAGCTGGGGGCTGCCTGTGGTACCGCCTGAGGGTAACTGGTACCCACCTGATACTGGACTGGTGCTGCCACTGGAGCTTGCGCCGGAGCCGGAGCCACGTAGCTGCTCGGAGCCACCGCTGCCGGAACTTGGCTCGTCTGTGGGATCGATTGGACGGTAGCGTCCTGCATAACTCATCTCCTTTTGTAAGGCTTCTAATGTTCGATACAGATATGGTGTTAGATCCAATCTGGGATCCGCAGCCATCGGTAGATCCGGTGCTTGCGGGTGAGGAGTCTGCATCATTCCCCCCACTAGACGAGCAAATTGAGAGTAAGCACCCTGCAATTCGTTCACCATCCTGAATGGGAACCCAGATAGCATCTCGGCTCTTTCCTCATCCGTTTTAGAAGGGAAGAGGTACTTCAGTGCTTCAATGCTATCAACACCTAATTCCTGAAGGTTTCTTACAACAATAGAGTTGTTAAGAATATCTTGCGTGGAATCTTCATAGACGGGACCAAGCCAACGCCATAAAACAGTTAGATCCCCATCAGGAATTAACCCAACAACACTTGGTGGTATTTGTTGAGTTTCCACACAAGCTAACATAAGTTTCTTCAATTGTTCGTTATATTGACTTAATGCATCTTCGTATGCAGCCTGTTGTTCAGGTGGTGCATCATCAGGTAATTCAACTGGTTTCTCCATACCAGCAGCAGCCGCAAGTGTTGTTTTAAACAGTTGCTCTTCTTGATAAATAATAAGTTCTAGACAACGACAAATACCGTGGGTGTAAATGGCGTTTGCTTTCTTCTTTGATGTGGCGGCAACGCGGCCAAACAATGATTTGTATTCAGTTGCAGTAACACCTGCAGAAATTGACAACTCATCCACGCCACCAAGAGCGGTACGGATCTCTTCCCGATACTGACGGGCAAATGCGTTTTGATCACCTGTAATAGCATCTGGAACAATATAACCAACACGATCGTTTGGTTCCAGGTTTGCAATAACTCTTGGAACCCTGATCTGACCATCCATGCCACGGCTGACTGGATCAGCTTTAAACATGGAACGGCTCATGGGCGAAGGGCTCATGAAACCTGAGTTAGCAGCAATAGAGGGCCGTTGAACGGACATATCACCACCTGCTTCCATCAAATCGGTTTTAGGCCGAGAAGAAAGCAATGTTGGATTACCAAAGAAGGTAATGTTCTTGCGCATCGTGCGCATTAAATCATCATGGGTGCAGATGTGATTTGCCATGTGGTCAAATTCACCCACCCCTTCATTGGAGAAGCCTTGGGCATTGTTGATGATCTCAACGCATGGAATAAAACCAAGACTATTTTTTAACTTCTTTGTATTGCCCGTTAGGGCATAAGTGGGCATATCAAAATTTAACTCTGCATCAGAATGAGTTTCTTCAATTTCTCTTCCTTTAATGGATAAACGAATATAGCGTTTTGCTCCAGGGCTATAAGTACTTTGTGTACCTGAAATACTCGTCGTATTAATTGCTTCGCCGAAACCGTTGCCTTTACGTACCTTATAGCTATAGATGATTACAACCTCATCAAGTTCGCCATCAACGTTGTAATAGGCACGATATTCGTGATCACGAAAATAGTAAAGCCGATAGTTCTGTTTGGTTGGCCGAATGTAAAAAAGACCTTTTCCATCACATAAAAAGTATTCCCAGATGGAATCCAAACGGGTATCAAGCTTGTTGTACTTTAGTACGCGATCGATAAAGTCCTTTCGTTGGGCACCAAAGTTATCCTGGCCTGCAAAGAATTCAACTCCTTGGCGAATGCCAAAAAGTTTCATTTGTGCTACGTGGGACGCAACAATGCCCGTATCAACAACAATGTTGCTATCTTTATCCAGATAGGCATTGATAATTTCTTGAAGCCGGGCTCTAGCGTCCGCCATTAATTATTCTCCTTTTTTAAATAGTAGCAGTTTCAGGAGACAGTTTTATTCTGGAATCCCATCGGCATTTGTGTCATTGGCATGGTCATCGAACCAGCGTTGCCCATAGGTGCCATGCCCCCCATGCCAAAAGCTAAAGGAAGTTGCGGTCCACCGGGCATGATTCCACGGCGACGTAGTTCTTCATTTAGTTGTTGATTCTGTTGTGTGCCGCCTTCATATAATCTTTTCAGCTGCTCACCAGAGCGTCCACCAAGGGCACCTGCGCCACGGTTGATATCAAAGCTAGGGTTACCAGCCATCATCATTGGGTTCATGCCAGGGTATGCTACTTGGCCTGGAGCACCCGGCACATTTTGATATCCACTAAAACGCATTTTTAATCATCTCCAATTTTTTTATTCTAATCCTCTATAACTTCATATGCATTGATGTCATTCAATTTAGTAATGACAATGCCTTCACCACGAAAATCATAATTTAAAACATCGCCTTCTTGCCAGCCAAGGTCTTCTAATACCTCATCGGGAAGCGTGATGAAACAATCACCGTTATCATCTTCTTGTACTTCGATGACGTAAGTCATTTTACTTCCAGTAGTTTTTCAATTAGTTTATCAAGCTTTGTGTTGATTTGACTAAGATTGTCATGCATCTGTTGGATTTCTCTAAGAAAATCAACTTTTAATACGTATTCCAGGGGCATACGCTTCACGTCATTTTCCAAAATGTCAATCCTTCTTTTTTGCGAGCCAACATAATTAAATACTTGTTGGATCTGTTCTGATTGACGGCCAAGTATTTTAGTTGCCATCCATCCACCGCCAGTTACAGCAGAAACAACAGCTGTAATGCCGATTGCAATATATTCAGGTCCCACAATAATATTGGTATTTTTTTCTATTCTAAAAGTTAGTAATCAACCTGAAGCTTACCTTTCCGCATTAATCCGTTAATCATCCAAACCAACGCATCAACACAGTCATCATGACTGCTAACACCAAAGTTGGTAAGCTCTTCAAACATTGCAGTGAAGTTGCGGTAACGATTGAAGATAATCTTGCGATCTTCAAACAACCCCATGCAACCACGGAAACGTGCCAACTTATCTGCACGGAATCCTTTGACAGGATGCCAATTTAAGTTATAAAGATTTTCATTGTTTAAACAAACGCGTTTGAAGTCGGCCTCCAGTGATGCCTGGTACTGCACAGCTTCCGAGTAAATATCACAGGTGGAATAAGTAGGAAAGTAATTACCTTGTTCATCGCGTCCAAGGATGGACCAATCATTAAGTAGTTCCTTGAGGGCATCAAGTTTTTCAAGGTTACCCATTACTCGCAATCTGCGGTAATCAATAACGTGAATGCGATCCTCGATGCGACCACCCAGAACCATAACGGTATAATCATTTTTCTCTTTCGTACCAGCAGATAGGTCAACCCCTACAGCAAGCGTGTCAAACTCCGTAGAGATCTCAGCTTTAACAATAAGTTCTGGCGCCAGCGACAATTCATTCTGCCTGACGATTTGATTCATGTACTGGAAAGAAAAAGCAATAGGTGCTTGTCGTTTCTTTTCCTTTAAATAATCCAACGACCACATATCTGGCCAGTATGAAACTTCATCCCCTGTTTTGGGATCAGTAAGGATTGCAGATAACACGATCTGCATCCAATTGTTTTGTGGGTTAAAAGTAGTTGAATGAATATCGTCATGTCGGAAGCGTGTACCAAGGCAGATGGCACGTGCTCCTTCAAACATGGTTGGTGCAATCACTGCATTCCAGTTATCCTGCATCTGTTTACGGATATCTGGATTAGCAATATCAGCTGCTGATTTAATTGCGTCATCAATGATTACCAGGTGAGAACGTTTTGATGTCACCGAACCTTTGAGGCCCGCTGCGCATAAAGTAAATTGCTCTTCACCTGTGGTATCAATACCAGCAAACTTATGGTCAATAGACCAGTACTCGTTACTGGTTACGTTTTTGAGAAGGCGTACTTTGGGGAAAACTTCTTGATATCTTTTGCTTTCAATGATTCGTTTGATGGTTGCTGACTTGGAACGAGCAATATCAACCGTATAAGAAAGGTAAAGAATTTGTAGTGGTTTCTTTGCCATGGTGTGTACACCAATGGCCCATGCAGTAAATAATCCAAGGATGGTTGATTTAGCTGAACCTCGTGGAGCCAATAGATCAATATTGGGTCCAGCAATCTTTACTAAACAACTACTATCTTCTTGCGTTACAAAGTGCCGATGCCATTCTTTATGATGTTCGGCAGGTGGTTTATCTGCTACATACTCACAAAAGAAACCAAAATCATCCCTTGCTTTTTCCAGGGATTCAAGGTTTCGTGGAACTCTAATTTGTTGCCTGCGTGCAGCAGCTTGTGCATTACGTCTATAAGCAAGATGTTGATAAGCAGGCACAGTTAGTATTCATTCGTTATAAATAAATACTAACTCATTCGTCGTCCTCGTCCTCTTTCTCGTCCTTGCCCTTGCGATTCTTCTTCTGCTCCTTGTACTTCTTCGCTTTCTCTAAAGCGGCCTTCCGCTTCTCCTTGTCCGACATCTCGCTGCCGTCCTCTTTCTTGGCCTCCTTCTTCTTGAAGTACTCCAGAAGCTGAGGCGGCATTTTGTTCTTGCTCATTTTCTTTGTTATCTAATAAGGCATTCATTACCTCTTGACCACGAGAAACCTTGGGATCAAGAGGAGTAGGTTTCTTGATACCAGCAGATTGTTCGCGGTTTTTATTTAATTGACGAACAACTTCGAATAAACGTCCGGCAATATTTTCTCCATATTCTGGAGGTTGCGGAGGTGGTTTTCTCATGTTACCAGTCTACGTGAATTATTCTTCTAGCTGCATATGGGACCAAACACTCATTGATGCTTCTTCCAGTGGAATTTCAATTGGATCATCTTTGAAGATAGTAATTAGTTCACGGATGGCACGATCAGCACCCGCCATCAATAAACCTTTTCTATCCTTGATAGAAGTAGAAAGCTCAACTTGAGCAATAGTGCCACGTAATTCTTTTTGCATTGATGCAATACGTGCTACACCAGCATCACGTTTGACAAGACCATTATCAACATCCTGCCTTAGCTTACGGATGTCTTCTTGCATCTCATCAATTTCATACAACAAAACCTTCCTATGGTCAGGTTTTGGATAATTTTTATTTAACCAGTGGTCACAACCAGTGATGCTTCCGTTGTAACGCAAAAACCTGGCATAAAGATAACATTCAATTACAGAAAAGTTCTCTGCGCAAAAAGATTTAAATGCTTCTTCAGTTGGTGAATCTAAATTGTCTAGCCAACGATCGAATATCTCAATATCGATATGCTCGTTGTGCTTGGCCGTAGTCACGGGCTTCGTCGCTTTCGCCGAAACGCTGTGATTGCTCTGCAGACTTTCTTTGTTCTTCACCTGATTTACCAATAGTTTCCCTTTCTTGGGTACCAGCTTCCCTCATCTTTTCTTTAGATGAGCCAACAGATACATCTTGGAAGATCTTAACAGCTGAAGCAGCTTTACGCGCTTTATCCTCATCGAAGAATAAATCATACGGATCAGGATTTTCCGCGCTTTCAAAATAAAACGGCTCTTCTTGCATGGTTAATTTTCCTTCTGTTTATCTGTTTTCTTTTTGGGTTCTTCACCAAAAGGATCTTTGCTGTCCGTAGTGCCAGTAGATCGTTCACGGTTAATCTTATCCTTAGCGTAACGGTAAGCAACATCAGCTGCTTGCCGATAACGATTTAGATCAAATTCTGCACCTGAATCTTTATTGTCTACTGGCATTATCTACGTAGAGCTATTGATTTATTTTAGATCAGAAATTGCCCATCATGCCAGCAAGACCTGCGGCAAAGGTGTCGCGCTGACGTGCACGGTTCGATTGAGCAGCCTGACGCATTTTAGAACCTTCCAGGCGGCCAAGGAGAGTTTCAAAATCCTGCAGTTCGGCACGGCTCATACCACCGCCGTATTCACGCTCTGCCTGTTGGCCAAGAAGTTGTTTTGCCTCTGCTTCGTCCAGGCCCTGTGCACGAAGTTGCCCAAAGGAAGCACGTTTGCGATTGGCTGCCTGAGGAAGGTTAATAGAGTAAGACATAAAAATTACAAGCTCTACAGATTAATTTTAATGCACTATTTTTAATTCACCTATAAAAAGATGTTAGAAACTCTTGGAAACGACGACTTTTTAAATCGCGGCTCCTGTTTGCACGGTTTCTAGGCTTGGAGCCACCACGGCCACGGCCTCCCATAGGACCACGGTCATCCACAATGGGACCACGTACATTTTGTAAATCAGCGGCAGTCATAGAACCACGACCACCCACAGGACCACGGTCATCCACAATGGGACCACGTACATTTTGTAAGTCGGCTGCGGTCATAGAACCACGACCACCCGTATAAGCACCTCCTCCCATAGGACCGCGATCATCCACAATGGGACCACGTACATTTTGTAAATCAGCGGCAGTCATAGAACCACGACCACCGCCTGAAGATACACTAGAGGGAGGCCTGCGGCCACCTCTAACGTTGCTGCCCCTGTCCCACACAGAACTAGCTTGCGAAGATGCAAACGGATTAATACGCATTAGCCTAAAACAACTATTTATATTTTAACGTTAGAAATTAAATGCACCCATCATGCTTGCAAACATTTGGGAACCACGTTGGATGTTAGCAACTCTTCTATTACCCGCGTTAACAATCTTCTGTAAGTCAATTTTTCCCTTGTATTCAGCTTCTGTTAAAGGGATACGGTTGTCAACTTCGTACTTTAAACGTTCGGTTGCACTATCTTCCTGTAATTTTGCAATTGCTTTACGCGATGTCCACTCTGCAACAGTCTCGGCAGCATCCAATGTAGGTCCAGTTGCATCTACTCCAGGGGCATTGACTCCTCCAAAGTTACTGCCACCTCCACCTCCTCCTGTAGTAGAAGATGTATCCTGAATAGGCTCTACTGGAGTTGGTACGTATCTATCAGCTGCCGCATTCTGTTCAACTTTTCGTGAAAGATTTATATTTTGGCTTACTGCTTTGTCATAAACATCAGAAATCGGAACGCCTAAATCTTTTGCAATACGATTGATTTCTGCGGCACCAAGCTGCTTGCCTACGCCTCTTAAGGCTTTACCAATACCTCTTCCGGCCATTTCTACTCCTGTTAATTAAACTATTCTAGGTTAATTACCTATTGCAGCATTCATTGCATTTGCAATTTGAGTCATGGCGCCAGTGTCAAACTTAAAGGTGCCACGCTTGAGATAACCCTCTTCATCGCGCCCCATGGGTCCATACATTGATTCAAACAAGTAATCTTGCTCTGTTTTAATTTTACCCATGCCTTCCGGTGATGCCATAAGAGTATCACTAAGGAATGCAGAAAATGCACCTGGATCACTAGGACTAATGCGGCGTGCTCCAGCAAGACCTTTAAAGCTTTCAATCTCATCAAAGGTTGGTGTACGGCCTAAGAGCGTTTCGTAGCCGCTTTCAATTAAAGGATCAAGAGAGCGATAGCGTCCTGGTTTAACTCCACGAACTTTTTTGCCTGCAAGTTTACGTGCCGCTTTTTGTGCCTTACCTGATTTCCAGCCATATACATCCGCTTCAGCAAGGAAAGAAGCAGCTGCAGATTCAGGAGATTCTTGGCCTAATTTGATAGCTTGTTTGTAACCTTTAATAAAAGGCCTCTTTCTGCCGCCTTGATAACGACCTAAGATACCTTCAATAATAGATTCATCACCGTACATTTTAATTACCCGTAGAAAGAACCAGAAGTAAGTCGTGCCATTGCAGGGCCGTATTTACCTGCCATCTTGTCAAACGTATCCATCCTTCCTTCAAAACCTCTTGCTTGTTTGTAAGCAGGAGAATTCATTAAAGCAATTTCACGCTTAGTGTCTTTGAAATCAAGATAACGAGGAAACTCCTGAGCAAAAAGCTGGCTACCAAATGCATATTCCCTATCTTTCTCCATTTGTTCACGGGCTGCACTAGCAGCACGAGAACCACCAAATAATTGCCCTGCAGTACCAAGGGCGGTTAAACCTAATCCTGCCCAGCCAATTGGACCACCTAAAGCTGCGCCTAAACCAGCTAGGCCACCTGCTGCACCTGTAGCACCTGCGGCTGCACCGGTACCTAAGGCAAAAGCATTTGTAGTTGGCGCTAAAAAACTTGCAGCCGCTAATGGTGCCGCCATGATCAAGCCCTCCCTAATCTTGTACGAATACTAGAACCAAACGCTGGGCGCTGGCTGCCGTAATTACCAAAAGTTGTTGGCAGCTGTTGTGTTTGACCCGCAAGCGCTAATAAAGGAATCTCTCTAAATCTATTTACAGCTTCCCCCATTTTACCAAGGGAGGCAATACCCTGAGCGGCCAAGTTTTGACCAACCGCAGCTTTTGCTAATTCTGCACCTTCTGCCCTGCGGAAGTCGCTAACTGCCCCTAATATTTCTTTAATTTCTTCTGGACTTTGTTTTTGATTTTTCATTAAATCACCAAAGAGAGAAATATTAAGTAAATCACGTTTGGCTTCGGTGTCATCTTCTAGGCCATACTTGGCCAGTACGTCCATGTAACTACCTGCCAAAGTGCCTTGTTCAGGTAAAATGCCAGGTGTACGCGTTTGTGGAAAAGATGGAAAGTCCACTAATTCACCAAAAGAAACGCCCCTATTGAGATAGGGATTTCTAAATACTTGCTCCCGGATAAGCGGGCCTTGAGAAACTAATCCTGCCATAATCAACCAAACCTAATTTGAGGAGCTTGCATTACAACATTTGAGTACGGGTTACTAGTTAAAGCAGTCCGTACAGTTGCACCTGTTTCGGCTTGGGCTCCACGGGCAAGTGCGCCTGCATTTGCAAGCATGCCCTGCTGGAGATAACCTTGATTTTGTGTATTAAGTAAAGCTTGCTGACGAACAAGCGCTGCATCGTTAAGTTTATTAATTAAGGGAATATTCCTTTGGAGATCAGTAAACTGTTGATTGCTTATTGCTGCCAGAAGATCAGTCGTTCCGCTAAGGTTAACACCCATGCGCTCTTGCGCAAGCTCATTTTCAAACTGTGCACGTTTACGTGCTCTTGCAAGTTCCGTACTTAAACTTTCGCCACCAGTTGTTGGTTCACCTGTGACCTTTTGGCGTACAGCTTCTGCGCCCTTGGCAGCAGCACCGGGAAGGATAGCGCCTAATCCCATCAAACCTAAACCAACTGCAGTGCCAGCAACACCTCCTTTGCCGATCATGGCCTGACCCGTACGGCCAATCATGCCAGTACCAAGTGCAGATAGACCAGCTGGTGCAAGTGCAGCTACTGCGCCCAGGGGGCGACCTTCTTGCAGCTCTTCAAGTGAAGTACCTACAGCTGGTAAGGCGGCACCGGCAATTAAAGCGCCTCGGCCATATTTATTTAAGAAATCTTGTGCTCCTACTCTTGCTCTTTGTAAAGGTTGTTCGTAATACGAAGCTGCAGCACGTGGATCCCGCAAGGTAGCAAAACCTGCCGTCAAAGGATCCCATACAGCTAATTGTCCGCCTTGCGGGATACGTTCACGTGCCATTACATTCTAACTTTCTATAAAATAAATTCTATCATTGCATCATTTCATATTGAGCAGTTGTTGGTAACTTTTGCTCAACTGGTTTAGCTGCTAGCGTTGCATTTGCAATATTACCTGCAATTACACCTGCACCACCACCAAGTACAGCGCCTGCTAAACCACGACGGAATGATTGCTTAAGTATTGGTGCACTACGTATACCTGCAGCTGCGCCAGCAATACCACCAACCGCTGTAGTAACAGAAGGAATAGTTACAGGATAGCCAACGACCCTTGCCTCTGGTACACCTTCTAAGTTTTCAGATGTTCCTTTAACTAAACCAGCAAGAATACCTTTATCTTGATAATAGTTTCTTAGGTAGTTACCGTAACGCTCAGGCGTCAAAGAAGGGATATCTTGTTTTGCCGTTTCATACTTCAAGGGTCTACCAGTACGTCCCAGGAAGAAACGCTCAAATAACTCTGGCACAGGTTGAGTTGTTTCCCTGCGATCTTCTGATCCAGGTTCAGCATAACTCTGCGCATAACCCTTTGGCCTAAACATTTCACCTGGATTAGTGATGTCATATGCACCAGCCAATGCAGTTGCCGGTACAGAGATTGCTGCGCCAATTAATCCAGTTTTAGTGGGGCCAAGTTCTCTATAAGCTTCTTTACCAATAGCAAGTTCAGCACCTGCACCAAGAATTGCTAGGGGATGGTTATAACGCCAATAGATACCACGCGTTCCATCGTTTGTTAAGTCGGTAAGTAATCTTGCACCAGCAGCGCCAACTGCTTGTACTGGCGTTTCTTTTAAGCTGACACCAAGTTTATTTAATTCATCTTGATACAACCCACGCATCTTTAAGACGCTTGGATAGTACTCGCCTTTTTGATACGCAGCTTTACTTGCTTCTGCGCTTTTACGTGCGCCAGTTTTTAGGTCAGTTAATAAGTTTTGAAATTGTTGAAACATGTCGATCACCCAAGTGCTTGTTGAATTAACTGACGATCTTGTGGATTTAAATAATCCATCCAGCTGGTATTAGGTGACATTGCACTTGACAACTGGTCATTCAATAATTGCTGAAAACTTTCTTGTGTAGGTAACCCAGCCATCTGGTATTGCGTACCAGGAGATAACATCATCTCTTGGTCATACAACGGAAGCCTGTTCATTAAAGAACGCTGTTCAACCTGTTGCGCAATTTGTAGGCTTTGAGAAGGTTCTAATACATTTGATACCAGTGCGCCAGTGCCAATCGAAGCAAGGATGTTGACGGGCGTTTCTGCACGACTAGTTTTATTAATCGTTTCAATCTTGCCAGTATCTAGATTTCTTACTTTTTTAGATGAATAAGAACCAGGGCGTAATGCTCTGACTCCAGCAACAGAGGCACCGGAAGCAAGGGTATCGGCCAAGCCATAACCTAAAGCAGCTAGCGGACTAGATCCTGTTAATAAAGAAAGTCCACCCGTAAGGGCACCACTGGTCAAAGCAGGTCCTGCAGAACTTTTTGCCGCATTAAGTAAACTAGAAAATAACTTACCTTTACCCATGATATTTATCTTTTATTAGTATTATAAGCCGTTAGGCTTCCTCATCTTTTTTGATGTCTTCACCATCTTTTGGTTCTTCACTAAGAAGAGAAGCAACAGATTGATTACCCTCTGCTTCGTTTAATGCACGCTTCTCTGCTGCAGCCATCATGTAACCCTTAGGATCAGGATTACGCATACGTGGCATAGGACTTGAACTTCTCTTATCAGGAGCTACGGTCGGACTAATGCGATATGCTTCCACCCAAACGGGAGAGAAACCAGGTTGATCCTCTGGACGTAAAGGAGTTAATGCACGTCCTTCGTTAAAGTCATAGCTTTCCTTACGAACAAAGCGACCGATATTAGCAAAAGCCTCATACTCCTCTGGTACATCACCAACGAATTGAAGGGAGGGGTTATGTTTTAACTTACGTGTTTGTAAACGATTTAATAAATCAGATTGTTCAAATCGGCTTGGTACCCAGGGTGGTGCACCAGTGGATGCTTTAACTGCAAAGGAGTCATTGAAATTAACGTTCCTTTTTTTGACAAAAGGATCCTTAGTGAAATCAATGTAACGATCTAATGCAAGCCGATGATCTTTAGCCATTGTCTTTAGCTTTCTTGCGTTGCTTTAACCCTACCAGTGTTTTGCGTAGCCGTGCTTGTTTCACAGTTTTATCATCGTACTTATCAGGATTTGATAGTACATTTTCTTGTAACTGGGCAGTGGTAATCCCTTTACGTTTGGCTTTAGCAGTGAAGGCACCTTCCTTCATCTCCATGCCTTGAATCCACTTTTTATCTTTCTTTTTCTTTTTATCAGCCATGATTAAACATTAAAACCGCGTTCGCGTAAAATCATTTGCGGATCTCTTCCTTCAATTGTAGCCCTACGAGATAACTCAGAAGCCAGTAAAGATTGTTTTACTCTTTCGCGCCGTGCTTGTTCTTTTTGTCCAGCAACGCGCATTGTACCTTGCGGTGCTTTTTCAATAAAAGATTGTAATTGCTGAGAAGAAAGCTCATTAAAATTAGCGCCTCCCTTTTGTTTTTGTTTGAAAGGCATCTCAGTAGGTGCACGCATTGCAGTTTTTGTATATGCACCGGCAACTCTTTCTTGTTCTGGATCATCAAATTTCACGATTGGACCAGACGCAAAACTTCGTTCTTCTCCATATATACCGATGCCCCCTGGGTCTCCAATCGGTACAAAGTAAGTTCCTCCTTCTGCTGTTTGAACTGCTCGCATTCCTTTCGGAGCATACTCTTCTTTTAAACCTTGTTTTAACTGTTCGGCACTTGCAAGGCCGGGGGCAAAAAATTTAGGTCGTGGTTGAGAGGCTTGAGGATCTCGAATAAAACGCGTATAAGTAGGTTCTTTTGATTCAAAAACTATTTCGGTAAGTTCTTCGCCAGGAGAAACTGTTACAGTTCCTCCTTCATCAATAAAAACAACATCTTCTGTTACAGGAGCCCCAAGAGAACTTAATCTTGGCCTTGAGTCATCAGGCACATTTGGTATGCGTGAACGACCTCGGATACTGGTACCAGAAGCTGCTTGACTTACGCCGGACCCAGGTGTTTCTCCTACGTTTTGAATCGATTTTAAAGATTCTCCCTGAACACCAAGAAAGGCACCTGTTTGTTGTTGCCTTGGCTCAAATGTCTGTCCTTTAAGAGCGAATTTACCGATTAAAGGATCAACACCAAACAGACGTTGTTCTGTGCCTGTTAATTCAATTGTCGGATCTTTTAGTAAAGAAAGAGCACGCGAGGGCTCAAGTTGAACTCCTTTTTCAGCAGCGCTACCAATTAAATCATATACTTGATAGTCAATATCTAAAAGAGGTTCCCGTTTTTGTTGTATTTTTCTAAGCCAAGCTTGTGCTTTTTGTCCTTGATTTTCTAGCTCTTCTTCAAATGCCCACATTTGAGATTGTGCATCTAAAAGATTTTTTCTTTGAGTTGCACGTTGGCTAAACTCACGGAAGCCTTCTGTTTGATCGACAGGAATACCATCTGCAGTGATAGATGTAGCTGCATCTGCACTGCCAAGTTGACGAACAACGCTATTTACTTGAGAAGAATCAAGATCTTCATTGCGTTGAACGCCACGCATCGTGCGACCTATCATCTGATCTTCACCAGATTGCAAGGCACCAAATGCCTGTTGAGAAAGGGATTCTTGACGTAATTGCGCGAGATATTCATCAGCTTCTGTTTCAATAGCAGAAGCAATACGCATTTGACGTTGTGCTTCACGGCCTAGTTCAGCGCCCTCTTGACGGCGTTGTTGAGATACAAGTTTTTTAAGCTCTACGTCGTTAATTAAATTTTCGACAGCGGCTTCACCGCTAGCAGTTTTACTAAAATCTAGGAAAGATCCAGGGGTTCGTGCTACTGATAAGTCAGTCCTTTTATAAGGCAGCGTTGGTTCACCAAGAAAGTTTTGAAGATTTTGCTGGGCAGAGATAGGTCCTTGAATAAGTGGAGTAGGGGGGCCAGCTTCTCCAGTCCATGGATCACCAAAGGGAAGCGGTCTATCAGTTTGAGTAAGGTCAGTTAAATCAACCGTTGCTTGTGGGATTGCAGTTACTTTTGAAGGCGCTACGCCCTCACTAGAGGGTGGGGTGCCGGGGGTGGGCGGCGCAGGTGTCCTAGGCGCAGTAGTACCAGAAGTCCGACCAGTGGCCGCCTGACGAACGATACCTAAATCACGTTGAGGTGTACTTTGGGTCTTGGTACCACGGGCAAATCTTCTTGTTCCTGCGAGTGCAGCACCTAATGCACCAAGGCCTAATACCGTACCGCCAAGAATTGCAGGAAGATTTGACTGTTGTTCGGGTTGTGTAAGTTGCCCACGACGGAATGCAAGTACCTCAGGAGCTAATTCGGCCCGTTCCTGCGGTGATTCTGGGTATGGAGCACCAGTAGCACGACTATATGCAGCAAAATCAGCAGGAGATAGGGCCATGAGTAGATTATTTGCTATCGATTAACCTGATATTTGTATTTTAAGGCAATAACGCAAAAAGATATGCGGTAAAGTAGTAATAACACAAGAAATATCCGTAGATTGCGTTACGATGAACCCAAAGAACCGGGCTGAGCGCATTATTGCGTTAGAAGCAATTGAAAATGAAGCGAAAAAGCTTGCAGATAGCGGTGGTGATGAGATTGATGTACGTAATTTTATCTCTGGCGCACGCGAAGAGCTAGTAAGGCAACGTCCTGATAAAGAATCTTATTTTGAAGCAGCTGTTGCTGCAAAAAAATCAAAAGATTCCCGTAGATGAGAGTTTAATTAGAACTTAATTAAAACTTAGTTAAAGGCCGGGGAAAAAGACCCCGGCTTTTTTGTCTATTAAGTTGGGCAAATCCCTTGGTATGACTACAATTTTTCGTTATTAATTCGTATTTTAGACAATTTTAATTATTAATTCGTGTCACGTAGCTCCAGGGACCCATCCTTTGTTGCGGGCGGCGGCTCCTTATAGGTCAAAAAAGGATAAAAAATTTTCTGACGCTTCTGTAATACCCCGTATGCCGCGAGATGTGTATAGAAAAAAAGAAAGAGAGGGTGTGGTGAGTATAAATGGTTAGTTTAATGAATGAGAGGGCGGGTTTATAGGAGAATTTAGATGAAAGTAACCTGCTGACGTTAATTTACCCTTGAAATGTCAGCATTTCCTGACTTGCGCTCATTATTGGACATCTCCGCGCTACACCTTTCGCCAGAAAGAACAGTTTGTTGTTTAATCACTGCAACAAGCAGTGAATTATACCAGAGTTAATACTGTTTTTAGTTAGGTATTACGTCGAGCTGGACGTTAAACGTAGCACAATTCAATCGCATTTCACCAATGAACATCGACCAAGCTAATCGTTTGGAACAGCTCATGCTTCAGTTTGCAGATCTTGTACGTGAAGTTGATGATTCTCAACTGACGTATTTATTTGATGAACTGATTAATTACATGGGCAACGAAGACAACTACGATTTCATCTGACCACAAGCGTGATGCCGGGGGATCAAATCCCCTGGTCAGGTATTGCCACAATCCCGTGGCATCTACTTTACACCATCATGACACTACTCGAAATCGCTAACAAGGTTATGGCAAACGATGAGCTTGGTTCCGTACCTGTGTACGGTGCCGATGCTCAATGGTTTGTTAACCAGTTCCAGGAGGTGATCAGGCTTCATCCCGAAGCGGAAGCTTGGGATGAGCATAAGATCTACACAGCTATGTGTTTTCTTTACCTCATGGATCCTGAAGATTTCATCAACTGATCCGTTAAAGCGGGAGGCAGGGTGCAATCCCCTGCCCAGTTATTGCCACAATCCCGTGGCATCTATTCAACTAAAGATCATGGAGCCCCTCATCTATCAACCCTTGGCTGAGAAAACGTATCGTGTCACATGGTACGGCAGTAAGAATCAAATCCATTTCGAGAAGTGGTGCCTAATAGCAACACCTAACTTTGATGGCCCATACGAGTGGATAGCCGTTGACACTCGTACATTAATGGAAGGCTTGCCTACTGGTGCCAAAGAACTTCACCAGGAGATGGAGGACTACTACAACTACGGCATCATCATGGAGATGGAATACATCCAATCTCTTATCCACTAGATTCCTGCACTTAACCCTACTTACGTAAGTGAGTGGGTTTTCTGCAGGATTCACATCCTGCATCAACCAAATCAATTCACATGGAGAACCATGAATTATCTCACTCTCATCCACCACCTCGACACAGCAGTACAACTGGCAAGTAAGTTGTATGCACTAGGTGGAGAAATCTTTAGCATCACAGCGATGCTGTGGTGCTTGAACATCATTGCTTCAATGATTAAGAAGACATACCAGGCAGGTTATGCCATTGGTAGCTTCTATCGTCAGTATTTACATCAACACTGTAAGTGGGTAGCAATCCACTTGGTAGCACTCATTGTGTTGATCATCCAGATGTTCTGGGAAGGTTGCATCTACATGTACCAGAACAGACAGAAGTATTACAAGGTAGTTAACGATATCAGGAATGACATTGGTATGTTGTTTGCATATCGTTACCTCATCAACTAATCACTGGGCATCCACATAATATGTGTGGTGTAAGTCCCAGGGATTCCAAATCACCTCAATGAAACAGATCGTACGCCTGCGGAGGAACCTCTTCGTGACCATTGATTCTTATCCCGAGTCCAATAAGACTCGATGGGATGATATTGCAGTGGGAGCACTTGCAATCATCCTTGCTGCACTATCAGTACCTGCATTGTTAGGTATTGATATCACCAATCCCAACCCACAACACACTTCTTGTCATCATGAGCATTCACGTAGCGTTAATCTCTGACTACGGTTCCGGTATTTGGCATGTCTATGGCGAAGCACAAAGCTTTGGTATGTTCGCATGTCAACTCGAAGACCTGGGTTGCCAGGTCATCGAGAATCAATCGGATGAATGGGAGGGATGCACCAAGGAAGAAGTAGAGGAGGATGCGTGTTCCATTGCACAACTCCTCGCTGATCCTAGGTTCACACCACATATGTAGCGTGTGACCTGACCTCAGACTCTATACCTAGTACTTGTCTTTGGATGAGTACTAGGTATTATTTCAACGCACCTAATGCATCCCATGGAAGCACTCAGTCAAGTTGATGTTTCAAAACCAGATCACGTCAGTGTGATTACCAGGGATAACAAGGTGACCATCTCAGTTACAAAGGATGGGCAATCAGTTACCCTAGGTTTCCAACTGTTGAAATCAGTTGGTAATCAAAGTAAGCAACCTGTTGAGAAGGTTGATCTACTCGACTTGTTCTCTTCCCCCACACCCCCGAAACAGCCGACACCACAGGCAAAAGCTGTTAAGGTAGATCCTCCAAACATTAGCCTAAGGAAGCGTATGGCTAGATCCAGGCATTATGTCAACGGTAATGCCAAGTTAGGAGGTAAGGAGGTGCGTGAAATCAAACAACTATTAGCCGATCAAGCATTCATGAATGAGTATACAACTCGCAATGAAGGCTTCAAAGAACTAGCTAAGATTTATGGAGTGACAAGCACTTCCATATCCAATATTGATCGTGGTATTTCATGGAATAATATTACGATCTAAACCCTGTTATATCTGAAGTATTGGTTGGCACGTAAGATTTGCCAATACATGCCAATGCTTCAGCAAACACTAGGCATCCACTATTGAGAACTATTCTCATCTGTGGTGTAAGTCCTAGTGCTTCCCAAACCCTACCTCAATTCAAACCATGCAGGACCCTACCTTCATCGATGCACAACGCAATGCTGATCTCATGGATACCATGGCAGATTATGCATTCGAACTAGAAGAAGCAATGCGTGAAGCAGAGCTTACTGAAATCCATTGGGTATGTGTCGGTTATGACACACTCCAGATGAGGAATGATGCATTGGGTTACATGGCAGATACTGCATTACAAGCAGAAGATATCTGTCGTAAGCTTCACCCAAACTTTGACATCTACTACACCAAGCGTTGCGAAGATTGGGAGAAGACCAAATGAATCAATCATCTTGGAAACAATGCTGGGATGACGGTGATATCGTCATCCTTTTTATTGCAATCACTTCACTCATCATTACGGAACTACTGTCATGCTTCATCCAGAAACCCAAGCAGTCGCCAAAGCAATCACTGGTTACGAACCATTCGAAGGCGACGAATGCCTTGAGCAGTACCAAGCTGAAATCAACTTCGATCCCAAAGGAGTTGTCCTCGGAAAGCTTGACACCTACCCCAAGAATGGATCAGTGTACCGCACCAAAGGAACCCTTAGCCTCTACTGGAAACCAACCGGAGGCAACTACTCGCAAGAAGACAAGGATGCGCTCCAAGGATGGTACGACATCCCGTGCAACGAAGACATAGAGGAATGGACAATGGATAGCGTATGCTTTACTCCAGGTGATGATGAGGTTGAACCCGATCATCCAGACAGCTGGCTATCGTTGCTCGGACTCATCTAACTAATCAACTGAACTTATGCAACCTCCAATTGGATTAACTGTCAATCAACGTAATCTCTACATGTATTACTTAAATCACATGAAGAAACGTCCTGACGAACCATGTTATGTCCCGATGCTTCCAAACCCAAGTAGGTTGAAGTATTACATGATTGCTATCCAACGACTGGAGGAGCATAAACTGGTAGCAGTCGATCGCACTGCTGAGCATTACACCAGGTGGATCTTAAAGAAGCCTGAGTAAATGCATGGGCATCCACTATTGAGAACTATTCTCATCTGTGGTATAAGTCCCATACCAACCGTACACCTTTCACAACACAGCTCATGACCAACCAAAGCTTTCCTGAAGTGCCTCCCACTGGTGTTCCCTCTGACGCAGTTCTTAAAGTGAACTGGGTCAAGAACGAGTACTACTACGTTCAACAAGCTTTGACATTATTGAAAGATGTCATTGCACGTGAATCCAAGAGGCATGAGATGGATCAATATCTCACGCCAAGTATGTATGCAATGATTGATGATGAGATCATTCCAATGCTAGAGAATGAACTGGACTACGAACCAAGTGATGCAGATCTTGGTTACGGTAGTGAACCACCTATGACAATGGATGAGATGTATAAGAAAGCAGTCGAGGAAAAGCGTATCGCCTGGTCGTAAGCTTTCCCCCCAAACCCCCCTGGAAGAGAACCAGGGGGGAATCTTTTATTAGTATTAGTTAATTACTTTAATTAACCTTTAATCAACCTTCAACTAATCTTTAATCATGACTAAACCTAAATCCTCTATCAACTTTGATAGGACCATTGCTGGATTCAATGTTACAGAACATGGTGTTCAATCGTATTCCAAATCAATCAAGCTTGGTCCTTTACAACTAACTATTAATGCTCGTGGCTCAGGTGTCCGTGGATCAATTAGTATTCCTGGCACAGGCCTGAGCAAACGGAACATCAAGTTGTTCTAACCAAACATTAAGAGAATCTAAAGCACTGGGCATCCTTTGGTGTAAGTCCCAGCTTTCAACCCAACTGCAACTTCAATCATGCTTAATCTGTTTGATCGTATCAATCTTGCTTCCTGCGCTGTTAAACGCGCAGAGAAAGCAATCGTTAGAGAAGATACCTTCCAGGGTGAGTGGGAAACTGCTCGTGCCTGGACTAGGTATCGTTGCTACATCTCACCCAATTGTCAATTCGTGGAGTGTGACTGATGACTGTACTTTCAATTGAAGAAACAATCGTATCTGACACCCATGTCAAAGTTACAGCAATTGTTGATGAGATGCGCCTCCTCTATCGCGCAACTCACTTCGAACCTGAGGAGTGGGCTCCAGCATTGTGCGAAGTTACTATCGCAATTGATCCAGGGGATCCCATCCCTCTTGATGAAGACAGCTTCTGCAGCTATCTTGATCAGCTCGATCCTCAATGGCAACTTGTCGATGCTTACTAGCATTTGACATCCTTTCTGGATCCGCTAGTATCTGTTAGCTGATCTTCAGCTGGGGCGTCCTATCCTCGTTAAAGGGCGCCCTTATCAACTATGGAACACACTGATGCTCAGCTACTTGCTATGGCACTAGCTAATCTTGGTGAGTACATTGATGACAATTCACCTCAATACATTTTGATTGAGGATGATCCACGTAACGAGGAAGATTACGATACTTGGGAATATGGTACTGAACCATTACCCCAAGATCACACTTGGCAGTCCACATCAATTGATGTGGACGTAAGCCCAAGTGATGCAGACGTGACGGAATAGGTCTACGTAACGCACTTAAAATGCGTCGGGCTTTTGCCCTTGCGGGTTCGACTCCCGCCGTCTGCACCAATTTTTAATTTTGCAAATGAACGAATCACAAACAGCTTTAACTCTTGCTTATGAAAAAGGTTATCGAGTAAGAGATAATTGTGTACTAGGTTTACACAAAAAGCAACCTTTAAAATTATTATCTTCTAGAGCAGGTTATTTTTATTTCAATATAAGAATACAACGCAAATCAATCAAAGTATTTTTGCATCGTTTAGTTGCTTATGAAAAATACCAAGATAAGTTGTTTGAACCCGGTATAGTTGTTAGACATTTAAACGGCAATCAAAAGGATAACTCTTTTGAAAACATTTGTATTGGAACAAACAAAGACAATATGCTTGATCGGCCTTCTAAAGACAGATTGCAGCATGCAATAAAAGCATCTAGTTCTATAAGAAAATTTAGCAATGAACAAGTTAAGCAAATTAAAGATGATCATTTACAAGGGCTGGGCTATAAAGCTTTGATGGAAAAGTTTAAGATAAGCTCAAAGGGGACTTTGCATTACATTTTGAATTCACAATATGTAACTTAATGCTGGGCATCCTTAAGGTGTAAGTCCCAGCTACCAACCCAACTCCAACTTCAATCATGTCTATCTTCGCTGCTTTCAAGCATCTCGTTCCTGAGTTCCATGCATTCGCTGATCAGGATGCACGGTACAACCTTGGTGCCACATGGACAGGACAAGATGGTCTTAAGGACTACCACAACGTTGAGTTCAGGTATGTCCATAACTCCGAACGTCTTGCCCTCCAGGGGGACCCACAACCCGATGGAAGCTGGCGCTACGTAGAACCTAATGGTTCGGTCCATACGATCTCTCCAGAGCGTGCTAGCGAGTTCCTAGATCGCACTCAGGCGCAAGCAACCATCATGGTATCCATGCTGGAAAAGTTACGTGATGCTGGTCTTGGTGACAATATCATCGACACCCAAGCACAAAGCGCTTAAACTTCTCCTGCACATTTGTTATCCCCCGCTTTTGCGGGGGTTTCTTTCATGTCTGAATCAGATCAATCCACTATCCAACAAGATGTAAACAACTTAGCAAATGAACAAGTTATTGAAACAATCCTGGATGAAGCACCAGCTGATGCATGGATTGCAATCAAAGAAGTATTAATTGAAGGCATCATTGATGCAATGCCTGGCCTGGTAATTGAAAAGATTACTGGCAAAGCAGATGACTTTGATCTTCTTCAAGACATCATGTTTGATTGCTATGAACTTCCTGATAAGAGGAAGGAACTACTGGAAGATTCATTCCAGATCCTTGGTCAACAACAAGTTCTTGTACTGATTGCAAACCGCCTTCTCTAATGCCTTACAAACTTAAACGACCATGCATCAAATGTGATGGTCAAAACACAAAGGTTGTTTCAACTGATCACATCAATCCTTACCTTATCAAAAGGTATTGCAAATGTTTTGATTGCGATGCACGCTTTCGCACACTTGAAGTTCATGAACTACCACCCAAAACTCCTGGTCAACCCTTCACAGAAGAAGAGATCAAAGGGATACGAGAGTTGCATGCACTTGGTTTGAGCAGTGGCCAAATCGCTTTGAAGTACAAACGCAACTCTGGTTCCATTCGCAAAATCATTAACAAACAACGTCGCAGTATCATCCAATGACAAGCAACTCCCAGTACATCTACAAGATTGGTGATCGTGTTGCTGAACGCCCCAAGCAACGCGCAATGTTTGGTGTAAAGAAAGAAACAAAGGATTGGATTAAGAAGAATATCTTCCAAAGATATGGCACAGTAATTGGTATGGTTAACAAACCAAACAAGAATGGACGTAAGCAAAAGTACCTAATCATTCAATGGGATCATCTCAAAACACCAATGCAACATGCACAAATGCGTATCTGTCCTGCAGATGCTATTGAACAGTTGACTGCAACTGGCTATGGTTGCTCTGTTGAATAAAAGAACATGAATGTAAACCTTGTTTGGTCAACGCCAAACGCAGAAGAGATGATTGTCAAGATGGCACGTGTCTCTGCACCAAAAAACGAGAACAACATGGACACTGCACCAAGGTTGATCCGTTACTTGATCAACCACAAACACTGGTCACCATTTGAAATGGCTAACTTATGTGTTGAAATCAACACAACACGTGCTATCTCAGCTCAGATCTTACGTCATCGATCCTTCTCCTTCCAAGAATTCAGTCAGCGTTATGCTGATACCAATCAGCTTGGCTCTGCAGTAATCCCACACCTACGTAGACAGGATCACAAGAATCGTCAAAATAGTATTGATGATTTACCAGTTGAACTTGTTGGCTCCTACTACAGGAGGATCAGTCAGCTGTACGAAGAAAGCGAACATCTCTATAACGAGATGATTAGCAATGGTGTTGCAAAGGAATGTGCACGTTCAATCTTACCCTTATCAACTCAAACACGTTTGTTTATGAATGGAACACTTAGATCGTGGATACATTACATTGATCTACGTTGCTCCAATGGTACGCAGATGGAGCATGCTCAGCTTGCACGTGAAGCAAAGAAAGTATTCACTAAAGAATTCCCTTTGATTAGTGAAGCAGCATTCAATGAAAAAGCCCTTGTTGATCAAGGGCTTAATGGATGAATTAAAAAGTAGATACTGATTCTTTCTTCAGTTCTTTCATGGCACGCTTGGACTCAACATCTGAGCGTGTCATCTTTTTCTTTTTGTTTACCAAGTAAATGATGAATGCCTGGTTCACTTGATCTGACCTCCGGTTACAAAAGGAAAGTAGCAAGCGTTACGGTACTTCAAGCAGAGCCATGGACGGTGGGCTAGGTTCCACCAGGCTTTATCTTGTTGTACTTGTTGATCTTTGTTGTAAGAGCAGCCCCTGTATGTCAATGTCATTTGATTTGGTATCTATTGATACTGAAAGTATATGATCATTGATGTATATGAAGCTGTTCGTGCTGTAACACAAACTTCTACATAAGTAAATCTTATGGATAGAGGGTGTGGCTCCACGGTAATCACGTCGCAGAGCCATTCGTTTACTAACCGAAGGAAGCTACAAAAACTTCGGTTCCCTCTGGACCTGACGTAGCTCTTCTTCGGTCCTGTTACATTCTACTCGTTACGTCCTGGGATGACGTTAAACTCATCCGTATTCCAACTCAATTTCAACCATGCAATTTCTCAAGTTCTCCAACGGCAACAGCAAGCTGACCGATCGCCTTATCTTTTCTCTGCCTGCTGGTTACACCTGTCCTCACGCTGGTGTCTGCAAAACATTTGCTGATCCAAATACTGGTAAGATTCGTGACCTGCCCCAGTACACAGGTGTTGAAGCAGCGTATGAGTTTCGTTGCTTTGCTGCATTATCAGAGAAGTATCCCAACGTACGCAACCTGCGTTGGCATAACTGGAATCTGATCCGTGAATGTATTGCCAATCAATCTGGTGATGCACAAGCCTATGCATTGCGTGATCTCATTGACGAATCACTAACCATGTGTGCACCTAAAAAATTGGTACGCATCCATGAGTCAGGTGATTTCTGGACAGAGAACTACATGCGTGCTTGGGCAATGGTTGCCATGATGCGCCCATACCAAACGTTCTATGCTTACACCAAGTCACTTGGTATGTGGCTCAACTTGCAGGATGAGATTCCTGACAACATGAAGCTCACTGCATCTCATGGTGGGACACTTGATTACCTCATCCCTAACCATAAGGATGTATTCCAACGTATCTCATACGTTGTCTACACAGAAGAACAAGCAGCTGAGCTTGGCCTTGAGATTGACCATGATGACAGCCATTGCCTGGGTGATAAGCCCTTTGCATTGCTTGTCCATGGCTCCCAGAGGGCTGGCTCTGACGCAAGCAAAGCGATCAGTGCACGCAAGAAGGCGGGTAAGTTTGTTGGTTACAACAAGAACAAAATGAAATAACGCCTGATTTACTTGCACATCAGATGGAATTCGGTAGTATGCAACCGTCTTCCATCTGATTTATGAGTTACGTCATTGCTTGTTGGCTGAATGATGCACCACATGCCATTACTGCCAATAGTGAAACGAATCGATTTGATTTAATTCCACTAGAATCTGACGTGGCATTGAACAGGATTTTCTCGCATCCTTATCGCGCAGGTGCGCAACAAATCTTGTCCTGGATTAACAACAATGACAGTGAACTTGCAAGTAAAGAACTCTCAATTCAAGATGAGTCCCGCTTCCGCAAATGAAAAGTATCTTGTCTTTGATTTGGAAAGCGATGGACTTTATGACAAAGTAACTAAAGTACATTGCATTGTCATCCATGATATTGGATCCAACCAAACTTTTTCTTATGGGCCTGATTGCATTGCTGATGCTATTGCTCATCTGGCAACCGCTGATGTTTTGATTGGTCACAACATCATCTTCTATGACATCCCAGTACTAAACAAACTTTACTCATTCACCACTACTTCAGAGATCATTGACACACTCATCTGCACACGACTCATCTGGCCCAAGGAAAAACTCTACGAGCTTGACCTTGAACAATATCCGGAAGTTCCACCGAACTTACGTGGATCCGCATCGCTTAAGACATGGGGATGGCGATTGGCCGATCATAAAATCGAATTCAAAGATTTCTCTGAATACTCCAGCGAAATGCTTGCATACTGCAAACAAGACGTTGCTGTTACTACAAAACTTTGGGATCATATCGCCAAGCAATCCTATCCACCATCTGCGCTTAAAGTTGAACATGATTTTGCGCTCGCAATTAATAAACAAATTAGAGCAGGTGTTCCATTTGATGTGGATGCATGTCTTGATTTGGTGGATGATCTCAGAACAAAACAAAGCAAACTTGAAGCAGAATTAAAGGAGGTATTTCCACCTATTCAACACCACACTTGGTTTACCCCCAGGGTAAACAACAAGAATCGTGGTTATGTAAAAGGAGTTCCTTTTGAAAAGATCCGAACTGAACAATTCAATCCTGGATCTCGTCAACAGATTGTTGATCGACTTAAGCAAAAGTACGGATGGCAGCCAGAGAAAACAACTGAAAAAGGAAATCCAATCCTTGATGATGAAGTTTTAGAAAAGCTCCCCTATCCAGAAGCAAAACCTCTGGCAGAGTACATGCTCGTCAAGAAACGCCTTGGTCAAATCGCTGATGGGAACAACGCTTGGCTCAAGCTGGTTAATCATGACAGCGGTCGCATGCACGGTGACGTTGTTACTAACGGCTGCGTCACTGGTCGCTGCGCTCATCGGTACCCAAACATGGGCCAGGTGCCAGCGGGTTATTCAGCTTATGGCAAGGAATGTCGTTCATTGTTTCATGCGCCACAAGGATGGGACATGATTGGTATTGATGCCAAGGCATTGGAGTTACGTTGCCTTGCAGGTTATCTTGCCTTATATGATGGCGGTGAATATGCGCGTGTTGTAACGAATCCTGATATTGATATTCATGTTTATAATCAAGAAAGATTTGGTGTGGCTACCAGGGACATTAGCAAGCGTTTACTATACGCTGTTCTATATGGTGCAGGTCACCTTAAAGCTGGAACGATTGTAGATCCGAATGAAAAGGATGAAGATGTTCTGCGTAAAGCAGGAAGAACTGCAATCAATTCATTTATGCAAGGTGTACCAGCTCTTAAAAAATTAAAGGAAAAAATTGATGACAACATTACACACAGGGGTTATCTCATTGGTCTTGATCGTCGCGTTCTTTATTGTCGCTCAGCTTTCAAGGGATTGAATGTGCTCCTGCAATCAGCAGGTGCAATTTTAATGAAACAAGTTGTCATTAATGTACATAACAATATCAAACAAGTGCTTGGTCTTGAGCACGGCAATGGATGGGAACAAGTTTTAATGGTGCATGACGAGATTCAACTCGTATGTGCACCCAAGTACACAGAACAAATCAGGGAACAAGCAATGCTTGCTTTCCCACAGGCACAGGAGTTCTTTGGATTCCAGTGCGACATTGAAGGTGATTCTCGTGTTGGGACCAACTGGTCTGAAACCCATTGATTGCCCGTCCTAAGTATGACGTTAAACTGCTTTAACACTGCTCTTTTACGCAATGATGAACTGCGCTTTTGTCTGTGCATCTCTCGCTGAAACACCGCGGGAAGTATACACATCTGCAACTTCTTCTTCTTACTGTGCGGAAGTAATTCTTCCCAGGGTAAATCAAAACAAATCTGAAACTCGAATCAAGTATCACGTCTATGGCAAAGCAGCAGAAAGATTCCTGCGACTCAAGCAGAACTCCCTCATCTATATCCATGGTGCCACCTTACGATTTGATGTTCAGACCAAGACCCACTCCTTACATGCAGGTTCTCTTGCAGAAGTTACTGAATCATTCCCGATCTTCAATGATGTAATTCTTGCAGGACGTTGTATCAAAGATATTGATAAGGAAGATCCACGTGCTTTCAAGACAACTGCTGATGGCACAATGATTTGCTCGCAAACATTAAGTGTTTCCACTGGTAGAAACCAGTGTGATCTATTTAATTTCTATGCAATCAATAATGCTAATGATCGTTTGAATCTTGCAGAACTTATCTGCAACATGACCAAGAAAGGAACAGAGATGACTCTTCGTGGTCGCCTTGTAACAGATGCATGGAATGATAAGCAAACCAATGAGCGCCGTACAGCAACCAAGATTCAAATCAATAAGGTAAATATTGTACGGACTCGTGATGAGTCCAAAGATAAACCTGTGGTTTCACAAACAACTGTGGCTGCAGAAGGGAATGTAGCTAGCCTATGGGGAGGCAAAACGGTTGAGGATTCCCAGGATGCATGGAACGAAGCATCTGGTGGTGGCTTGCCTGAACTCCCAGGTCAATACACCACAGCTCCTGTCTTTGCATCGGACGAACCCTTCTGATCTCTTGGTACAATAAGTACCCGTCCTGGGATGACGTTAAACTCATCCACTTTTCACTAAGAACAAACCATGACTTCTTCTCCGACCAAAACCAAGAAAGATGCACTGGCTACTCGTAGCCTTGATTCATTTAAACTTTTTGGAAGCAAAGAGTTTATTTCTGGTTACCAGAACTTGGTAACAATTCAACCACTGAATAAATCAAAAGTACGTGGTTGGTTTGTACGTAAATCAGATCTTGATGTCTGTGGATGGACAGCAACGGAAGATGACTTTACCCCAGGTTCTGTCATCTGGAATTACAAGCAAACCTTTGGTATGGCTCCCAATACTTCTATTGAAGAGGGATTGAATTTTACTGAGCCTCGCATTCAAGTATTGTTGCGTTCACCTTTGATGGTGGAAGAAACTACTGGTATGCGCCAAGTGATTGGTACGTTTGAAGATGAAGAAGTAAAAGCAATCTTTGATAATGATAAGGTTGCTTCTGATCTTGCCAATAGTAAAGGCGAGATGTACAAGCGTAAGTACAGTGTACGTACAAAGTATCTGATCTTTATCCTCACCAAGGATAATAAGCGTGCTCACAAGAATCCTATTGTGCTTACACTTAAAGGATTGAATGGTACTGATGTATCAGATAAAGTAAAGCTTTATGAGAAAGAGATGTCTAAGTGCTTAAGCAAAGCACTGGACTCTGAGATCCCACTTGCATTCAACGAAAAGTTCTATGCAACCACAGTGTTTACACCTGTGCTTGCAAATGAAATGCGTGGTGCAAATAACGTTGAGATCTGTGCAATTGAATCCTTTTCGATTCCAGATTATTCAACGCAAGAAGCTGCAATTGAATCGTTGAATAATCTTTCAATTCCAGATGAAGATCGTGCATCTACTTGGAAGTTCCAAGAGTTGTTTGATGATTACATCAATCAACATGCAAAGCAAGATGCCAAGAAACTCAATGGTTCTTATGGTATCAAAGAAGGATTGAACATTCTTCCTGTCTCACGTAGCAACGACACAGTTGATGTGAAGGTGCTTCCAGCACGTGATGAAATGACAGGGGAAGATTCATTCCTCTGATTTAGGTTTAACTTCTGGGTTAGCCAAGTCATCTCCATCAATAGAAATATTGTTGAAGATAAACATGTCTTGTACTAACCCACGAATTATACCTTGACGTTGAGTGGCGATCTGCGCAAGCAAGGTCGCCATTTCTTTTAAAGCACTAACTGAATTACACTCTTCAATGGAACGTTTAATCTTCTCAAGCCAAAACTTATCATCAAGCGTTGGCTCAATTTGGAATTTGGTTAGAGGCACGTACTTTATCTCTTCCATAAAGTATTAAGTTGTTACAAAACATTCTAACCAATGCATTAAACTCACACTAAATCTTTTGTTTCTGTTAAGGATTACTCACATGAAACCCGAACAAAAAGCTGCTGTCAAGGTTGGTGGTACCACAGCTTTGGTTACTGCTGGCATTGCTCTTCTGTTGCCTTCTCCTGCTGCTTGGGCTGCAGTGATCTACGGATCGTATAGAATGGCAAAAGGCGCCTACCAACGCGCTAAGGAAGACCGGCTCCAGCAGGACTACTGGCTGGACAACTGATCCAACTTCAACCCAACCCAACTCCAACTCATGTCAAACCAACAGGTAACCGAGCTTGATGCTGCGCAAAAATTTATTTACACACGTACCAACATACGTCGTGCCTTCAATGATTTTGATGACACTGACATTGCTGACATCTATCTTCAAGGCGAAGATTGTTTGATCTTACGTCGTGATGGTAGCCAGCAAACATACAACAGAGAACCCATCAAGGTTGCATATACCAGCTATACTCATCGCTTAAAAGATTTCTTTTCTTACCTTGGTCCTAACTATCGCGGTCCTAGTGTATGGCATAACAATGCTTATGTTCTTTTTAAAGGATGGTACTACTCCCATGCGTTAGGTCACCTCACGCCTAACGCAAGATTGCAAGCTGCATGGGCAGATCGTTTTATTCATCTGAACGATGTACAAAAGGTAACTGCTCTATTGCAATCAGATCAAGCAGACCTTGGTCATCTAATTGCACCAGATGGTTTGCGTGCACAAGATATGCCAATTGATTTCAACAGCAGCCTAGATACTGTTGAAGATGTCAAGCCAATCTTTGGTGAGCCATGGTGTTCTTGTGGTTCGTATCAACAACAACTTAATAACATCTCTTCTTTCTCCCAGGAGATTGAAGGCTTCAAGCCATGGTGCATCCATCTGTCCTGGTTCAATAAGTACCGTGAGATGCTATGCAAACGTACCGAAGCACGTAACCAAGCGCCTAACGGCACACCAAGTAAGTGTGTTGCATGGTGGTACCAGCCGCCTTCTGACCATCTATCTGATGGTTTATTCAAGGTGCTCTACACAACATATGGTGCTCAAGCACCTGTAAGCCACTGGCGTAACTACAAACCAGATGAGCATTTCACACAAAACCATGCATGGGATTTGTTCTTCAATATGATGGAGGCGGGATACGTACCATTCCCTGGTCGCTCACTTCCACAACTTCAATCTGTTGTTAAAAAGCAATGACAACCAAACCAATGGAACTTTCTGAACTTAATCTTCTGCTTGCCAGCAATAAACTCATTGCTGAGATCACCGACAAAGAAGATGGTGATGGCATTGAAATTAAACTGAACTGGGATGACAATGATCCAGATCTAAAGCGTTGGGACAAGATGTCAAAGAAAAAGAAATGTGAATTGTTTGAAGCACTTCTTTACAAAATAGTTGAACCAAGGGTTGACGAGCCTGGTAAGCTAGCACTGTCCGCCAAGGACATCAAGCTCTGACGAGGCGTCCTAAGCATGACGATAAACTGCTTATCCAAAACAACTTTAATTTCATGTTTGAATCATTCATTTCTTTTTGTGTTCCAGTAATTAAAGATTTGCTTTGGGCAGCAGCAGGCATGCTGCTGACCTATGCACTCAACAAATTCCAAACTCAATTCAACTAGTCATGACACAAATTACTCAAGCTAAACTAAAAGAGCTTAACGTCATCAAACTCTACGAGCACTATGGTGCCCTGGAACGCTCTCTTCCTTTACTCACTCCTGAGTCCCAGGAAATGGCTAAAGCGGAGTTGGAAGCTTGCGCCAACCTTCGCTCAGAAAAGATTGATCGCATCTATTACGCAATGGCTTCCCATGAAGATGCTATTGAACGTATCAAGAAAGAAGCAACGCTTGTCACAGAAGCCAAGCGTCACCACGAATCCCAGCTGCGGTCCCTCAAGGGCTTGTTAAATTATCTACGTCGAGTCCTACCAAAGGACTCGAATAAAATCACTGGTCGTAATTACGAGTTTACTCTTGCAAGAAAAAAAGAACTTAGTGTCGAAATCACCTCGGATCCACAGTTTTGGCACACTGAAGAAAGAGCAACTTATTGCATTGAACAAGAAGTCACCACAACAAAAAGAACTGTGTTACGTTCAATGTCAGGAGAAGTTCTTTCCGAAAGAACAGAACCTAAAACCACAACAACAGTCGTACCAAACCTTGACGCAATACGCAGTGCCTACAAAGATGGTAAACAACTTCCGCTCGGAGTCAAAGTCACCCAAGAATACAGTGTCCGTTCAAAACGAATCTTCTCAGAATCAAACGTGGACTTGGTTCCATCCGAATATCCAAGAGAGCTTCTACGAGAAGATTCCAGCACCGAAGGATGCTGATGATGCACGCTTCTTGATGAATGCACATAACCAAGCAATTACTGATTTTAATCTCCAGCTAGAGATCAATGATCTAACAATGGAGATGGTAAAAGCAAATAACCCCCTTATCGTTGGCCGCGATAAGGGTAAGGATATGGATTATGATGCATTGGAATACAAGAAGTTTAAATTACTTACTAGTAAGCGTTACCACCAGAACTCTGCTCATGCATACTGGTACTGGCTGGAACGTGAACGTTTAGATAAATAAAGTCGCATACAATAGATAAAGCAGCAGGAGTTCCATGGGCGGTGATTCAGTACTAAATAAATTAATTGCTGGATTTACCAGTGATGGAACTCCTCTTTCTGCAACGATTGGTTCAAAGATTGAGCATGGTGTTGTCATCTTGACAGCAGCCATGCTTTCTAATGAAAACCTTGCAGCTTCAATGGATGCAGAAGAAATGGTTGATGCTGCCATTAATTACTACAACTTAATTCAAGAACGTCTTGGTTACTACCAAGCTCATCAAACAAATTCCCTGGAGCGTTTGCTAGAAAAATAAATCCTGTTAAAGTAAACAGGTCTATTACTAGCAGATGGAAACTGTTCCGGTACCAAAGCTCACCATATCTTTTGCAGTTGATGTTGAAGTTGCTTACAACTCCTTCAATGGTAAAACTGCAGATGAATTATCTGAATCATTACAAGATGAACTTCATGACCTGTTGTTTGAACTAGATCAGGTCACTGGCGTTTATACTAGCTGCACATCCATTTCTTCTGATGACTGACGATCTTGCAACAAAGCTCCGGACCACTGGTGCTTTTGATTCCCCATGGTTAAAAAACCAACTTGAAACATGGGATGTAAGCGCTGAGCAAAAGAAAGCTGACTTCATGGAGCACATGTACCAGTGCAGTGGCCGTAAGGATGCACCCCCTGGTGTTAAGGGAACATACACTGGTTTATGGTTTGACTTCTGCGTCAACGAAGCAGGTGCTGCTATGCGCCAACGTTATTTTGAAATGCTTGAAGCAATTCGCCTCTATGAAGCAGGGCAATTAGAAATGGAAACCGTTTCTTAATTTTCTTGTAATTTTAATTGTACAAAGACGTATCACACTAGTGATGCGTCTATTTATTTTAAAGAAAAAATGGATTCTCAACAAAGCATTGAACAATGGCAAAAGTGGTACAAACACAACAAGTTGGTTGCTGAATTAGACCAGCCTCTTGTTACTAAATCCTCCAGGGAAAAAATGCACAACACAAAAGATGCTGTCCAAAGCTTAAATCAAAAGACACATTTTGATAAAGCAAAAGAATATTTTCTTGATACAATCTGTGAATTCAACGAAGAACTATCTGGTCAACAGATCTTTAAAGCTTTCTATGCTGCTGCCCAGGAAAACCTTGATTACTTTGATAAGGAATATAAAAAAGCAAAGCAAATTATTGATTGCATCAAGGCATTGAACAATGACAAGAACTAAAGATCCTACTTATCCACAATGGATATGTGATGCATGCGGTCAGAACTTTGGTACCTGGTACACAAAAGGTACTTACGTTGGTCCACCACATCACTACGCTACCTACCATGAAGGATCGTGTGATTTATGTAAGCAAGAAAAAGTCCCTGTTACTGAGCCCAGGGACTACGGTCATCTCCATGCCAAGTGGAAAGAGCAATATTATTCCTAACTATTAATCCTTGGTAGGTAAATCAAAAGGTTCATTGGATTTGTTCCAGAACTTTTGATTTGCCTCCAGCAATGCTTCTGTTACTTCTTGCTTAAAAGAACCACGGGGAACAAAGATATCATCCATATCACGTTTGTATTCAGGATACTTCTGCTCAAATTCAAACTCTGTGTCATATAGCATGGATTGCACGATGTCATTGATAGTTTCAAGTGCTCCTGCAGTGAGTTCAAACCATTCATACTTAGGATATAGATCATCCTTCACACGATCCAACAATGCTTTCTTGCAATGCCAGCGTGCATCAAACATGCTGGCAAATTCTTCCCAATCTTCTTGGGTTTTAAAATTAGGAATAGTCATCTTACCCAAGAAACAAAAAATTAATTTGGTGTCCGGTAGCTGGTCCTCACGCGGTGCCAACCTTGCCGCAGCCGGACGCTACGGAACGCTTGTGATCTCTCCGGTGAAAAATTGCTTGTATATATTAGCGGATCAGTCGGGCCAGGGGACGCCGCTTGCTTTCGTTGGATTGCGTTGCTCGTCATGGGTGTTACCGTTCGGGATAAAAGTTGGATGTTTGCGGATTTATTGGTTGATTGTTACCGTTCGGGAAAGTTGATACTTATGGTTACGATGCGGTGATGGCTTGAAGAGTTGCGTCAGGGAGGCGTTCCGGGAAGTAGGTGAAGCGGAAGATGTGAGTGCGGCTGGCAAAAACTCCTGCATCACGTTGCCCCAGCCAAAAATTGGTTGGTGATGGGCTGCGCCATACACCAGTAAGGACCGCACCACCCTCGTAAGATGCTTTGAAATCAGAATCCTTGTAAGAATAAGCAGCTTTAAATCTTTGTCCAGTATTGTTTGAGTCAAGGTTAATTGTTCCTGAACCTCCGCTGTAATTGTCCGCATTAATGTACAAACCCGGTCCATTGCTTGTAGCATTGGTTTTAATTATACCGTGTGACTCAAAAAATGATGTAGTGTTAAAGTAAGCAAGAAGAGCAATTGTTTCTACATCTACTGGAGTAATGTCAGCAAATACCGTTCCCTCTTTTTGGTTGTAAAAATCAGAGAAGTTTGTACCAGTAATACTCGCCACATCCGCGTTCCTAGTCAACGCTGTACCAGCGGTTGGGATGTAGGAGGTTGGGAATGTAGCTGACTCTTCAACCTGAAATCCCCAAACATAAAGGTTTGAAGTGCCGTCAGCAAGAAATTGGCCATCATGTCTAGTTGCGGTATCTACCACACCTACAACGACACCACCAGTGCCCAAAGTAGCTGTAATGCTACACCTATACCAGTTGTCACCTGCAGGAGTGATACTAGCCGACCATACGCTGCCTCCTACTTCTGCTACCGTGCCAGATTGAAGATCAAATACAGGACTTGTACTGGCATTATTTGATCCACGTCCCCCCATAATCAAATATCTATAAGTATTGGCTTTGGCGTAAACAGAAACAGTAAGGTTAGTGGTGTTTGAATTGACAAGGTTTAAGTGATGGTTGCTAGAAGTAGCAGTAGGCGTAAGTACATTAGCATTTAGTTGTCCATCAGGGCTGCTAATGTTGCTGGGAACAGTAGAGGCTATTTCAAGGGTGGAGTATCCCGTAGAGTCTTCACTGTTCGTTTGTATATTCTCCCTACTCTCCTCAATCAACAACCCAAGGCTCTCACCCGTCGTTGGGTCGTGATCGAAGCGTGGTGCTGCTGATGGTACGGTGGTGGTTGGGATGTAGGTGCTTGGAAAAGATCCTTCTTCTACTTGAGCGCCAAAAACAAAAACATTGCTTGTGGTTTGGCCTGTGTAAGTTTGAACTGGCAGTACAGCTGATTGATTATTGTTAAATACAACAGCTATGCTAGAATCAGAAACTGTCGCAGTCGCGGTTGCTGTTATCCAGCATCTATACCAACCACCTCCGGCATCGATAATATCAAAATCAATAATTGAAACTCCAGCCGAACCCTTTACTCCGTTTTGAATATCGAATGATGCCATATAAGCATCACCACCACCAAAACCAGATACATTGGTAAAAAGCGTCATCCATTGGGGCGCTGTAGCTCCAGTGCCTTTTTTTAGATAAACACTAAGACAATAAGTGTTGCCTGCAGTGACAGAAACATCATCCCTGTTTAGGTAATGATTAGTTGTAGATGTAGTTTCAGCAATCAAAACAGCACTAGAGAGTCCGTCTGGTGAGCTTTGATCAGGCGCTGAAGTAGTGTTTCTAAAAAACCATCCGACTTGTAGCTCAGAGTATAAAATAAGATTTGTTTTTGATTTTTCAATCAACCCACTACTATTAACAAACGTACCAGGACTCAAATTACTACCATTCATACTCCGCTGGTGGTCAACCAACGGTGTAGCCGTCATATAATCATTCAGATTCTTCTGTGATGCAAAGCGTAGGTCCAGGCTCGGCACCACGCCCTTAGCATCTGAATACAGCTTGTTTTCACCTTTGGCGGTGTTGGTTGTTTTCCAGGTCATGGGATAGCAGCTCCAAGGTCTGAGATAAGGGTAGATACGCGGGCGTCAAGTAGGGCAAGGTCTAGGGATTCGCCGATGGAGTAGAAGGCTAGGCGGGCGTCAGTGCGGTAAGGATTACTTAAAGTGACGCTGCCAAAAACATAAATATTAGAAGAGCCAGGTGTTTGTGATGCTTTTGCTAAAGTCGTATCAGAACCATTGGATCTATGAACAAATTCATTTGAAAGGTCCGTAGCAGGAGAACGGCTTATTCCTGTGAAACCTATAAAATTACTGTTTATATTGTTAAGCGATGTATTTCTTGATCTAACATTTACATCGCTGATACCAGAAATTCCTTGCACGGTGTAATCACTGGCAATATAGAATTGCCCTTCGGTGCCAACTAATTTGCTTAGATAAACCGATAAATGCTGGTTATTTTGAGGGTCGGCATTGTTATCTCTATTGCTATCTAAATACTTTGTGCTAGCATCACCAACCAAACCCGTCTTCCGATCGTAATCCGCCGCCACAAAGTTAAAGTTAGTAGGCGCCGTACCAGCAAGTGGAACCAACGCTCCATCTAACGTCCTAGCACCTGCAAGGATACAAGATGCTTTGATAGCGTCCCAGATACCGTCAGCTTTGCAGCCAGTAATAAAGTTTGAATAGGCAGCTTTTACTTCTTCTTCAAGCCCTTGATCATCTGCCGTTTCAACCGCAGCAATGTATGCAGCAACATCAGGGTCAGCAGGACCGTGGATGTAGTCCTTCGCCAGGACTAGTTTTCCAGGTTGTAGTGTCATGGGATAGCAGCTCCAATGGCGGTGATAAGGTCGGTCACTCGGGTGTCAAGCTTGGCGAGGTCTAGGGATTCACCGATTGAGTAGAAGGCGATGCGGGCAGTAGATTTTCCTGCTGTTTCAAATACCCTAATATTACGGTTCGCCGGGATTTCACTGTTGATTAATGCTATGTAGTCTACTCCGCCGTGTCTAACTGTAAAACTAGAGGAAGATGCTCGCGATGTTCCATAAAAAGTCGGACTGGGTGATAAAGATAGAAGCTGGTTTGATGCCACACTAGAGCTATTTCTGGTAATAAAATTACCAAAACCATTGTAAAGGTGGCTATCGCCTGTGCTTGTGCCATTGCTACCTAGTAATCCTCCATCGCCATCTGCAGATCGCCAAACTGCCAAATGTCTGCTGTCCTGTAAATCAGTATTGTTATTTCGATTACTGTCCAGATACTTTGTGCTGCCATCACCTTTCAAGCCAAGCTCCCTATCGTAATCAGACAACGTAAAGTTAAAGTTAGTAGGAGCACTGCCTTTCAACGGCACCAACGCACCCTCCAAAGTACGAGCGCCACACAACAGGCAGCTTGCCTTAATAGCGTTCCAGATGCCATCGCTCTTGCAGCCAACCACGAAGTCGTTGATTGCAGTGCGTACAGCAGGCTCGAGAACGGCTGTGTCAGCTGCTTCCACGGCAAGGATGTAGTTGGCGGCTTCTACGTCAAAGCCGTCGCCCACTTCGATGCGAGTAGAAGGAGAAAGGATCGGGAACGGTGCGGTGGGAGGTGTGAAGTTTTCGGTGTAACGTGCTACGCCTTTGGTGATGCGAATGTTGGAGAGGTAGCCGTTAAAGTCATATCCGGAAGCAAATGCAATACCGCCTATGTATATGCCATTCGTGGATCCGGGAGGTAAATAATTTACAGCATTTGCAACACTAAAAACCTGAATACCATCAACATAAGCCCTTAAAGTTCCGCTGCTTCTGCACAAAGATACATGATACCATATATTTGTACTGGGTGTAAAAATAGTAGTGGTGGTGTTGTTGGGATTAAATAGGGTTAAATTACCTCCAGTCTGAAATAAAACAATTCGATCTTGTCCGCCTACCGAGTTTCTCCAATCTAAAAGCAAATCGTCAGTATTTGTACTGTTGTAGTAGATAAAAAATTCTACCGTAAAATCACCAGTATCAAAAGTTAAATTTGAATTACTTTCAGCAGCTTGCAGGTAATCACCCGTCCCATCAAACGCCAGCACGCCATCACCAGTGCCGAACGGTGTATTCACCGCTGTACTAATCTGAGCGTCACCATTTGCAGTAACACTCAAATTATTGCTACTACTATCCAAAATGGTCGTGCTGCCATTGGTGCCCTCACCCTTTAGAAGCAAGGACACATCAGCAAAATCGCCGTCTACTGGTGCGTAATCAGGGCTCCAGACCAAACTCATCACGCATCTCCATTCACTTCAGGAAACGGGCGGTCATACTTCACGATCTCTGCAGGACGATCAGGAGCAAGTAAATTGCGTTGTACCAAGAGAGCCAATGCATCAGTCACGCGCTGGTCATCAAGTGCCACACGTTCTGCTGCAGTAAGTTCATCAATCAACGCTTTAATCTCAGCAGCATCAGCATTCTGCTTTTCAGCTGCTTCAATCTCGGCTTCGTTATCAGGCGTGCAAGCTGCCTTGTAAGCGGCAACTGCTGCTTCGTACTCGGCAATATCCTCAGGCGTAGGATCCGGGATTGCCATAAACTTGGCAACCGCATCGTCGTATGCCTGCTGTTCTGCTGCAGTAGGAATGCCACCAATTGGATCAGGCACCACGGTGGTGTCTACTGATGCGGCCAAAATGTTGGCGTATTCGGTGGGAGTGAAGCGGGCGAAGAAACCAGCGCTGGTTACTACGCCGTAGCTGTTGGCGTCGGCGTAGCGTTTGCCGTCTTGCGTGAGGAGCCAGGTGGCGTAATCCTCGGGCAAAAGCTTGGCGCTATTAGCGGCAAAAATCAGGCCGTCAATGGTGCGGGTGTCGGTGATCGTAACGGTGAGGGTGTCCATGGTCGTTATGCAAGGATGCCAAGGTTTTGCAGAGCTTGCACAACCTGTGCAAGTGTATAACCACCAAATGTGGTTGCGTCATCAACAGCGGTACCACCGCCGCCTGCAACTGTTGCAGAGCCAACCGCTGTAGTGGGTTGAGCTACTGGTGTTGCACCAAACAATGCAACAGGTTCTGTTGAAGTAGAGCCAAGCTGAATACCTCGAACAGTGCCCGTTCCTACTGCTTCTGATTTGATTTTAAATACATTTGTATCCCAATTAAAACTCAGACGCTCATAATTACTAGCGTCGGTGTAGGTGTTATACAGCCGATACGTTTGGGCGGCGGTGCCGTTGCGTTGGGCAACTACACCGTCGGCATCGCTGTAAATATATGCTCTTGGATTCTCAAGGCCAGCTCTTCCAAATACAAATGCACCAGTTTGTTTTATGTGAAGGTTTTCCTGTCTTAAAGCAAATACCACATTTGAATTAGTATGGTTAGCAACGGTTCCGTTGGACCATGCAATGATTCCAGCCCAAGTGGCGGCGCCAAAGGCTCCGCTATTAAATCGGAGGCAACTTTGGTTTGCCCCTGTATTTGTTGTAATTGCCCCGTTTGAGGCAATACTTGCCTGACTCGTCCCATCCACCTGCAAATCAAGCAGGGTTCCGGTGTTACCGCTATTACTATCAGCGTTAACTTTAAGTGCGGTATAAGTACCAGTAGGGCTGACCCAATCCAACTCAGTGTTTAGATCACCCGTACCTGCCAACTGTCCAGCATTATTATACTGGATGTTTCCGGTTGCTCCAGCAACAAGGCCAACAGTGCCAGTTTGGTCTGGAAAACTGATCGTGCGGTTGGCAGTAGGCGTAACTGATTGGATGGTAGTAGAAAATCCACCGCCAGTGTCAAGATTTACATCGCCACTAATCGTAAGTTGATCATTGGTTTTGTCCCAAGTAAACGCAGTGTCACCAGCTAACGTGCCACCATCATTAAACTGCACTTGAGTATTGGCGCCGCCCGCTGCGGTGGTGTCCGTAAAATCAAGGTTTCCAGTGAATGGATTAAAAACAACAGGCATTGCTCTTCTTAAGATTTAACAATGGAAGTAAGTGTGGATCCGCTATAGCTTAAAGTGAGCGTTGCAACAGTAACACTACTTTCCTTATAAACCACTCCAGTTAAGTTATCTCCAGTATAAGAAAGCTCCACTTCATCATGGGCTGGAATTTGCAACCCTTGGACAATAGGTAAAGGACTGCCGCTATCATTTGTGATTTCTACTTCCGCCCCTAAGCTGACGCCGCTAATTGTTACACCACTGGCGAACGTAACAGGAACAGGACCACCGTCCATTCCACCACGAACTAAGACGGTAGCGTATTGTTCTTCATTAAAAATACGCTGCGCCATTTGCATGATTAAAGCCTCGCTTTTCCCTAATTATAACTACACAGTGCGTGTCACTTCAGACACAGCACTGCCGCTATAAGAAACCACAAAAACAGCAACATCAGAACCGCCTGCTCCGCCAGTTTTGTAATCTACTTGCGTCAGCAATCCTCCGCTATAAACAATTCCCACATAGTCATACGGCTCTCCACTTGGATAGGTGGCAGATACCAACAACCCTCCGCTATAAACCAATTGCGCCGAATCAAATGACGGCAACGAAAGGCCGGTCATGTAATCACCGACATTCACGTTGTCAACCAACATGGTGCCGCTTACTGTCAAATTCCCGCTAATTGTTGCGGCATTTTGCACTGTTAGCCCACTAATTACGGCGCCGTTTTCGACTGTTAGTCCGCCGACGGTGGCATCGTTTTGCACCGTCAAGCCGCTTGTCGTTGTTAAACCGCTAACAGTAGCATTGCTCTGAACAATGAGCCCGCTAACAGTCGCCAGTCCACTAATAGTGGCACCATTCTGCACCGCTAGGCCGCTAACAGTGCTTAGTCCGCTAATTGTCGCATTATTCTGAACTACAACTCCGCTAGCCGTAGCTTCGCCGCTAATTGTTGCATTTCCTTGTGAAACAACGCTTCCGAGTGTCGCTTGCCCGCTTACAACAGCTCCGCTTTGAACAACAATATTTCCGACAGTAGCTTGGCCGCTAGTAACCAGATTATTTTGGGCAGTAATTCCACTTGCAATAATTTCACCACTAGCAGTGACGCCACTAGCAAAAGTTGCAACGCCACTAACCGTAAGAGTGTTTAACTGCGCATCGCCAGTGCTGCTAATATTATGAACGTCAGTATTACCAGTGGAAATAATTCTGTGGAAATTTGTAGTGCCAGTTGCAATGATATTATTTGCATTTAAAGTGCCGCTTACTGTCGCATTATTTTCAACAGTAAGACCACTAAAAGCAACAGAATAATTAACATCCAGTGGTCCGTTTACAGTAACGCCACTAAGAGTGGTTTGACCATGCACTGTAAGTCCAGTGGCAACAATGCCACCAGCAAAGAAGCTTCCAGTGCCATCTCTTAAAACAATGGTGGAACCAGCGCCTATGCTTGTCGCAGAAGTGGCACTATTGGCCACTTTCCCAACGCCCGTAATTGTGGCAAGCTTATTATCAGTGATGCCTGCACCATCAACAATGTCATCATTGTCAATAGCAACAGTTCCTCCCACGATTGAATGGGTGAGATCTACCCATTCGGTGTCATAATCACCATTACTAGCCTTGCGCAACACTTGACCAGTGGTGCCTCCACTTTCAATGCCAGGACCAATTGGACCTTGCACGCCAGGAATTGAAAGATCAAGTTCTACCGTTTCTCCGCTGATAACGGTTAATTCAACATTCGACATAATCAATTCCTAGAACAAGTGCCAGAAACAGTGAGAGCGCCCTTTAGCCAATAGTAACGTTCGCCATTGGGAGAAGTTGCATTTAAATCATATTTATACTCACCTTCTGTAAAATCAGCAGTTTGACTTGGCACTAGCTCAAAATCTACAATGCCACTTGCAGCTGAAATCACTTCAGAAGAAAAGCTTGTAATAATACCACCAGTCGTGTAGCAAATATCGGCGTCAAAAACATAGCCGCTCACATTAATAGGCGAACCACTAGACGAGGCATTAAGCCTCATCTTAAAAGTGGAGTTTTGCAACACCACAATGTCGTAAGTGGCAGGATAGATCACGACTTTATTGTATTTCTTTCATGATAGCCACGAATGGCTTTCAATGATCACTATCATCAGGCTTCCAATGCAGCAACACGAGCTTCTAACAACGACAATGCATTAGATGCTTCCCATCTATTATTTGCATCGCTCCACACGAGAATGTCTCCGTCAGTCACGCTACCATTGGCTTCCACATCATGTAAATCTTTTAGTCTGCGTCCAGTGTCCCAGCGCACAAAAATCGTGCCATTACTCTTTCTGCTAACAACTGCCGCAACAGATAGTTTCAATGAAGGGGCCTGAGGTTCAGTTGTAACAAACCCTCCAGGTGTTGTTGGACTGCACCACAAAATACTTCCTTCGGGATAGAGTTCTGTATTGATGCCGCGAATTTTGCCAAATGTCACTACATAGCCATCGCTTGCTGGAGAAATTGCTTGTGCAGTAACGCCAAAAAATAAATACCCTGGCACGCTACCATCAGCAATCATTGGCGCCACTTTCAACCTGCCACTTGCTCCTAAAGTGCCAGCAAACATCACGCCAGTGCCCTTCGCAATTTCATCTACGTTGCTATTGTTTCGGCACATCACTAAATTGTCTTGGCCAATGTAATGGTCCAAGCCATTCTTTCCTAAAGCAACAGTACCTTCATCAACATTCCAAGCCATCTCGCCAGTGCCTGGATCTTCTGCTGCCGTCAAATCAAAACGCAATTTATCAACAATTGGCTCATCAGTCCATTCAGAATGATGGTTTTGATCAGATGCTTTAACAAGAATGTCGCCAGTAAGTCCTCCTGGTGGAGTGCCTGGCTGCCAAATTTCAAGTCCAACTACATTAGGCAATGGTGAAACAATTGTTTCATCACCGTCTTGAATGACAACACTATTTTGTTGCTTTGTAATTACTACTTGTGTCATTGCCAAGACAGTCCAGGATTTAATTTAACATTGCCTTCAAGAAGGTAAAAAGTGTCGCCATCAGGCTGCGTTACCATCACGTCATATTGGCCATCTTCCGTGATGCCGCTTGTAGTGGCAGCTTCTAAACGCAGCTTAAACATGCCGCTAATTTGTGATGTCCATGGAGAGGCAAAATTGGCAAGCTTATTTTCGCCAAGTCGGTCCCATAAAGTGCCACTAACGGTGTAGCTTGTCATATTGACAGGCTGCCCCACATTGTCCTTGTATTGCAAGGGCAGTTCAAAAGTGACGCCTTGATGAATGGTAATATCGTACCTTCCTGGTTCAATCATTCGCTTTTGGTGTCTATTGTTTTAAATCTAGCAATAGTTTGGTGCATTAAAAAGGGCCGCTTTAAGGGCGGCCCTTTTGTTTATTTTCCTTGGCCTCGTGAAAGCTTTCGTCCGTGTGAAGGGCGACTATTTCGCCCTTGCCCTTGCTTTGTCTTTTTTGCTTTATTTGGCGTGTGTAGCTTTTGCCCGCTAATGCCAATTTTGCTTTTGACGGCCATGAGAAAATGAAAAGGTCTTGCTCAGTATAGGGCTAGTTTTCTGGAGCTACAGGCCATTCAATGGAGGATGGAAAGCCTTCTTGTAGCGTAATATCACGCAGCTTTTGGCGATATGATGCCCAAGCTTCTTTGTCTACTGGAGCGTCTGATAATTGAGTCCAGTCGCTTTTTTCAAGAAGCTCATTTCGCCTTGTTCTACATTGCCCTTCTTCTGATTTCTTGCGGCCCTCAATAATGCGACTGCTTAAACTGGTCACTTCCCATTGCTGCACCCATTCCCCTTTTTTTAGTACAGGCAGTACTTCGCTAAGCGTTTCCTTTGTGTAATCAAAATCCGGAGGGCTGGTTGTTTTTACAACATAAGCTCCATACTTGGAAAGATCAAACGAAGAAATGTCAGAAGGAAAGCTTACACTTGGAAATTTGCGACGCAAGTCATTAATGCTTGCAGGATATTGTTTGACTGTTGAATTTTCCGCAAAAACAAGAATCACCCAATCGTACCTCGCCTTGGCGCATTATTTTGAATAAGGCCGCCTGCCGCGGAAAGACTATTTTGCGTTGAAAACGAAAAGCTATTGGTAGTTGGGATGGATGTGTATACATTAGTGGTTTCATTTACTAGCGTGACAAATGATTCCAAGGTTGTATTGCCATATTCAAACGTGTAGCCAGCCAAGTTTGTGTATGTGCCCCTTAAACTGCCGTCAGTTGGTACTTTAAGTACAAACTGATAAACGGCAGAAAAACTGACGATAAGATAATCTCCGCTAACTTTTAAGCCTACAATAGTGTTAAAACTATTTACTGAACTAGAGGGGTTTCCTGAAACAATGTCAATAGAATTTTTCCATACCACATTGCCATTTGTGTCTATTTTTATTAATAAAATAGCAGTGTTACTGATAATTCCGGTGCAATAAGCATTGCCACTGCTATCTGCAGCTACACTGTTGACAGAAAAGTCAGATCCGGATGTGTTGTTAAATCTTTTTAGCCAGTAAAGACTTGCTCCAGTATTGGCAGCGTTAGGGCTAACTTTGGCTATAAAATTTTCACTAAGACCTGGAAAGGCAGTGTCCCTGCCTATTAGATAACATATTTGAGGAACAGCATTTGAAGGAGCGGGGACGAAATCAAAACTGAGCGGAGTGCATAGGCTATTTTGGTAGACGAAAGAAAAACTGTTGCCGCTCGGAAATGGGCTAAACGATTCTAGCGGGTACAAATATGCAGCATTCTTGCCATTGTATCCTGTTATAGCCAGGGCCAAAGGTGTTCCGTTTACGTTTTTGGCTTCTACTCCGTCAGGAACAAGACTGGAAGTATTGAATGTCGTAAAAACCCCCGCTTGACTTACGGTGCCGCTTGCGGTGTAAACAACATAGGCATTTTCTACTGATGACGTGCTAACGTTAAAGCCAGTAGCTCTTACTTCAAAAGCTGCAATACCTCCATTTGATTTAATAAAAACACTACCAAAAACACAAGGATTTCCATTGCCCTTGTCGAATTCCCTAGCCCAAATAGTGCTGCCGTCAGCGCTGTTAACTTTAACTAAAAACCCCTTGCTTCCGCTTCCGGTTACGTTACCACCGCAAGCATAAATATTGCCATTGCTATCCCCTGTTACTGATAATAAACAAGAGCCAGAGCTACCAGCTGGATTAATCAATCGCGCCCATTCAACGATTCCATTGAACCTAAGCTTTGCTAAATAGCTAACGCCAAGGTAGGAAAATGAAATATAAATTGAACCATCGTTATCAACAAAAAAAGATGGCAATCCGACAACTTCCGCTCTTAAGTCAGTAAAAGCAAGCCACGCTTGAGACTCCTCGGTATTGCCAAGTAAAAATTTAGTAAACATTACACATAGCTCCCAAGGTAGTTGCCGTAAACAGTGGCGCCAACTTGCCAGAAAACAATAGCATCCTTATTCGTTAAGGTGGGTGCAATGTTACCGATATTCGACACCCAAGATACCGTTGGCCAAGTCACTGTATAAGTGGCGCCGCTTTCCAGCATTAACAGCACACTTTGGCCACTTTCCAAGGATTCTGTAAAAGTAGTGCTTCCAGATAATGTTTTTGTTTGAATACCACCATTTGCTGGGTCTAAGTCTGTACCAGTGAGAGCATATACAGTATCGGAAGTCTCAACAAAGGTTTGCTGTGCGCTAAATGTTTGTGCATTTGCGAGGCGAGCTATGTTGCTGCTTACCGTACCATTGAGAGTAACATCACTGCTTCCGTCAATGGAAACACTTCCAGACACATCGCCACTTAAAGTGATGGTCCTTCCACTTGCCCAAGTGTTGGCAGTAGATGCATTGCCGGACAAAGAAGCAGTGATGACATTTGCTGCAAAGCTACCACTAGCATCACGAGAAACGATTGTGCCACTAATACTTGCAGGAGTAGCGTTGGAAGTGACGGTGAAGACACCACCTTCAGTGTCGACGCTTCCGGAAATACCACTACCAGCTGTTGCAGCACTTGCAACGTAATTACCAGTGGTGTCGGTTCCCAGGGTGACAGAGTTATTGGCAATAACACCCGTCAAAGTAACATTTTGGCTTCCATCAAAAACAACAGAGCCACTTACGTCTCCACCCAGTGCAATGGTTACTCCAGAACTTAAGGCGTCTGCAAACGCTACAGTTCCGCTGGCTAATGTATTAACCGCATTTCCTACAAAGGCAGTAGTTGCAATTTGAGTGGTTGCAGTGCCAGCGCTTGCAGTGGGTGCAGTTGGGGTGCCAGACAATGCAGCATTAACAAGCGGCGCCTTTGCATCTAAAGCAGTTTGCAACCCGTCAACATTGCTAATAACATGGTTATGAGAATCATCTGCAACAACGCCAGTAATGGTAATATTGCTGTTGCCATTAAAAACAGCACTACCACTTAAATCACCCGCTAAGCCAATGCTTACGCCAGATGCCAATGCAGAGGCGGTGCCAGCATTTCCGCTAATGGAAATACCCCAAGTGCCTGTTGCTCCACCACCAGTTTTAGTGGGGGCATCATTTGCAATTTCACTATTAACAAATGCAGTAGTTGCCAGTTGAGTGGTATTGGTTCCAACTGGTGCAGTGGTGCCAGAAACGTGACCAGTAAAAGTGCCTCCACTAATAGGAATGGCACCAGCAGCTAAGTCATAAGCAGTCTTGACGGCATTAGCAGTGGCCGCCAAGCCACTGCTCGTGCCATCAACATTGTTATAAAGCTGAACAATACCAGCCGCTGCAGTGGTTCCAGAAAATAAAACGTTGGAAGTAAGTTTAGTGGTGCCGCTATTGAGAATGCCCAACACTTGATTGGGTGTCAAATCTTGCGGATTGCCACTAGAGACTGCCCCCTTGATTGTCAAAGCTGTCATGTCAGACAGCTTTAAATTAGTGACAGAATTATCTGCAATTGTTGCGTCGTTTAAAACAGAGAAGACAAGCGGATCGGTGTCAAGAACAGGCGCGTTTGTGACTTGCGTAAATTGAAGGTTGCCATTTGTCGTGCCATTTTGCACAAACATGAAAATGCCAGCCTTCACCTCTGCGCTGCTATTAGCGTCATCAGCACGGGTGAAGACTGCGCTAACGCCAGTGCCAGCTGCAGTTGTCAGCTCATAAATGCCATTTTGCGTCGCAGTGGTTTGATCCTTAACCAGCACCCTAGTGCCAATGCTGGTAATGTTTACGCCATCAAGAGAAGGAACGCCAGTGCCAGTTACAGTGAGCGTAAAGGCAGGGCTTCCCACATACGTGGATGCAATATTTGTAGTGGTGGCTGCAACCACCGCTTCTTTAATACTTAAACCAGCGCTAACTTGATCAACATATGCACGGTTCGCAGCGTCAGTGGCACCAACTGGCGATGCAACGTCAGTAAGACGATAATTATTGAGGCTGACATTCTGAGTGGCGCCACCAAGAATATCGTCGGGATTCGCAGTGACGGCAATATCAGTGCCATCAGTTGTTACGCTAATCGTGCTATTACCAGCCTTAATTCCTTTAATTTCACCACGGAATTCATTGGCTACTTCCACCGTGTCATTAACGACAAGGCTTTCGCCGCCAACACCTACGTCAGTAATATATTTCAGGCCACCAATGCCTTTCAATGCCTGTTGAGCGGTGTCTGCGCCTGTGCCACCCTGGTTGATAGAAAGCGCAGTGGTGAGACCAGTCAATGCAGTGATGTCGCTATTGCTTCCTGCCTTTGCTGCGCCTAAATTGCCACGAGCAGCACTTGCCGTGCTTCCACCAGTGCCCCCTTTCGTCACTTCAAGAGGAGAGGCGGACGATAAATCGTTAATGCTAATCTGAGAAGCATCAACGCCAATCGTCACGTCAACGCGATTCTCTCCACTATTATCAACACCGCTAACAGTGGTAGCAGTGCCTGCAATAAAATTAATTTCTTTGCGCGTGCCAATTTCACCGCCACCAGAAGAAACAATGGTGCGTTGAGTGGTTGTATCATCAACCACTGAAATGGTAAGCGTATTATTTAAATCGTTATACGATGCATTGATGCCAGTACCGCCAGACGTGAGCGTAGCAACAACGTCTTGTAAATCTTCTTTTAGCGAGGCATACGAAATCTTTTTCGTCACGCCTAACGACGGATTTGTAGTGTTATCAACAATTACAAATACATCTTCATTATTAGGAGTGATAAGCTCAACAAGCTCTGAAATCAACCGTGTTTGAGCCATGAATCAAGAAGCCCCGCTAACTTTAATTTCCTTGAATACTGGTATCGTAGCACTATTGCTAGACTCTCTCGTCCAAAAGAATGGCCTTAATGTTTCACCATTAGAACCAATGGCATAAATTTGCGTATCGTTACGATACACGCCAACAGCTTCTGAAATACCATTGCGCCTAATTTCAATTAAATCATCACTACGCAGATAAGCTGGGCCACCGCTAATAGTAATGTCAATCACATCACCAATTAGTGATTGACCATGACTTGCAGCAAGGCGAATTTTATCTTCCCCAGAGGTGGCCACGTAGTAAGTGGTGTTGAGTTGCAATGGAGGAGGAGGGCTTCCGCTGTAAATCACAACTGCATCGCCATTGCTATAGCCATGCCCTGAAATGGTTAATGTGTCAAAACCAATGTCAGTTGATGTGGATTGACGGTTCTTTTGGATGGCGCCAATAGTATTGCCAGCGCAACAAATGTTAATCTTGTTGCTAACCAAGCTATTCTCGGCAAAGCTTACGCAATACACGCCAAAGCTTTGGCCGTCATCACTGATTTCTGCTGTTGAAGACCAAGAAGCAATGGAGGAAATGTTTTCAGCTGTAGCAAGGCCAATTGCCGTTGTTCCTACAGTATCTCCCGAAATGCTCACATCAAACAGCTCAGGATCCACCTTAAAGCTAAAGCTCCCATCCCTAGGATCTTGGTCTGGATTCTGAAAGATTTGAGTGCCAATGCAAAATGCATATGCACGGTCTTGCGTTTCGTTCGGAAGACCGCTTAATGCAACACTGATAATAGAACTACCGTCCGCCATGCTTTTGCCTTATCGAAGCCCGTAATTAAGGAATACTCGCACTTCAGGAGATGGGCTAACAATATTATAAGTGTCAGAAGTGGCGCAATCATAAGTGAGCATCCATTCTGCGTTCTTACGTTCAAAAGACAACGGAAGAAGCTTGTCTTGAATGCGTCTAGCAGCAATAACAATGGCGCCTTGATCAATTGGCCGTGCACGAGATGCAATGGCCTGATCAACCACTAAATCATAAAAAGCAGTGCCAAAATCACCAGCCGAAATACCCTGTCCGCTAAAACCAGTGAAAACACTTCCTCCTTTCGTTTCACTCACCCTGATACTTGAAACACTGGGAGTAGAAACAACGTAGTAAGTGTTGAGGCCAATTACAAACCTAAAGCCAATTTCTAAAGTGTGCTTTCTAGTAAGCGTAAGAGTGCCATCTCCTCCAATGGTTTCAATTTGATAATCTTCATTGGTTACAGGGAAACTAAACTTGCTGTCATATTCAGTGCTAATTGCTTCCCGCACTAAGTCATAAATCCTAGTCAAGTCAACCCTTTCGCCTTGATTACTTCCTGCATAGAAAGTTGCAAGAGTTTTACCGGCCACCACTTGACGCAAAGTGAAGTTGCCTTCAATGGTGCCCATGTCAGTTGCTGTGTAAGGCTCTTGCGCCGACAATGGTAATACGCTTGGTTGTTCAGTGGCAATTTCAATAACATTACCACCACCATCCAATCCCGTCAGTAGCGACTCCGCCACGCGATAACTACCGGCACTATTCTTTGGAAGTGTGCCATTGATGTGGCCCACTTCCTGCTCTAAGTTCCTAAAAACAGGATCACGAATGATTGCAATTTCAGTGCGATAATTAGCAAACACATCCATTGATTTTGGAAGCGCTTGCTGGCTATTTAAAATTTGATTTGGAGCAAAATCTACTCCTCTCAATGCAAAAATAGGGAATAAATGGGCGGCCTCAGAGCCGCCATACACTGGACCAATTTCACGCCCTTCAGACAAATCAGCAGCACGCATGTCTGCTTTTTCTGTCTCGCCGCCATCAATTTGCAGGCTCAGACCATACTTAATAATGTACTGAGGCTCTACAAGATAGCCAGTGTTGCTAATTTCAATGGTAAAGGGCAATGAAGGCGTGCCCAAACTTGGTGCATCTAAACTGTCGGGAATCAACAGTTCATGCATCAACACCCATCGACCACGAGGGATTTTGCTAACCGTAACAGGAAGATCTACTGCTTCGTCAATTACAAAAGCATAAAACCGTGCAGAACTGGCACCATACCATCCCCATTCCACCAAGTACATGCAGTTCTTGGTGAAGTCAATAGAAGCGTTGCTGCTGCCAGTACCATCAAGCTTATCCCCATTAAAGCTGCTGCGTGGAACAACGACTTCCTTGACCAAGCCATCACCTGACGAACGGCGATGAACCACGCGGAAGTTATCCCCTTCACCATCGGCAATAATTTGGAAAAAGAAGCCATCAAGAGAATCTCCAATGCCCCAAAGCTTTTCGCATGCTGGCAATTCTGCCAGGCTCATCTGCAAGCATACAGACGAACGAACTACACGCCCTGTCTGATAACGAAAGCGTTTTTTAGTACTAATGCGAGCACGTTGAAAACCGCCTTCTGATTTGGCAAGTTCAATGCGAACACCACGTCGTTTTGCGTCGTATTGAATGTAACCAAGAGGAAGCGGGCTGTATTCAATTAATGTATCTTGCAGCTGAGACCACTTAGCACTCTCTACGTCATCATCACCAACTTCATTCAAACCACGAATTTCACTGACGTATACATCCTCTCGAAATGCATAGTCATCAGTGTAATTAAACAGGCTTAATGTTTCTTCTGCTCGTGGATTGCCAAATAAATCATTCTTAATTTCAGTGGGCTTTTCTTTATAAAAACTAATTGGAAGCCCTGTGCCAAAAAGGGGCAAAACAGCCGGAATGCTGTTTGCCCCTAGTTCTTGGCCAGTAGGAAATTCACCAGCTTGCTGAAGAACAGTGCCGGCATTAGCGCCACTTGCGACAACGTACTGTCGTTGCCCCACTTCTGGGGAAAGCTGGTAATAGGCCATAATCGTTAATTAGCGTTCGCCCCAAGTAATAGAACCAGCAACTGTATTGCCGCTGTCTGCAACGCTTTGAGCAGTCAACACAAGAATGTCGCCGCTGCTTCCAGCTTCATTGGAAATTGGACGAGTGAGGAATTCACGGTTGTAACGGAAAATCTCATCCAGCAAAATGTTTTGACCGTCATCATCGCCCGTAAAGAACGTAGCAACAGGCTCACCACCAGTCACACCAGTAGCAGTTGTATTGTATTCAATGGCAGAAAGAGATGCCGTAGAAGTAAACACGCCAGAAGCAGTTGCTGGATCAACAATTGCTCCACTAATAGCCAAGCCACTTGGATTTTTAATCAAAGCAAACTTGGTTCGATATTGCGATGACAAATTAGCCATCAACGGAACAGCCCGCAAGATATTTTGCTTGCTATTGCCATCATCGTTTGTAATGTTTTCCTTGCAGCGAATGGTCAACAATGGACGGATGAGACCAGGGTCAATCACTACTGCATCGCTTTCTTGCGAATAAATGTCATACTTACTCGCGTCGCCACCATCAATTTCGGCCTTGGTTCCATACACCTTCAAGAAACATGCCTGAGCAATGTTTCCAGTTTTGGTAAGCTGGAACGTCATTGGCAAATTGGGATTGCCAAGACTTGGGAAAGGCAGCCTATCGCAAGTGTTAATTTGATGAATGGTCACCCATCGTGCATTGCGTGCAGTAGCGCCAGCAGGGAGATTCTCATCCACCGGCACATAAGCCATCAGACGCGCCGCAGAGCCGCCATACCAGCCCATTAGGATGCGGAACATCGTCACCTTCGACAAGCTCAGCGTATGGACGCTAGAGCCCTGTCCATCAAGTTTGTCACCGTTAAATGCAGAACGCGGGACAATCTCCTCCATCACGGAAGGATCATCAGGCAGCACGCGATAACGATGGTTGTTATAAAGGCTTGTGGGATCGTTAATTGTGAAATCAGTACTACCAATGGGAGCGCCATTGTTCTGAGGGCTTTCGCCAGAATTTGTACGACGAACAAAATACAAATCGTCGCCAATAATGCGAATAATATAACCATTGTTGCCATCAAAGATGCCAGCTTCAATGGTCACATTATTGTCCCGAAGCAAGCTAATGCCAAAACTTGCATCAGTGATGCGCCCCGTTTGATAAGGAAACACCAGACGACTTTGCATCCGCGCAATGGTGCTATTAGGCGCATTCGTATTAATTAAAAGCTGCGCACCACTTTCTTGCGGAAGGTGAGTAACGCTTGAATTGTCTGGCGTACCAGTTTCATCAAACGTCAGCTTCCAGGCTTTTGGATCAATGGCAAGAATGTTAGTGCTGTCCCAAAGCTGCAAACTTGTTTGCACCCGTGGATTGCCAAGCAAATCATCATGCACCTCAGATGGTGCACTCAGATTGTCAAGAATAGGAACTGGAGTTTGGTCACTGGCAATAACAACTGGCAGTGAAGCTGCCATTGTGGCTTGTCCAGCCTGAATCGGCTCTGACCTACCAACCGTTACTACCTGTTGACCTTCTTCAATGTCAGGCATTTTTCATTAAAGCGATGTAATGCGGGGTTTCACCTGCAATGTTCCTAATACAATCGTATCCTCTTTCAACACATTTAGAGTGCCGCCGGAAGAAACAGAACTAAACAGTGGAGTGCCGCCCACTGGAATCACTTCAAATACTGTATTGGAAATGATGTTCAATGTATTAGCACTATAAGTGGCATTGTAGCCTGAAACGCTTGCTCCGGTTATACGAACAATGTCAGTGGAAGATAAATTATGATTGCCGCTTGTCGTCACCCTAAAACGATAAGTTTGCAAAATATCATCAACAAGCGTGCCTTGCGTGATAGAAGTGATGCCATTTCCTTCTTGCACGTAATAAAGTTCTTTCAAGTCCCACAGATACAATGCACCAATATCAGCAGGATCCGCCGCTTGCCTTCCCACGTCATAAGTGATGCCACGTTCGGTGTAACCAGTGGCAATATTACGACGCAGCGTTTCAGTTTGGCTTGCAGTAAGGGCCAGCTTTAAGTGTCCCGTGGTGTTCAGTTTGGTAATGCCGAACGTATCGACAACAGTGCCACCAAAAGTTTCTTTGATTTGAGCTAACAGCTCTGAATTGCCAAAATCACGAGGCGAACCAACTGGCTTCTGGAATGCAAGATACAACTCGTCAAAGCTGTCTCCCTCGCGAACTGTAACGTTAATGCTTTCCATTAGATGCTGGCAAGTTTGTCAAGATTTGCAATCGCCTCAGCTCGTAATGCAGAAGTGCTACGAGAGGGCTGTTTTAGTTCTTCAATGCGAGCAAGAAGTTGCTGCTTTTCACTTTTCAGTCTATCAATCTCTTTATTAAGGTTTGCAAAATAAGTGTTGGTAGCAATTGCATTGCCAGCACTTGCTTCCAGTTCACTGTTGCGCATTTCCAAAAGCGCAATTTTTTCTTTATAAAACGCAACTTGCTGACGCTGCATTTCATCAGGAATATAGCGCTCTACAATCTTTTCTTTTTCAATTACTTTCGTCGCAACGTGCTTTGAGGCACGTTGCTGAAGTAGTGTGCATTCCGCAGAAAGCATTGCAGCCTGACCTTGTGCAGCAGCAATACTCCCTTCTGCTTCTTTTAACCTACGTGCAACATTTTGATATTCAATCTCTCTTTCAACCAGCTTATCTTGAAGCTTTTGCACTTCTCCTTTTAGCATCGTCGCTTCAATAAGCTCACCACGATTGATGTTCCTTAGTTTCTTTTGCCCCTTAAATGCAATACCACGAGCTTCATCCAATGGCAGCTCATCAACGGCAGGCACTCTCCATCGCTCTAAATATGAAAGCTTCCTGGTGTCACCAATGTCACGCCAGTCAACAACATAAGGAAGCGATGGTGGACAAGGCGGTAGTTCGATGTCTACAGCACCATCTTCAATCTTGAAAACTAATTCTTTTGCTGGGGCGCCAATAAAGGCGCCGCCAGCTTTGACGTACAAACGACCATTTAATGGACCATTTGATCCATCTAATTGGCCAACAATGCGTACCATAATTTACACCTCGCGATAGGTGACAAATGCTTGGTAATCAATGCCACTACTCACAACGGTTTGCAATGCTTCTCCTACTGTTGTCTCAATAATGCCCATTGCATTGCTCAAAACAAGCTGGCCAGATGATGTCACTGGAAATGGAGGCGTAAGAGTGGTGCCAGATGCTCCGCTGCGGAATTGAACAGTGCCACCCGTCGTTGCAGTGACAACCAAATTCAACACTCGTACAGTCTTGTCTGTGACGCCAGAAACAACCACAGCATCAGTAGTGCTCGCCACCCATGCGCTTTTGATGCCAGAAGGTAGCAAATCATGTTGAAGAATATATGGAGTGTCTTCCGCGCCACTTCCCACTGCCTGCACGTAAGCGGAATTTCCTGCAGCGTCTAAACCAAATAGGGCCATGATTAAAAAAGTAGGAACAGCAAACGCTGGTTCAATTTGGATTGACCGTCAGGAATCCTAACAGTGTCAGATGTCGTGAAATCAAAGCGTAATGGAGACGCAATAAACCTTTGACCATAAATCCAAGGTGATTGACGCCTATTTACGCCCATTGTAGCAATCCTAATCTGATAAGAAGTTGATACATCGTAGTCAGCTGCGTCAATCCTTACATAGTCTGCTGTTGTTGCCCCTAAATCAACCCATTCATCCTCCTCTTCTCTATAAAGCTCCACTTTAAATTCTTTAATAAGAGGATTATTAATTGGCTCTTGCCAACAAATGGCAGGGTTAATGGCATTCAGAATTGAATAGCCACTGAACTGCGGATAGTCCCAGGAGATTTCAAGCTGTGCCATTACGTTGATTGCAATACAATGCTGCCAGCACTAACTACTGGTGTGACGGTTAAGCCAGCGATTGACGTGATTTCTGGCGACAATAACGTGGCATTATCAGTTTCCTGGAACTTGCTTTCATAGTAAAACGACGCCAACACGTCAACAGTATTATCGTTTTCATTAACGCCAATAACCCTATACTTTCTGGGCTGCGCCGTAGCTTCTCGAATGATCCATGCAGCTGGTGGATCAGGCACTTCAGTGAACGATGGAGAGAATGAAATGTTATTTGTTGAACCAGGGCCAGTTGTTACTGTTGCAGTGAAATCAATTGCATCTCCAGATCGAATGGTAATTGAATAAGTTTTGCCCACTTCCAATGCAACTTCTCTGTCTAAGACAACTGCACTTGCTCCCAATGCACTAACAATGCCAGCGTAAATTCCAGTGGTTTTATTGGGATCAACAATTTCAATAATCTCGCCTGGCATTAAGAAAAATCCTTCTGCTGCCACGCTAAAGCTCACTGTTTCCGTTTCGTTTAAATTGGTCAACAAGGCCCAGCGTCCCACTCTTTGGGCTTGCCCTTGTGAAGTGCAGCCCAAAGCCCTCACCTCCAACTCTCGATAGCCATAGCGATCAATTGCTTCTCTATCTTCCACATATTCAATCTTGCTTCTGTAGTTATCCTTTCTATCGTTCCATGACACCAATGCAACTGTCTTGCGAGCTTTTAGTCCACTTCCTTCGTAAACAAAAGGAGGCTTAATAAGCTCTCCTTCGCCACTAATGTCAACAATTACATTGGCGGGGGAGAACTGTTTTACAACATTTCCTGGCCTGTCTTGCGTGGGAACAATCAATCCTTGGGCATAATAAATCATGCCGCGAAAAGACGCGGCAATTGAATTCAACACTTGATAGGCGTCACCACGATTGTTGATGTAGGCATTAAAAGTGAAGCGCTTTTCCATTCCACCCCTGCCATCAGGCACCATTTCATCGCAGTATTTTGCAATGGAAAGGAGAGAATAAATGTCAATATCGTCTTTCGTGATGCCAAATGAATTCACTGCAGCCTGTGTTGTTGCATCAAGGTCAGCACCACATCCATAACGAGAGTTAGTCAGCATGTCATAAAACACCCATGCTGGATTGTTGCTAAATTCAGTTTTAAACTGACCGTTCCACACGCCAGTGTAAGTATTAGAGCCGCGATCATAATTAACCGGCACCTTAATCTTTAGCCCCAGTAATTCAGCTGAAATCGAAGGTACGCTTTGGAAGAATTCAGAAGAAACTTTCAGCCCCAGCAATGCAGAGTTGGGATAGCGCAATGTGTCTTCAATGATGCCAACAATTGCCTTGAAGAATAAATCGTTGTTTTCTTTTAAGTCTCTCGGATCGCGAGTGAGTCGTTTTACTCTTACAGTCCATGGACCAGTACCAGTTAATGCATAATTAAATTCAACGTCATAAGGCCCACGACTTTTCCCTTTAATCTTTTCGTCTTTGTTAATAATTACTAAGCCAGCATTATCAGTGATGCGAATATTAAATTCAACCTTTGTTCCCTTTACATCGCCTTCTTCTTCAACAATAAACAGCGATGCCACACCAATTCTTACATTGATACGGTCAAGGTCTGAGCTAATCGTTGTCACAGAAATAGGGCCAACGCCTTTTGACACCTTGGTGCCAACGGTTTGCTCAATCCTTACGTCATTAAAACCAGCAACTGAACTTTGTTCTTGAGTGCCGTTTTTGAATCGTATTACTACATCTTCAAAATTGTCCTTATTTTGCTTGTCTACTAATGGTGTTTCATTCAAAAAGATTCTTTGTTGTCGCTCCTTGTCGGTGAAGTCATCAGGAAATCCTTGAATGGGGCCTTCGCAAAACAACGCCAGCACACTTGCTTTTGCCTTGCTTCGTAGCGTATCAGGGTCTTCAGTGGGAACTTCACCACCACCTTTGCCACCAGCACCTTTAATTGCCCAGTCTTGACCGCCAGTTAAATACTTATCTTCCATGATCAAACAGGAATTGTTTCAGTGCCAATGGAGGATGAAATTGTAAGTGGAGCCACTGCTAAATAACGCCCATAAAGAACGGGAATTGGAGCACCTTGCGTCGTAAGCTCTACAGCTCTATCAAAAAGAAAGCTATCTTTCTTTTCCGAATCGCTGCTTGGCGTTTTTACTGGTGGAGTGAGCAATCCTGCAATGCCAGTTAAAGATAGGCTCACGCCAATGCCAAATAGAACAGTACCCACTTTTGTTAAAGAACCTGCAACTGCAGCGCCTTCCAATACAGCCTTGCTTGTTGCGGCAAAAGCTCCAACTCCAGGCACAAAAGCAAGGCCAATCAATGCTGCCCCAATTAAAATCTTTCCTACATTGCCACCAGCACCTGCAATGACAGGAGCAATCACAAGCCTATCGCAGCTCATCATCACGCCTTCATAGTCCATTCCCTCCGCATTGTCATTGATAAGCTTAAAGCCCATGTTATTTTCATGGGCAATATTTAAATATTCCCTAAACCCAGACAATTGATTAGACAGCGCCGAAATGATCTCCCTTGGATTGTTGGCCATGAATTCATATGAACGACCAAAACGACGCCCCAATTCGCCTAAAAGCTTAACTTGGACCATTCGTCGCTGCATTATTTTACGTCCCTATGACGAAGCACCTTAGATGTTACTTTAGCCCAATATCCCCCGTAAACACTTTTTTCTGACAGCCTCCCCATTAAATGGTGGTAAAAACCATTGCCATCTCCTGCGATCACTCCTGCATGATTCAATGATGGTGCATTGATTTGCATCAACAGAAAATCGCCTTTCTTTTCAGGACACTCCACTTCATAAAAACCTTGCTTTTCGTAATTATCTACAAACATTGTCCATCCTTTGTTCTCCCACTCAAGTTCTTCTCCCCTTTCAAAATCATCAAGCAAAACGTTAAATTCTCTTGCATAAAAATCTTTCAAAATTGCATAGCAATCATGAATGCCATACACCCATTGCCTCCCTTCATATGGAGCATCTCCACATGGATTGGCGTAGAAGAAATCTCCCGATGGCACATGCAATACAATCCACGGTAAATTACTTTGCTTACAAGCCGCCACATCAGGCAGTGAAAAGCCTCGCACGCCATCTACGTGCGAATGGTAAATGGCTTCAATCTCGCCCATTGCAGACGCTCTCACGTAGTCTTCAGCAGCAATGGTGAAAGTGGTCAGCGGTGTCTCTGATACGTTTGAACAAGGTACTAACTGGCCATCCACTACAAAGCCGCAGCATTCCGCAGGAGAAGCTTTTTGGGCTTCTCCTGCAATTTGCTGTTTAATCGAAAGGCTAATCATCGGACTAAGTTGGCGGCAGGAAATCCACCAAACGGCAGCGCTCCTTTCACGCCAAAACGTAACCTACAACTCTGCAAACGCTTTCCACACTTATCTCTAAGTCTCACTTCATCACTGTCAGGCAAAGCAGCATAAGCCGCATTTAAAGCGGCTAATGCTGCGTCGTATTCCACTAATGCTTCGTCATATTTTTCCACAGCGGTGTCGTATTGATTAGTAATATTTCCGCAAGAAAGTTTTTCATAGGTTAATTTTGCAATACTTCTAATGGGCGCATAACCATTGGAAACTTTTGGTCCCACCTCAAAACCAAAAAAATCTTCATTGCCAAAATCAACAGTATCAAAAACTACTGAACCATTGACAACAATAATAAAAATACCGTCAAGTCCCTTTACCGCAAACGTATTACCTGACCCGCCAAGATTTGTTTTAATTGGAGGCAGCCCAAATTGGTTATTTGGATTGGGGCTGTATTGGGTGACCGCATAGATGGGGCCTGTTCCATTTTTGCCGTTACCAGGAAGTCTTCCTGTTTTTTGCTTTAAATCAGGGCGATAAAGAGGCTTATCTCCGGTGATACTAACTGCGCTATTCTTCCAAATAGCAACGCCAATATCCTCAATTACAAACGAATAACCACCGTCTGCGTCTGCCCTGAAACCAAATCTAGTATTAACAACATCAGCAGTGTCGGGATCGCATAAAGCCTCTTTCTGGCTTAGCAGGTTATTCTTTTTCGCTTCCGCAGTGGCAAGTTTTGACCTTGCCCTATCAAAAGCATCATATGCATCAATGTATGCTTGTCCTTGAGGAGAAGTGGCACCACCAATGACAATGGGCTGGTCATTTTCATTTGCCACTCCAGGCCCGTTATAACCACATTCCGCGCCGCGATATTTCCATAGGCAATAATTCTGCGTGATAATCCTACGAGGAAGCTGCAGTCCTTCTAAATCAATTTTGCTTGATAATTGCCATGTAATAGTGGTGCTTGATTCTGCAACTTTTCGCTCAATGTAAAACTCATCATCAGGAAATTCCTGCGTCGAATCAGGCGATGAACTGTTGTCTAAATATTTAAACAATGTGCGACGCCGTGTTACTTTTGCGCCAACTAAATCACCAAAATTATTAACCACTGAAGCCAGTGTGCCCAACACATTGGCCACCGTCAGTTCAGGCGTAGGAATTTGCCCCTTTGTTGTACGTTCAAAACCGGATGCTTCAATGGGAAAGGGCTCGTATGTTTGCCCCTTCCATGAAATTTTGCTATTGTCCGGCATTAAATTTGCCGTGAAATAATACTTATCTACCGCTGAGCCAGTGATTGACGATAAGTCAATTTCAAAAAGTTCAATTACGGCTTCATGCCAAGTTTTTGTTACGTCTTGTTGAATTGTCATTATCAATCCCGGAAATCGTAAATACGCTTGCAGGTGAATGAAATCACATTAACATCAGGACCCCTGCTTTCCCATGCCCATTCGTTTGGATCAAGGCGATACTTATAAACGGCATCATCTTGAAAGAATTGAGAATAGAAAAAATCACCAGACAATGCAGCCAAGTCTTCATCTAATGCTTGTGCTTGTGCGTCAGTGATGGGTACTGTCGTGATGTCATATGAACGCAAGTCTGTATTGGCACCATCTGGCACCACTTGCTCATAACCATCGCCAAATTGCACTCGTCTAACGCGAGTGCCTCTACGTGCTGTTAAGCCGTATTCGACTTCGAGGGTGAATGTTGGTTGCGCCATGATTAATTACCTAGAGCCGTAAATAATGCCACCTGGGCGAGTTTCTTTAAGGATGACACTGCGAACAGCGCCTTCAATTTCACGACCAAAGGCTTGACTGCCAGTGCCAGTAACTTTAGAAGACGATTGACCGTTGTTCATATTGACCACAATGTTAGTGGAAATATTATTACCTGCGCCATCACCAAGATCCACTGGAATGCTCTTGCCATTAGGAAGTGGCACCACTGCTTCATTAAAACGACCTTCACCAACAAGACCAAGAGTGGGGCCTGTTACCATGCCGCCATTTGCGAACGCGGCAAAACCACCACGAAGAACATTGCCATTGGCGCTTTCGACAAGAGGATACTGCTTAATTCCGGCAGTCAAGCTTGAGCCTTCTTGTCCTGGCAAGAACAAGCCAAGAATTTGCAGCGCTGCCCATTTGGCAAGCATTTGAGCGACTAAATCTGCAAATAATCCTGCCACGCTCTTAAATGCACCAGCAAGACCGTCTCTCCATGTTTGAGCCCCTGTCAAAATGTCAGTGAATGCTCTGGAGAAGGATTCGCCAATGCCAACAGCAGCAGTGGAAATTACATTAGTGCTGTCTGCAAGATTGTCAAATTCATCCTTGATTTCTTTAACTTTTGCTGCAATAGTACCAGGCTCTGGAATCTTTCCAAGTAGCCTTTCAAATAAGGATTTTTGCTCGTCTGTTACACCAGGGATGTTGCCAAAATCTTCCAACAAGTCCCTTTGTTCCGCAAGGAACTTTACGCGCTCATATTCTTTTGCATTTATCTCGCCAGCAGCAAATTTCTGCTCGTTTTGAATCTGTGCAATTTCCTTGCGACCTTCTGATTCTTCAATAAGCTGCTGTGCACTTTGCCTTCCAATGTCTTCGCCCAGCTTTCCATATTCCATTCTTCTCTTAGAGGCTGCATTCTCCAAGTCAATTTCCCTTCGCGCAATATCTTCTGTTTCTTGACTTGCCTTTAATACGTCAATCTTATATTGATATTCAATTTCATCAATAATTCTTCCTTCTTCTTTCGCTGCATTGAGCTGTTTGGTCAGCTCAATCAACCCCATTGGCGTCAGGCGTTTTGCTTTTGGTCCCTTCTTATCTGACGGAGCGAGTGGCACATCTTTTAAATCGCGCTCAGCATTTTTCCTCTGGCGCTCCCTATTAAGGGCCACCCTAGTCCCTTCTTCAAAAGCTTCTTTTGCTTGGCCCGCTTTGTTTAAAGCCTCAGGGAGGCTTTGCTTTAATCTTCCAAGCTCTTGAATACCTGCCAGCCTCAATCCTGTGCCTTGTTGCTTTTTACGCTCTAACTCTGCGATTCTGTTTTGAATATTGGTGACTTCCTGTTCTGCCTCTGTATATTTTGCGCTTAGTACAGCGGTGTCCCCAAATGCAGCAGCAGAAGCAAGCTCTTCCTTAAACTGTTGTGTCTTAAGTTTTGCATTGTCAATGGCATTGCCAATGCCAAGCATCTTCTGTAAAACAAGATCCAATACAAATATTACTGCCCCCACTCCCAAAGAAACAAGAGCAAGCTTGAATCCAACTGTTGCAGCCGTGGCTAATTTTGCAGCAATAGTTGCCTTATTGAGCGTTCCAACCATTGCAAACAATGAAGCAATTGCACTTTGAATGCCTGCAACCCAAATCTTAATTTGAGCAACATTTAGCACTGCAATAAATCGAACAACTGCAGCAATAGCTTGCACAATTCCTGTTTTTACTAGCAGCTGGAAGCCAGAAGTTAGCAACGCCAATGTAGCAGTGTAAAGTGCGACTCTGCCAACGAATGGAATGCTAATAAAATCAAGAATAAGCTTAGAAGCCGTAATCAATGGACCGATAAAGATGCCCAAGGAAGAACCAAACTCTCCTATTCCCCTCGCCGCACCTTCAATTGAAGGTTTAAGTGATTGAAGTATCTTATAAAATCCCTGAGCCTGAGGGCTCATTAATTTAAAATATTCACCACCTTCTTCCACTTCAAGATTTAACGCCTGAATGGCGTCTGTAGCCGCTTGAATGGTCCCCAAAATCTGTGGACCAAATGCTGAGGCAATAGCATCAACAATAGGCCCAAACTGCTCGTACATTTGCTGCAATGCATTTTGCATCGCGTTCACTTGACCCTGCAAAGTTTGTGATGCCTTTGTGGCGGCGTCACTAAACCTTGTACTCATTAAAGTTGCCACGTTTTCAAGCAGCACCTTCATGCCTTCGCCCTTAAACGCACCATCTTCCATGGCAGCAGTAAATTCTGTCATGCTCATCTTTGCCGCCTCGGCAAACAAAGCAACACTGCCAGGTAGTACATCACCGAGCTGACCTTTAAGCTCTTCGGACATCACTTGGCCTTTGCTAGCCATTTGACCAAATGCATAGAAAACCCTATCCACTTGATCCGCGCTTAAGCCAAATGTTGCAGAAGCTTCCGTAATCCCAGTGAACAAACGCTGAATGGTTTCAGGATCAAAACCAGATGGCTCTAGCGATGCATAAAGGCGAGTAAAACCTTCTCGGGCACTATTGATAGGCACATTTAACTGTGCAACTGCATTCTCAATAAACTTCAACGATGCACCAAACTGCCCGCTCCCTTCGGTGACTGCGTTTAATTGATTCCTAAAAGTCTCAAGTCCTTTTGCTGCGTTAAAAGCTTCTCCTGGCAATGAAGTCAAGAATGCAAGCGCTTTGTATGCCGTACCAAACAGCAACACTTGCTTGACGGCATTGCCAAATTCGGAAGTAAGTTCACTAATTGCACCCGTCAACGGCACGCGGCCTTTTCCTAGGTATTGATTGACACCCTTAAACGCCTCGCTTATTTGAGCACTTCGAGAATCGTCAAATGCAGCCTTGTACGATGGTGCACGATAAGGAACAATAGCTCCTCCAGGCTGACCTTGTGCAAAAGGACGGTAAGGTCCAGCAGCTCCACTTCCACCTGCCCCTAAAATTCCTCCACGTGGACCTTCTGCCATGACAGCAGCGCCACGTAATGCCGAACGCTGATAAGCCTGCGCAATTCGATCTTGGACACTGGACGCATAAGACTGTCCATACAATGATGGGGCGCGACCAACTGCACTAGGAAGCAAGCCTCGCATTGAAGCGCCAGGAAGCGCAGGAAGTGCACGCCTTCCAAGGTCTCTAACTGAAACCTTTCTTACTTGTGCCATCAGCGATTGAACAAAAGCACTCGCTGCGTCTCTTAAAATCTCTTTAAGCTCCACTCCTAATTGAGGAGGCAAAAATCCTTTGCCACCAAAAGCAGTACCAGGAAGACCTCTTGGGCTCGCTCCACCAACCAATAGCCTTCCAGAGCCAGATGGTCCAATGCCAGGGCCAGGCGGGACTGTTGCAGGGAAGTTAATTCCAGGAAGAGCCCTGCGTTGAGCGGCTTGCTGCCTTAAATACGCAGGATCCACTCCTGCCATGTAGAAAATGGCTCTTGCAATTTGATCTAAAAAGCTTCTGCGGATGGGTTGTCCACCCTGTTGCCTCATTTGGTTTTTAATATTACCAAGCAAACCTTCTGCAACATCTTGATTTAAATCAGCAATTAGCCGATCAATAAGAGGATCTTTCCTAAGTCGAGAAACTCCAGAAATATCTTGTTCCCTTGCAAGTTGCTGAAGTTGTTTGACAGTGTATTCAGACAACGCCTTCCTAAGACGCTCTTCTCGTCCAACTTCTACTGCGCCAGGAACATTCCCTCCAGAAAGTCCCTGTGTGCGCATGTATTCATACAGGCCAGCAGCGCCAGCAGGACCAGCGGCAAAACCACCTTGAATATCGGCTTTAACTTTTACGACAATGCCAGAAAGTTTCTCCTCAATTTCATTCTTAAACGCGGCCACGTCTGCCTTTGAAATGGCAGGCGTAGCAGGTTTAGCTATTGCTTTTACAGATAGAGGTTCTTGCGCGTTTAAATCCTTTTGTAGCGCCTTTAGAGGAGGCGCTACACTAAGCGGCTTAATTACTACCTTCGCGGACAAAGGATCTTGCCGGTTTAAATTCTTTTTCAGCGCTTTTAAAAGAGCCTCTAGGTTGGGCGTCTTGATCTTGCTTTGAATTTCAAGAGCAGTAAGTTTATCTAATTTTTCTTTTGCTGCGTCTTTTACGTCCTGAACATCTTTGTTTGTAATACTAGGTTGAATACTTACGCCAATGTCAATCTTGCCATCACGCAGCGTCTTGTGCTGATTGATACGACCGCGAATAGCTGCAAGAGTTTTATCAATATCCTTCTTTTGAATTCCGTTTTTGATACTTAGCGGAATTTCGACCTTATCTCGCTTGCTAAGCGCATCTAAGCGCTCCTGCAAATCTTCAAAAGTCTTCTTCGATAAACTTCCTGCAATGTTAAGCTCAATATTGTATTTGCGGCGCTTTATCGCTCTTTGTAAATTATTAAGCTCAGAATCAATAACTCGCCTGTCAAGCTTGATCTTAATGGGCGCAGTAAATTCTGATGCAGCAATGCGGCCAAGCTTTTTAAGCTGTTGACGAAAATATACGAGATCAAAAGCTACGCCAAGCCGAAGTTCCGCCGCCATTACTGCGCTTACAACATTCTTCTCTTAAGTGTAGCTTTAATTTGCTGCCATATTATTCATCATTGCGCATTGATGCGTTTTTAAGTTCTTCAGCCAACATAGACACCACTCTTGTATCCATCTTCCGCGTTTTCATCAAACGCTTCAATACTGCTGCACTTTCTTCTGTAATGCCAGTTTCTTTCTTAAGCCGACGAGTGTCAAATGGTAAGAAGTCATCAGGCGTTACACTCACCTTCTTTCCTCCCAATGCATGAGCAACCATTGTCGCCATCTTGGCAACAGAAACGCTATGCAAATTGTATTGATTATGATCGTGCCGCTCTAAAAATTTTAAAGCGGCCAACACGTCTTTTACTTTTTGCTTGGAAAAATTCTCCTCAGACCAACGACTTCCCTTTAATGAAGAAGCATTAAGCCTGAAGAAAATTGCGTTCCAGTCAGTGAGGCTTTTTAAAAAGCCCCTAGCCCGTTTCTCTATTCGTTCGGCAACGCTTCCTGCGTTGCCTTCTTCCTCGATTTTTTTGCTTGTGCTGCTTTCACCTCCGAATCTTGCTCGTCAGCAATAAACTCCAGCATCTTCGCTTGCAAATCACGTGTCATTGCCTTGGTGTCTTCAATGGTCCAGTCATTCAAGGGCTGCCACTCTTCACCAATAAGTCCTTCACCGCGACAACGCAAAAAAGCAGTGATTAGCTTTGCATTGCCATATTCAGCAGATCCTCCCGATGTGATCATCGAAAGAGTTTCTTCCGTATACTCCGACAGCAATTCGCTTTCGGAAAAACCAGCGCCACCTTGAAGCATCTCAAATGCTTCATCTAAAGCAATGTCTTTCGCTGCTGCAATTTTCTTTGCTAATTGCACAGCCTTAATCGTATTTTGACTTTGCGCTTTTGAAATCTCTTCTTGCTCAATGCTTTCCGCCACCAACCATCCACCATGACGCTGCAGTCGCAATACAGGCGTCAGTTCAAAATATTCTGCCTCTTTAGAGGCCAACAGGAAGCTGTACTTGCTCATAATTTAAAATTGCCAACGGCACGTTAAATGCTTTCAGACGTTCGCCTTTGGTTCTTACGTCTTCCGGGAGTTCAATTAAGAACGAATGGTGTTCGTTTGAAATTCTAATGGTGGTTTCAGCGAAAGAAATCACGCACAAAATACCAGCTTCTAACGTGGGACCATCAACAGATGCATTAATAACATGCACCTCTCCATTGGCGCTTTTTAGATAGTCGATGGGAGGGTTAGCCATTTAGCTTGCTTTCAATTTTGCTCATCAAGTCTCTTTTCACATTACTGGTTTCAAACAAATATTCAGACGCCATCTCATCCGTCCACCTGCGAGGTTCTCTTGAATACGGCCCCTGTCCTTCATGAACAAACCACGCATATTCTTCCCCGCTACTATTTTTGGCGTCCCAATGCCAATCAGCCCTTGCGCCATTTACTTCTGAGCGGTATTCATAGGATTCCACCCCGCTTTCATAAAGCGCTTCTGTGTCCAAAATGTTTCGCGGATCGCCAACCACTTCTCCATTTTTTCTGGTGGTAGACTCTCCCTCGTATTTGTATTTTTTCTCAAAACGCTCCCTCCAATAAATATCATTAACATCTTCTGTCCATTCTTTAAACGCTTGCACCAAAGCCGCTTCTACATCCTTGGTGCCAACAATACGTGCAATGCCAGCCATTCCTATCTTTCCCTAATCATGTATTGAGTGGCAATTTCCAAATCAGGCACAATAAATCGTGCATACTGATATTCTCTATCACTAGAAGGAAACCCTTGTAACGTTGCATCAGGAAAATGCCGCAAAATGCGATCAATCGCCTCGTCCATATCTTCACTAGCTGGATCATACTGCGAAAGCACAAGCTCCCATGACTTGCGCATTTCCACCATTCCCATCAATGGCCTACTTGCCCTTGAAGGATACTGCTTAATTGATGCCTCAAGTCCTTGCACCTTCCATCCTTTTGGCACTCCACTCCTTCCATCCACCCATAATGCAGGCACTGTCGCATTATTGGGCAATGTGTAAACACCAAGCAAATCCGCGAGAAGCTTGGAAATCGTGTCGCGAAATTCAAGGATGTTCACTCTTTCCGCATGGCTATACCTTTCATTAAAATAGCCCCCTTTTGGGGGGCTTGGCGATCTATCTGTCTATAAATCAGGAATTAGGCTCAGTAGGCAGAATGCCACCAGAAATAGTGCAGCGACCCACGCCATAAGTACCTCGGCTCATAAGATCAAAAGTGGTCTCTACCAGATTGTCGGCAGGATAGCTTTCGCTGTAGTTCATCACCGTGCCAGCAAAGCAAGTGAGATCGTAGGTTTGACCGCCAAGAAACTTGAAGATCTCCACATACAGCTCAAAATCTTTTTCAGTGCGACCACGCAACACAAGGTCCATTGCCTCGTCAAATGCGGTGTCATCAATAGCACTGCCATCCAGGTCTTTCTGGAAGTAGGAAGTGATGGAAGCCTGGCAACGCTGAGTCACTTTCACGCTGTCAGCGAAGCCGCCATTGCCCAGCAGGTAGTATTCCTGCTCACCATCATTGAACGACACGGAAGCGTTGGTAACGCCACCAAGGAAGTACATGTTGGCAGGCACGCCGGAAGTGGGGCGAGAGAATGCACCAGCCACAGCAGGCGTAATTGCAGGACGAGTGGCGCCAGACAGGGCACCAACATAAACAATGGTGTCCTGACTCTTAATAATCTGAGTGGGATGTTGAATAGCCATTGAAACAATGCGAAGGAGCGTAATTAACGATTAAGGACACTTCCTACTCCCACAACTCTAAAGTAGCCGTGGATGGGTGTGCCCAAAAACTGACGGTAATGGTCAGTCATTTCGGTCGTAGGGAGTAATTCAAAACGCCCCTCCTGATTTTCAATGATGGCTTTAGCCACACTGCCAGGGGGCACTCCCGAAAATGCTAGAGGGCTAACTAATCTGCCTTTCATGTAGATGGCAGTTTCATCAGCCCCAATCCGCTGTTCGTAACGAGTGTCTCTAACTTGCTTCAATGTCGCGTAATACGTTACATCATCAGTGATTTCAACGTAATTACCCGTGGCTGAATCAACAGCATATCCGCTTGCCACTGCAAATACAAGAGTGGTATTAGCTAATGGCGGAGCAGGATTAGTCATTAAACGACAAAGCCAATAATTGAAGCATTTGAGGCAGTTTCAGTGAGACGCTTAAATTCTTGTCCATACAACGTGGCATCTAAGCCTTTGCCATATGCCTTGCCATCTGTTGCGCCAATCATGACGCCCATTTGTGCAAGTTGAATGGCAATAATGTGAGCAGCAAGAAAACGAACAGCTCTGTCAGTTTGATCACCAAAGATGTCAGACGAAACATCAGCTGTAGCACTTTCAATGGCGCCGTTCACAATTCCCGATGGATGGGGACTGAATTCAGGGAAGCGCTCTAAAAAGCCAGAATAGGTGACTGTCATGCTTTTCCTGTGCGAATTGCTTCAAGACGACGATTGATTGCATTACGCACCCTCACTCGACCTTCAATCTTCTTCCAATCTCGGAGTTTCTCCTCATCGTGAAGAAGTTCAATGGCCTGGATGGCTTGAGTCAATGGAAGTTGAGAAAGATTTTCAGCAGACTTGGGAATAGTTTCCACTTGTACTGGTTCTTTCATTTCTTCAATTGCCCCAATGCGAAGAAGCGATTGAACAGTAGGGTTCGTTTTTGCTTCCTCCCATTGATCATCAGGAATTTCCTGGTTTAAACCAGGAGCAAGGTTGATCACGCCAAGCTTCGTAATCACCCCAAAACTGGCTTCTCGCGGCGGATTCTCAAGTTCAGGACGGTAGGCGATAAACATTTGCGATGTTCTAAAGAACTGCTGCTTAGCCTAACCGTCCTTTTTTTAAAAGCCAATAAATGGCTTATCAAGGAGCCTGAATGTAAATGACGCTCTTCGGATAGTACAGAGAAACGCCACCCACACGAGCATGAGCAGGAACGATGAATTCCAGACCACGCTGTTGAGGCGGGAACAGCTCCAGAGGCTGAGGAATGTGCAGTTGCACCTTACCGGGGTCACGACGATAGATGACCATACGGTTCTTGCTCAGGCTGCTCTTGTCCGAATCAAGCTCATTGATGGGCTCAATATTACGGATGAATGGATTGGTGCGCAGGAAGTATTCCATCACCGTCATGTCCGAAGAGTCGGAATTACGAGTGATAGAAATGCGGTTGTAATCTTCCCATGCCATCAGGATGGTATCAGGCTGCTCCTTCATGTTGGAGCCATTGATGATGGCAGTCACGCCCTCATTCAGCAGATCCAGCATGTCTTGTGCAGTGGTGCCAGTGGCGGTAGCGCCAGTGAACCACTTATCAGCCGACACAACGTCAACAGTGGGGTTGTTAAAGAAGCCCACGAGGCCAACAGAAGACTCACCAAACATGGCGATTTCTTCCACTTTCTCCTCATAAGCACGACGCACTGCAGCAGCACGACGTTGCTCAAGAGCCACATTGGCCATTTGTGCTGCACGAAGCTCTTGCACCGTGTAACCAAACGAACCACCGAAAGAACGAATGTTGATGCTCTTCTCGGTTTGGCTCACATCAGCACGCGGCAGATCATCAGCAGCGTCAGAAATGAGCTTAAAGTCACCAGTCGCATCCATAATGCGATAGGTGAAAGTTTGTGCACCAGGACCAGCTTCGCTAGTCACAGGCAGAATAGTTGCATATTTGATGTCGGCATATTCGACTTCAAATACTTGGGGACGGATGTATTCAAGCTGGCGCTCAAGGAACAGCCCAGCCTCGTCCATACGGAATTCGCTCATTATGTCCTCCTATCAGGAATCAGCGGTGAGGGTGAAATCAGGGCCGTTCAGCTCCAGCAGAGCAACGCCAGCACCAGTGGTCTTGGAAACCCAGCGTGCGCCGCTAAGACGGCGAGTCTTGCCGCTCACAAAAGCATGCGAGAAGCGGCCAGGATGTGCGCCAGCAGTGGCGCCAGTGTTGGTCACGTAGTACACGCGAACGGGCGAAGTGTAATCAACAGCGCCGGTCACATACACAGCAACCACGCCTTTGTTGAGCACATTAAGAGCTTGCTCATTAGAAGCACCGGGACGGCTGTTCGCATCAAGAACAGTCTCTTCGATGTAGGTGAGAGCATTCACACCCACAACGGTGTCGCCAGTGGCAGCAATGGTTTTGGCGGAGTTGCCAACGGTGCCAGCACCATTCACAACAAGCAGATCACCAAAAGCAATAGTGGCGCCAGTTTCATTTACGAAAGTGGCAACATTGTTGTCCGAAATGTCAGCGAATTGGCCTTCCAGTGCAGCAGTCAGTTCCAGCGGATAGCTGGACTGAACGCCACCTGCAGAACCTGCGCTGGTGGTAAAGGTAACAGCCATGGATTACTTAGCCTCCTTAGAGACAGAGAGAGGGGATTTCCAGGCATTCTGCAGCTTCTCAATGTAAGAAGAAGGAGCAGAAGCAGGCGTAGCAATGGAAGCCACTGCTTTACGCAGATCTTCAGTCGAATCTGCGCGGTTTGCAGCATCTTCAGAGATGGTGTCAAACATTGCCAGAACGTAATCGTCGGAACGCTCGTCCAAAGCAACAGAATCGCCACGTACAGCCTTGATGGCATCAACCATCACTTCACGGGCAGTTTTGCCGCCAAATTCATAGGCAGCATCAAGAACAGGCTTAGCCTTGGAAATCAGAGCCAGACGCTCTTCAACGATGGAATCAACGTTGATTTGCTTGGCTTCTTCCAGTTCGGCCTTCAAGGAATCGACTTGCTCAGTCAGTGCATCAGCGCGACCATCAGCCGCATCTTTCTTGCACTTCATCTCCTTATGCATGTCATCCATTTCGGACTTCATTGCATCAGCAGCAGCTTGCAGCTCGTCGTACTTCTTTTTCATGTCCTCGTAGGACATTTTGGCGTCTTCGCGTTCTTTGGTGATCGCCAGAGCAACGCTCTCACTCACCTCAAACTCGGCGCCGTCAAAAACGACTTTTGCGCTCATAGTTTTGGTTTCCTTAATAGAAAATAAAGACGGGTCAGCAGCATCTTGGCGATCCAAGTGCAACCTTACCTGCGGGCCAGCACGGCCACGACGAACGATAGCAACGTGATTACCACTGATCTCCTTTTGGATGCCGTCGTAATGCTCGCCACTATCGGTAACGCCTGGCGTCGGATCATAATTAACCCTGTAGCCAGCGCTCACTTCTCGAACATCGCCTTTGGTCACCTTTTCAATGGTTTCACGATCAGTAACTGTCATGACAGCTTTAACAAAGCCATTGTCATAAACAATTTCTGAACCAGTGAAGCCAATTTGGTAATCTTTGGTGTTCTCACTGTCCAAAAGAACAGGAGGATGTTCCATAGTGATTGCCTTCCCCGCAAAAGAGGCAAGGCTTTCCGGAGACGCCACTTCTGTTTCAGGACGGTATTCCTTCCTGATAGAACCATCAGCATCAGTGTAATGCTGAATACCAGTACGAGCGATTGAAGCCCACACCCGAAGATAACCTTCAGGTGTCACTTCATATTTCTCAATGGGAGAAAAATCGTAGCGGCAGGATGTGGTGCTCATACATATACTGTAAAGGCTTTATTTATAAAGTATAGTAGTTAATATGCTAGTCTGCATAAAAACGCAAAATGCTCGGTTCCAGAAAGGTAAAAAGTCCCAAATCTTCACTCGCTGAAGCCAAAATGCTCATAGGTTCCCGAGTGCGGGACGCTCGCCTTAACTGCGGACTGTCTCAGCAATCTCTCTCGGAATTATTATTCTGCGACCAAGCAACCATTTCCCGCATTGAAAATGGCATCCTCGCGCCAGATGTTGCTCAAATCAAAGTGATGAGTGGCGTTTTTGGCTTAAGCGTTTTATGGCTTATGGGCTATCCGTCGTTTGTTGTTCATGCAACAAACGACTAACTAGTCCTCATCATCGTCATCATCATCCTCACCACGAATGGCAGCAAGTTGCTCTTCAATGCCTTCCATGATGTAAGCCTTTGCCATTGCAACAGCTTCAAAAATTAAAAACTTGCCAGGCTCAAATTGTGGATCAGGCGTGTCATATTCACTCACCACATATTCATGCGTTTCCTCTAATCGCCCATTTTTAAACACTTGCTTCTCAACAAGTTCCCACCTAGAAGTGTTGCGATGAGCGTTGCGAGACAAAATCTGCAACGCCTCCATCACATTAATGCCATCCTCTTCTTCCCTGACCACTCTGATGTTGTCCACTGGCAACTTCGCTTTTTGTGCATCTTAAACGCACAATTGCCTATGGAAACAATCCAAGATCCTATTTTTTCTTGTTTTTCTTAACCGCAGCCAAGTAGCCTTTGCAGCGCTTTTCACCAGCACTTTCATCCATCTCCTCTTCTGCGTTTTCCTTGCTCATAGAGCCACACATCGTATCAATGTAAGCGTCCCAATAAGCGTCGCTCTTGTCACCCTTGCTCATACCAGCTTCGCTTAATGCAATGGCAAGTGCTTGCTTGCGGTTTTTCACCACTTCACCAGAGCTGCTTTTAAGGGTGCCCGCAGCAAACTCTTTCATCACCTTACGCATCTTGGACTGGCGTTGCTTGGCAGTCATTTTTTGACAATCCCCCAAAAATAAAGATCATGACTATTCTTATTCACATTAAAACAATATTCCGAAAACATGTTTTCCAAATCAAAAGTATCTTCAAAATCTTCCTCTGTCAAATTCTGATAGTATTCCCATCCTTTCGCCACTGTTAAAGGGCTACTTCCAGCATGACTCCTTGTCGTGCCGTGTTCCGGGCGTCCAGTTGTTGCGCAAGTCATAAGCACAAGCCCCTCATCTCGAACCATTCGCACCATGTTCGAGAAGGTTTCTTTCCAATACGGATTGTGCTCAAAGCATTCCGCTGAAACCGCCACATCAAAACTACTGGTGGCGCCATCGTAATTCTGCCCTTCACACACCACGTCAACACCAGGACCAGCGCCCACATCAATGCCAATGTATTCTTTTGGCTTTTCAAAAAAGCGCCTAACGCTTCCATTGATGTCAAGGCTGCCAATTTCAACAATCCTTCCGCCAATAAAGAACGATGGAAGGGAGTAACGCATTGCTCCCATGAATTGCTGCTGTTCGTAATGAGCCATGATCACTTGTTAAATGCTGTTGTAAATTGTTCCTTGCCAGGCAGTCCGCCCCATTTCACTTGGTAATAAGCTTTGTTCCTTTCAAAGCAGCACCAATGCATGCGCTTGTAATGATCATCTCCGCGATGTAAAGTACTTGAATTGTCGTGACTCCATGAGGGAAGATTAACTTTTACTGCCGGATTATTCTCAACAAGCAAGCGCCAACGGCAATCGTTGTCCTCAAAATAAGCAGGCGCAAATAATTCATCAAACCCTCCCATTGACAGCCAAAGCTCTGGGCGATTCACGTAGAAAGTAGAAAAACCTCCAACTGGATGATTCGTCTCCAAAAGGATAGAGCCGGGATTTGCATCTGCCGCCTCCAAGAACATTTCAATGTCATTCAGTCCAAACACCACGTCATCATTGGAAATGATGCATTGATTCAACTGATTAATAAGATAGTTCCAAGATTTTGCAACGCCTAAGTTATACGGAGGCACTGCAACCTTCCATTTCTCCGTATCGCAAAGTTCCGCAAGCTCATTTATAGCTCCGCTATTTTGCATTCGCCCGCCATTGTCCAAAATGAGCACCTCCGCCTCTAAGCGGGGGTGCTCATCATTCAACAAATGATCGCACAAATAAATAAGCTTGTCATAACAAGAAAGAGTGGGAATTCCCACTCTAATTTTGCGCTTAGGCATCACCAAATCCCTTGCCAGCAGTGCTTTCTTTCAGCACGTTGTTGACAATAGTCCTCACGGACTCGCCAATCTTCTCCCATTGATACTTCTCCTGCTGCAAAGCAGAATAGCACCACTTGCCTACTTTCTCAAGGTCTTCGCGATTTTCGTAGTAGTGATTAAGAATTTGCACCATTCCATCGACAGAAGGAACGCCACGGTCAAGGCCATAATTGCAATCAACCTCCCAGCTTTCAATGGGAATGCGAGGAATTTCATTGAAGATCTCCTTAAGCGATGTGTGGTCCGGTACAATTTGCGCCACGCCAGTTGCAGCGTGTTCAAAATTTACAAGGCCCCAACCTTCACCAATGCAAGTGTTCACGCCAATATCACAAGCGTTATAAACAAGATTTAGTTTGTCAATGGGAAGACAGTTTGTCACGTCAAAATCCTTGCTGGTTAAAACCAACTTGCCTGTAGGCTCGTAACCAAAGTCACGAGAAAAACGCTTAAACAAGGGAATCAAATCCCACCCTTGATCCTTTGCTCCCATATTCAACCACAGTCGAGCCTCTGGCTTGTCAAGAGCAAACTTAATAAATGCCTTGATGGTCAAATCAATTCGTTTACGTGGTTGATTTCGGTTGCCATTAAATACAAAAAATGCATCTTCGGGAAGGCCAAGTGCTTTACGTGCCTCTTCCTTCTTCACCGGGAAGAATGTCGAATGATTAATGCCATGAGGAATTACGTCACAAGGCATTTCACACCCCGCTTTGCGCACTTCCTCTAAACCAAAATTAGTGTAAGTAGCCATGCCATCCCATTCCTTGCATTCATTGAACACTTCTGGGAAAAAGCCATAGCTATCAGTGGGAAAATATCCATACCACTTAAAGCCAAGCTTTTCTTTCAATGGCTTAGCCACACGCCAAAGCTTGTTCAAAATCCAAATATCATTCACGGCAAACACCAAATCAGGGCGCTCTTTCACAAGAAGCTCCTGCAAACGATGCGAACCAAATGGATCGGAACCACCAGCATGTGCTGGATACATGCGATAAGGGAGATCATGGGGATCTCCCCACCAATTGATTCCACATACAACAATTTCATGCTCCTTTGCTAGCTCGGGAAGCAGGTTTTCAGCAACTCGCCCAAATCCCGTCTGCACCGCTGCGTCGCCGTGATACAAAATCTTTGCCATAACACCATGAAGTCTTGCATGATGTTAGACGTCATTTCTACACAGGACTACTCGGTACAGCGTTTCTTTTGTACTGCACAGAACATTTGCACCTAGCTTTGCATTCACAACGCTGACCAGGCATTGGCAAACTTCCTAATGGCACCAATCCTGCTCTTGCATAACGCACGCAATCATCACAATGCGCAGCCTGTGGATCCAAAATCCTACGCATTAAAGAGTAGCCTTGCTGGGCTTGACGATTACTGGCACCTTCCCAGTAAGAACTTCGCACACTTTCAGCATATAGCTGCACGCGAGCAAGAGCCATGGCAGCAGAAACGCGGCCAGCCAAAATGTCGCCAGCAAAATTCTGTAGATAACGATATTCCGCACGAAGCCTTTGACCAATGCGGCCATATTCCGCACTTCCCATGCTTTCCCTTCCGCCATGACCAAGAATTGTTGTTTGAATGTGTGCAGCTTTAATTGCTTCACGAACGCTACCTTGCCATTGATCAATGGTGATATTGCCATCAATCATCATTTCTGTAAAGCGACGCAAATCTTGTCCCAGCTTGTCAATACGACCATCAATCAAAGCCATGACGGCCTTTTCGCTCATGAATTGACCAGAAGGGCGCCGATAGCGCCCTAAATTTGCGTCATAAGACCATTCCGCATCGAAACGCGGCCAACTATCACTCAGCGGACTCAACATCACCCGCCTCCAAGATGTCCTTAAACCTGTCAGGAGCTTCCTGTTTCCATTGATTCAATGCTGCATTGATGTCCTCTTCGGAAATCAACGCGGCTTCGTCAATACCACCAAGAATGGTGCCCTCAGTCTTCAATGGAGTGATGGCATCTTTCTTGAAATACTCTGCAGTGGTCTTCTTACCCTTGAAAGCACCAGACAATGAACCATGCTTACGCTTATACAATTCTTTGTACTTTCGCGTTACATAAGCACCAGCCACTGCACTAGGCCAAGTCTTAAACTTGGCCTTTGCTGCAGCAATTGCCTTTTTGTGCAGCTCTTTGTCTTTAAATTCAACATCCCCGCGTTCCGCTTCAAGATCTCTCGATAAATACAAACCAGCCTCATCCATCGTCGAAGCGTCAGGCGATGCATCACGCGATCCATCCATTGGAAGGCTTCCATTTGCCTGATCCAAAGGATCACGACCACCAGGAGGCACTGCCATCTTGCCGCTGCTCCCACCATCCTTTGCAGGTATTTCCCGCTTAATACTTGGATCAATGGTGGTCTCAATACTGTATTCGCTCTTTCCAAACCGCGAATCAGCAACTTCTTGTGGCGTAAGCACTCCCACTTGAATGTAACGAGCATCAACTGCTGCCACTCGTGCTCTCACGTCAGCAAGCTCTCTTTCGTTCATTTCAAACAATGGCTTAAAGCTCACTCGCCAATTGTCTGGCATTCGACCATTTGTTGGGCCATTTTTGCTCAGCATGATGTATTCCATCAGCTTCATCAATGGCTTCCGGAAATTTGTCTCCTGATAATGGTGGCAAACTTTTGCAAAATCACGTTCTTCACTACGACCAGTGGCACCAAGTCCAGAAGGTGATTGGCCAAATAACAATGTGTGTGGAATGCCAGAAGCAGCAATAATATCAATCCTTAGCTTTTCAAGGATTTCAGAAACACCACCAAATTGACGACTAACAAAAGCAAGCTCTTCTTTTTCCGCATCAATTGCATAGCCGCGATAAATGCTCTTGCTCATATCATTAAGCTGCAGCCTATCCCGCACTTGACTTTCCTTGCCAGCAGCAAGCATTGAAGCCAAGCCCCTCACTTTGTGCACAAAAATGTCAAATTCAGTAAGAAGGGTGGCAATGGAGGAAGTGCCACTGTAGTAATGCTTAAAGCTCTCATACACGCTTTGTAATACACTCATCCCCCATCCATAGTTTTTCTGACGGGTGCGATAAGGCAACCAAATGCCATCAAAACGCAAAATCCTATCCTTATGAATGGCGCGTAAATTAGGCTGCTGAATTAAATCGCCTGAAATGATTTGATAATATGTGGCCTTGGAATAGTCATAGAGGCTATCTTCACTAATGATTGGCGCAATTTGATGCCGGTCCAAACATTCCATGCCCTCAACGGCACGAATGTTATTTTTGTCCACTGGCATATCAGACGGACGACCATCATCGATGTACAAAAGAAGTGCGCTGCCGCCATAAAGTCGTGATGTTTTGGCCGCCTCATTAAAGGCGGGCAAAATGCCTAAATCTTCAATTGATTGCTCCACGCCAGAAAGCGTTTCTGCATTCACGCCTTCACCACCAAATAAAATCTCAAATCCTTCTCGCGTGCATTCATCTGCAACTAGATCAACAATGCGCCGCATCAACCAATGCGCATAAAGACCTTCAAGGTCTTCATGCCCCATAAATGTGACTGGCTTAACTGTGGTCCTAGTCGTTTTATCACGACTAGTGCCCATGCCAGTAAATACATTCTGAAGACCATCAGCACGCATTCCATATCCAGAATTGTGGCCCAATTGCACCAAATCCTCGCTGCTTGTAATGTCTGCCATGCTTAAAATCTTACAGATGTGACTATTCTAAAAGTTGATGAACAACTGTGCATCAACATTGTGAAGGTTATGAAACCTTGGGAAATAAGTGATGACCAGGCTTTCTTGCTCTGATTTCGCTAAGCACGCTCTGCGTCTTGAACTCTATCCAAAACAGTCCGAAATTCTTGATAGCTTTTTCGCAGGAGGCTATTCACAAGCAACATGGGCACTTGGACGACGCAGCGGTAAAACGTTGATGGCCGCAGTAGCCTGCGTTTACATTTGCTTTGTTTTAGAAGATAAATACAAAGCGAAAGTAAGAAAAGGAGAAAAGTGGTACGTCCTTACCGTTGCCAATAGTCAAGACCAAAGCCGTATTGCCCTTAATAACATCCGTCAGCTCATCCTTGATAGCCCTTTCGCGCAAGAAATCGCCCGCGAAACTGCAGATCAATTAGAAATGAGCAATGGTTGTGTATTCAAAGCAATTCCCACTTCTGGTAGGGCCGCTCGTGGTCTTGCATGTTGCGCTTGCGTGTTTGACGAACTCGCATTTGCCGTTGATGGAGATGCAAACTCGGGCGCTAATGGCATTTATCAAGCACTCTCGCCAGCAGTTGCACAGTTCGGTAAAGATGGCAAAATCCTTGAACTATCCTCACCATGGCTAACTGATGGACTCTTCTATCAACATTTCAAAGAAGCAGCATCAGGAAGATTTCCTCACCTTCAAGCAGTAAACCTCCCAACATGGGAGATGAACCCAACCATCTCTCGTGAATTCCTTGATCTAGAACGCCAGCGTGATCCAGATAAATTTAACGTTGAATATGGCGCTCAATTCTCAGCTAATCTTTCTGCCCTAATTTCTCCTGATGTTGTTGAAGCGTGCATTGATGATAAAAGGAAAGCTCTTCCTCCAGAAGAGCGTTTTGTTGGTTCTTACGTCCTTTCTCTTGACCCTGCTCGCGGCGGCATTGGTCGAGACAATTACACTGCTTGTATTGTTCATTTTGATAATGGAACTTTAGTGGTGGATAAATTCCACACGTTTGTGGCTGATTTTGAAATCAATGGAAGGAAAGAAGTGAATATCAATGCAGTGGAAGATTGGATACGAGAACAACACAAGCTATATGTGTTTGAAAAGATTGTCATGGACCAATACAACAGTGCTGGCACCATTCAAGCACTCTCTGGTGATTTCCCCATTGAAGAACTCACTTGGACACTTAGCTCCAAGACAAAAGCATTTTCAAAAATGCGCGAATTGTTCAATGCTGGGCAAGTCAACATCTATAACCACGAAAAGGCTATTTCCGAAATCAAAAACCTCACTGTTGTCTATAAGGCTGGTGGACAATGGTCAGTCACTGGTGGTAAGCAAACTGGTATTGACGACCATGCATTTGCATTGGCGGCAGGCATTCATGCAGCCAATAAAGATGATGAAGCCAATTGGCTTGAAAATTTCCTGTAAGCTTTAACATATTTAAAAATCTTTCTAAATGGACAACTTCTCCCTTAACTATCAAGAAGCGCAATTCCTTGTCACCCTTCTTGAAAGCGATCGTCAAACTGCCCTGCAATTACTTGCAGCCGAACATTTCTACCAGCCATCATTACTGCCTCGCCTTCGTAAAACTTATCAAATCTTGAAAAAGCAACAAAAAGCACAACAACCTCCTGAAGCTTGATTATTCTGAAGATGTTCAAGGGAATACAATGGACAGCGAACATCTCCATCAGTCTTTCGCAAAAGTCGTAGATGCTTCTTTTGATTTAACCATGGCATTCAACACGCATGGCTCTGATAGTGAAGAAGCAAATAATGCACAAAAACAATACAACGCCGCAATGGACGCATATCGCCAGGAGATGAGCCACCCTTTCGACACGTCAATACAATTGGACAATTTCTGCGCCCTCCATCCTTACGCCTTGGAATGTCGCGTGTACGACGTATGAATGGCAATACTGTTTGCATTCAATACATCATCGATGGAAGGAAGCATCAAACTTGCATCCCGCTTTCAGAAGCTCGCCATTACCATCGGTGCATCCTTGAAAAAGGAGGCGTTGTCTATTGGTCATGGCGCCAGTAAATAAGCTATACTTTTCCTGCATTCGCGATGCAGCCATGCGGGGACGCCCATATGGCTTACGAGGCTCATGACCTCTTGCATAAAGAAAGGGGAAGATTCTTTATGCTGCCGTGCAACACGGCGATGAAGCAGGCAGAAGGGTCGCCGCACGACCATTATGGGACTAATGCGTTCCGCTTCTGCTCATGCCCCCATAGTCCAACTGGTAGAGACACGCGACTTAAAATCGCCACAGTACAGGTTCGAATCCTGTTGGGGGTATTTGATAGGATGAATTTACGTTCGACCTGGCGACAGGTTGCATGCACCCTAGACATGGAACGGGGTCTAGGCTGTGGAGAACAACCATGAACCCTCTCGCTCTCATCAAGCAGCAGCTTGAGAAGGCTGCTCGCCTACGCGAAGCACAAATGGCAAGCCTTGTTTACCGAGGCGTAGCCTACGTACCCAAGCCTCATTGGTTCTGAACCGCTGTGGTAAGCTTGGCAAGCTGACGCGCTTTTCACCTCGCCACGACGTTCGCTCGTCGTTCAAACCGTCAAAGCGCTAGGCAAAGGGAAAGGGGGCTCAGGCCCCCTTTCCTAATGTCTGCACACAACTCGATGGCTGGTCATTCCAGTGACGCCAAGCGTTTGCAACGATGGCAATGTTTGTAATTAAATAAGAAGCAAAAATAAAAGTGCGAATTATGGCTACCGTATCCGCCTCACGGTCGTGCTTTCCAGCTTTTTCACCCAGAGACAGAGCCCAGAGTCGCCAAATCTTTTTCATTCAGCCTCTAAATTCGCCAGCTCTTTAATTCGCTGCAATGGAATGGCGGCAACTTGTGGAACAATACTATTTCCTAATTGCTTAAGTCTGTCCACCCGATGGGATAGCCCATCATCTCCTCTACAAAGGACGGGTTTAGATATGTACCCCCCCCATTTTGGGCTGAGCATTGAATCACCACAGCACCAGGTAAGCGCCCTTTGTCCGCTGCTTTCTGATAGTTCACATTCGGTCCGCTGTCTTTGTAATCGCGAGTTGTTGGCGTAGGCAACAATCCAGATACGTTCCCTTCTATGACAGGCTCCCAAATCACTTGCTGGAATAACTGCCCATTCTGCATCGTACCCTGCTTTGGCAATTTGAAAGAGGGTTTCTTGGAACGTTTCCCCGTTTTGGTGAGAGAGTAAATTTCTAACGTTTTCAAGTAAGAGGAAGTCAGGTCTAAGCTCCCTAGCCAAACGGATGATTTCATAGAACAATACACTGCGTTCCCCATCGTAACCAAGTTGTTTTCCTGCACAACTAAGGTCTTGACAGGGGAAGCCAGCAGTGACGAGAGAAAGTCCACTTGGACAAAGCTCTTTGACGGCTTCCGCTGAGAGCGTGCGGACATCTGGGAATACGGGCGTGTTGGGCCAGTGCTTGTTGAGAACACGCTGACAAGCTCCATCTGGCTCACAGAAGGCGATGGTCTTGAAACCGCCGACGAGACGTTCCGCTGCATAGCTAAAGCCACCAATTCCCGAGAAGAGGTCAAGAACAGTGAGGGGTTTGATCATGCGAACATGATAAGGGGGGCGCAAAGCGTGTCAAGCCCTCTCCTCTTGCTCATACACCCAAGCCTTCAGCTCGCGCACATACTGCCTGATAATATCGGCCTTCTGTAGGTGCCAAGGATTGTTGTCCTTGAAATACTGAGAGTTGTGCCAATCCACAGCCTGTAACAAGCGATGGATGATGGGATTGAGCGGCTCACGCAGCGGCGTGTTGAACGTTCGACGCTCGGACATCCGCGAAGTGCGCCTTTATCTCTTCATATGCTACAGGTGTAAAGCTATTAACTTCTACACAAGCGTTGAAATAGAACGGATCGGGCATTCCTTGATACATCACAGTGTGACGATGGAGGTGGCCATGCACATTTCCCCAATACCGCTCTGAGATGAAACAATCACGATGGAGGGGAATGTGACTAAATACCAGGCCATCCCTGTAATGACACCCGCGAATGTCATAGAAATACTTCGCATAGTCAGCCATTTTGAAGATATCGTGATTGCCGCGAATGAGAATCTTCCTTCCATTGAGACGCTCCAGCACGCGCAGCCCACTGCGCGGGATGGCCACGTCTCCTAGGTGGTAAACCGTATCCCTAGGACCGACGGCATTGTTCCATCGCTCCACCATCGTCTCGTGCATCTCCTCCACTGAAGAGAATGGGCGCACGGGGGTGCCATCAGTATGCACGAAAGTAAGCATCTTGGTGTGACCCCAGTGGGTGTCCGAGGTGACAAATAGCGACATGATTCCCTAGATCTTTACGCGGGAAGCCTTCCATCCCTTGTGGATACTCTTGGATCCACGAGCAACCGCTATCAGGTTTCCTCTTTGCAGTTGCGGGTGCAATGCGCACATTTCAGTTGGCGATAAGCCAGTGACGATCTCTCCATTAGGACCGTAAAAGGTGTATTCATATTGCTTGCGCTGCTTGCGATAGAGAGCTTTTGTTTCTTCGCTGTGAGCTGAGTTCTTTCGTGGACACGGTTGAGATTGACGGGCCTTGCGAATCTTCTCAATTACCTCACTGGAGAATCCAGAGCTTCCTTCTCCACCGTTTGTCATATTGCGCAACAATCCTGTGCCGAGATCTTTTCGTCCCAGAATTGCAATCAGGTATTCCTCGTGTCGAAATGCTTCTGCTTCTGACAAGTTTTGTTTTAGTAGTATTATTCGACTTTTATCCTTTGGCCTTTGGGCTGCACACTTTGTGTGAGGCGCCCAAGCCCGATTTCCTCGTCCTTTGCCTATGTAGTACGGGCTGCCATCTTCTCGCAGGTAGGCATAAGTGTAAAAATCTTCCATTGCAACTGACGATGAAAAGGAAACAATGGGAAGGCCAGGAATTGCACCTGGCTCTTCTGGGCTATGTGCTCGGCGCTGTCTTAGCTTCCCCTTCGCATACTATCACTACCTTCCGTAGCTAGGAAGATTAGTATTTGATGCCTCAAAAAACGCTGGCATCCGACTGCGTTGCGTGTCCGACAGTTCCTCAGCCTTGCCACGTTCAAACAAATTGTCACTTTGACGCAGCCAGAAATCTTTGTCCAGCCATTTGTTTTCACTAGTGCCAAGCTTGTCAAAAATCCACAATGCAGTGGCGCGACGTAGTTTGTTTAAACTTTGACCAGCACCTTCATTCAATTCTTTGGCAACTAAAGAATGAATGCCAACATGACTAATTTCATCACGGGAAATATCAGCACTAACAGTGCGCATGCCAATGTCACCATTAAAACGGAAAAATGGCAAAATTACAAAGAAAATAGAACGCTCTAATACAGACGCCTTCAAAATTGGATGGGCAGGATGGTCGTTCCATGCTTTCAAAATATTGGTCACTTCCTTCTCTGCTTTTTCATCACTGCCATGAGCGGCAACAATGTAATTGAGAGCCTGGTCATGACGCTCCTCATCCTGCTGGTTATGAAGCAATGCTTCAACAACGCCTGGTGTAGCCGGAAGATCACGCTCCAGCCCTTGCTGCAAGAAATCCTTCACAGGCAGTTCAAGATGACGCAGTGCCAATGCACGGAAAATTGTGTCCTCACTGCCAGAAACAACAGCGCCCTTTTCCACTGGCACTGCTTGCCAGGGACGCTTCTTCTCAATCATGTTGGTATAGGGACTTTTAGCTGCAGTGGCCATTGCTGTGCTGTATAGTTCGATGGTTTGGTGTGATGGAAACAAAGGGGAGCCCCAAAGCTCCCCTTTTTCTTTGTCAATAGAAAGGGAAAACTCCCCTATTCAGCGCATGCGCTACAAAATCCAGCCTCTAGATCACAAGCTGCAGAACTCTGCTCAGTCTCTTCATTGAGACCAAACATGCTCTTAAAATCGTCATCTAGCGCCGCATAGGCGTCATCTTTACGTTGCGTGTCCGGAAGAACTTGCAACGAATAGTAAAGGCTTGTCTGTGGTGATGCTAGCCAATCACGAAGGAATGCTTCGTCATAAATGACCACATCAGACCATGAATTAAACGAATAGCCATGAAATAATCCAGTGGATTGATACATGCGTACTAATTCATCAGCCACGCGCTTGTAGTCTTCCCAGCCCACTTCCGCAGCAGTTTCCACTTCGCCATAATCAAAGCTCTCCACACCAAACGTGCCGCTGTCGCGATCAACATGACGAGCGATGGGAGGGGCAATTTCTGGGGCTGTCGTGAAACCTCCTAAGTCCTTATAGCGATAGGAACATGACGCAGTAGGAGCAATGCAAAAGGCCCTGTCCATGTTGTATTCACGAGCAATTGCAGCTGCTTCCATCATTGCCTGCTTCAACATGATCGCAGCAGTGCGTGCATTGGTAATGGCACCAGGCTCGCCATCATTCACTGCTTTCAAGGCATGGCCAAAGTCCTTATAAGAAATCTTCTCCTGTGCCAAGAAATTAGCAAGGCCCAACATGCCAAGTCCCACTTGACGATCATTTTCAGGCTTCAAATATTCGCCGGAATCACCAACGCCAGTGGTGCTATGAAGCTCACACAATTGCCTCATGCCATCTTTAAATGCACCAACCACATCTTCAATGGCGCATGCGCCCATATTTACATGCTGCAATAGGCACGTACCACGATGGGGAAGAAATACTTCTAGGCACACATTGCTACGAATGCGATTGCCACGTTGGTCATAACGAATTTTTGTCAGCCAAATATCACCAGACGAAATACCATTCAACAATGCGGAAATAAGCTCGGGCGATGCATTATCAAAAAATGCATCGTCTACATTCACGCAACGCTTCACCCAAGGTAATTCACTTCGCGAAGCATTAATGAAATCAAAAATATCTTCGTGCGTATAGTCCAAATGCAAAACAATTGCACCATTCTTGTACTTACCACCACGACGTAAGATTTCGTTCAATGAGGAATAAATCTTGCCGAAACTTACAGGCCCACTAGCAACAAGCCCCTTGCCATTTTCTTTTCCTTTTGCACGCAAATCAGACAAATGCACAGCTACGCCAGCACCATTGCGCAAACCATGACTAACAAAACGCCATGATGCTTCAATGCCGTCACTGCCCTCCATTGAATCCTGAACGTTGAATACTGTGCAGCTAACTCCGAGCCGCCCCTCTGGGTCATTAAGCCAGTTCTCAACCCTGCCAGTGCGAGCTACTTTGATGCAGCGATTGTTTTCTGTTGCCGTCATTGATCTTGAATGAGACGAAAGAGCCGCCCCTCAAAGGCGGCTCTTGAACGGAACCAGTTTAGCTACGGCTTCTGGTGCCTTAATCAATTCTTCGGCTCAATCGCAAAGCATCTCAGGATCTTCAATGGACTGGCGATCTTTGGCGAACAAAATGGCAGCAGATTTGCTTGGGAAATAATACGGCTTACCTTCGTAAGCAATGAACCATTTCATATCGGGACGACTATGAACGGGCCAAAGCTTGATGGCACCAATCATGAATGGTTCGGGAAGATCGTCCCACATGGTATTTAATTGGCTGTATTTTTTCAGGCTAAAGAAAGAACAATGGGAGGCAAGTAGTTTTAGTTACTTTTTAGCTTTATCTTCAGAATTTGCGAACAATAAGCATTTTGTCTCTAGGAATTATTAAGAAAAGCTGAAGCTTACTGGCAATATTCTCGAAAAACGCCTGTTTTGGTATCGCCTTGATACAAAAAGGCCCTTGACAGCGACGTTATGCTAAGCATGGTGCAACGGATGACAACTTTCTAACGGCACGATAAGTTTTCGACTAGTCTCGAACACACCATCGACGCCTCCGTTCAGAACTGCCAGTGCAAAATGGCTGTTCTTCCAGCACAAGGAGCCGCCCAAAAAGCGGCGACGATCTTCAGAACATAAAGTCTGAACGATTCTTCCAGGACTAGCAAATGTCCTTCCAGATCTAGACGCCGCCCCAAAAGCGGCGTCGATTGAAAAAATCCTCAAGCGATACTGGTCAATGCAAGGGGATACTGCGTGCAACGAAAAAAAAGCGTAAATCTTGGAATGGTTTCGCTGTAAATCCTGGAATGGTTTCACTTTAGTTCTGAAGCAGGGCGGTCTTTTGAGGACCGCCCTTAGTACTGGAAATAACAATGGGAGAGAAGTGCTGATTTTGGTTCTGAAAAAAGAGCGCCTTTTGGGGGCGCTCTTTATGCTGGAATGTTCTGAACGAAGCTTCGCCATATGGCTCATCTGCGGCCCTTTTGGGGCCTTGATTCGCCATAGCAACACTGCGTTTTCAAGAATGATGGCTATGATTTGCCCAATTGTTAGCTTTCCATGGAAGCAGCTAAAGTTTGTTCAAAATGCGGCGAAACGAAGCCGTTTTCAGAATTCAATAAACAGACAAAAGCAAAAGATGGAAGGCAATCAGAATGCAGAGAATGCGAACGAAAACGAAAGCGTGAATATCGTCGCACTGGGCGAGAAGCGGCAGCTCAGCGCGCCAATCCAGAAGCTTATCAATTAAGCAAAATGTTGCAGGGGTCCAAAAAAAGAGCAAAAGAAAAAAACCTTGCTCACAATATAGACATCGAGTATTTGCGCTCATTGGGCCTCCCTTCGCATTGCCCTTACCTTGGAATAAAATTACGCTGGAAAGTGCAAACTGGTCTTGGCGTGAAAGCTAAGGCCTTCCCAGAAAGTCCTTCCATCGATCGCATTGATAGCTCTAAAGGCTATGTAAAAGGAAATGTCATCATCGTTTCCCATAGAGCCAACGCCATTAAAAATGACGCTAACGAACAGGAACTTTATAAACTTGCTCGCAATGTCTGCCAAACAAAAATGAACCTCGCTTGTCCTTAATGCATTAGTGCATAGAGAAAAATGAATGAAGGTGGCGTCGGTTTTTGGAGGGGTAGCCCGGCACGCCTTTCGAATTATCCCGCCGTTACTGCGCTGCACCATCCTCTCACAGAACGCCGAAAAGGTCAAGAATTGACTGATAAAAAGTGCTGATCAGCGCTTTGATTAATTTTTGTTAATCCCGACTTTTGAGGTCGGAATTAGAGAAATTCCCCTTAGCTCTAAGCTCTTCAGTCAGCAGCAGCAAAACGCCAGCACTCTCAAACGCCGTCCTAGCAGGCTAGAAGGCCACTAAAAAGCCCACTAGGCGCAGTGCTAGCGGGCTTGCTTTTGCGGGCCTTGCAGCGGCTTCTAGGGCATGTCGTGGGCTTCTAATTGTTCGGAGAGTTCGGCAATTGCAAGCTGTCGGCGGTAACTGTACAGATTGTCCTGACAATAGAGAAGAAAATTAAGCTCATCTCTGGCAGAATCTACATCTGGGAATGTTTGCAAGATGTAGTCTTGGCCGTATTCATCGCAAGCCGTGATGGTGAACATTGTTCAGACCTCTTGGATGGTTTCGATTGTTTCGCCCGGCAAAAGGCCAGACAGCAAAGAGAATTTAGAGAGTGCCGCTTCAATGGATGCAGCTTTTATTTCGTGGCGTCGTTTGAGAAGCTCAGAACCGCCTAAATGGGTTTCTGTGGTGATGATAACGAGCATGATCAGAAAGAAAGAACGGGAGAGGAAATTAGCATAGAGAGGCTTCAGCCTTACGTTTGCCGTTGCCATGGGCGAGAAATGCAATGGCCACTTTTGCCCCCCTTTTGTGGCAGAGCATGCAGTCGCTGCACGTGGTGGTATCGCTGCGTTGAGCTGGGCAGACGATCGCCACGTTTCCGCCTGAAGTGTGCCACGTGGTGCGTTTTTCGTCAGACGGAACAACCAACACTGCTGGCAATCCAGCGCTGATAGCATCGTCCACTGCTGCTTCAGTCTCACAGCTCACGTTAATGCGGAAACCGTTACGGTTGGCATAACGTAGCAGTGCTAGGTTGTCCCCTTTCTTTATATCGTGGTGAGTGTACGTGAAAGCCCGGAGATGCTGCGTTGCTTTGACAATCCGCCGAATGAACGTTTGCGAGATGCGGCCAGAATTATGTGGGAGATCCCCGCTCTGATTGTGGCGGAATGCTGCACCATTGGGCAGCGCTTGCAGTTTCTCTAGGAACACTGCGAAGGAGTGGCCACGCTCACCGCTTGACACGCGCAACCAGTGCAGATTCAAGGGCCCGCTAGCGGCATAGCATCCCCCGCCATTCTCAGGCAAGAACGGGCACGTAGGAGAGCACGTAGCCTTGCTGCTAGTTGAGACTGCGATGGGGCCTGTTTTGGCGTTGCTGCTTTTAGTGGAGAGATGGAACTTAAGGAAATTAAGACGCATGAGACTAAAGCAAAGGAACGGTTAAAGAAAGAAAGAAAGAATCAGGCAGGCTCGCCAGGCAACACAACGCGCTTGGCTTGCTTTGCCAATTGCGCAGCGTCTCGCATGCCTTGCATGTAGTGGAATGCCTCCCGCATTGTCAGGCATTCGGCCATAGCTTGCGCACCTAGGCCCCACTTGCGCATAACGTGGTGGCCTGATTCTGAGCGTTGCCAGAATATATCTGCGCCGATCGCTTCGGATGCCTGACGCGCAATGCGGTCAAGCTCACTGGGTGACATACGTGCCATGGGATGCATGAAGAACAGAAGAGCAACGGCTCAGGATCGCTCCCGTTTGCCGTTGAGAGAACACTAAAGGCAAGCGCGGCCATTTCTCGGAAAAATAGGCCGGAGTGCTAACCGTCACAAGCTTCGGAAGAATGCGCCGGTTTCCGTGGTTGGCGCATTGCCTGGAAACAACGAGCCGGGAGATGCTGGCAGCAATAAAGGAACCGCGCCCGCGCGCGTACCATGCATACCGCCATCCCGTCAAGCCATAGCTCAAAAGCTCACAAGAACAGCAGCCCATACCATGCGGGCGCCCGTTTGAGCGGGCGCCTTTGCTTTTGTATACATATAAAGCAAGAGGCGAACAGTAGGGCTCAAACAGGCCAGAACAGTAGGGCTTGCATAGGCCAGAACAGTAGGGCTCAAATAGCCTCGCGCAGTTTTTTATACCTAGCCTTTTATGCTTCAAGGCGCATAAAAGCATCGCCTCTTTATGCTTCAAGGCGCATAAGCCACTATTGCGAACGATTCTCGATTGCAAGGTGTGCCAATCTGGCGGCTGGCACAGTGTGCCAATTTGGGACTGGCACAAGAACGCCTGTACTGTGTGCCAATCCTGGACTGGCACACGGCGTCGTGCCTTTATGCGTCCATGCGCATAGGCGCATAATGAGAACGATTCTCAATAAGCTTGTTGAGAATGATTCTCATTATCAAGAGGACTAGTTGAGAATGATTCTCATTATCAAGAGGACTAGTTGAGAATGATTCTCATTTTCAAAAACCTCCACTAGGATCTCCCTAGATACGACCCTAGCCGGACCCTAGATACGACCCTAGCCGGTTCCAAAATTTCCAGATACGCACTTAGCCGGTTCTGACTGGTGGCTTACGCAGATTCTCGATAAACGCATGTTATCAAGATTCCCGATACGAAACCAGCCGGTCCCTTTTTGGGGGGACCGGCTTTTCCATTATTTTCTTTTGAATTTACGAAGATACAAATTCCACATGCCTGCACTGATGTCACCAGGACGATACAGCACATAATCAGGCTTAGAAAGAGTCATTCCCCCTTCCCCATCGTCTATGGGCTCACTTTCATCCACCCAGATGCCCTTACATTGCCCTTCATCATCAAACACGCCTATTTGGTAGTCACCATCTTCCATGCATAGCCTCACATGGAAAATAAGGTCTTTGAGACGAGCAGCATGATATTGCCCTTGCGTAGGAGCAAAATACGGACCGTTGCTGTTGTAATTACAAACAAGATGCATGATTTGGAAGCGATGGGAAGGTTAAATGAGGCCTTGCTCTGTTAGGAAGGCACGAATGGTTCTAATGGTCCATTTGAAACTATCTTTGCCAATGTAGATGCGATGAACCACTTGGCTATGAGAATTACGCTCACCAATGGTGCAAATAAAGATGTCTTGCGTTTTGGGAGCAATGGCAGCAGCAAGGAGTTCAATCTCTCGCGGCCTTTTGGGGCCGCTTATTTTCGTTGATTGCATGGGCTTATACAGTGCTCACATTTGATCGCAGATGCCAGCAAGCATTTGCCCCACATAGCCATGAGCAGCATCAAGCTGAGCAAAAGCTTGGTCACGCTCCTTTCGGGCTTGATAGTAAGCCTCAGTACCTTGTGGATAGAAATCACGGCCATTCAGCGTGGCATTGGCTAAAGCGTTGATAGCTTTACCAATGGCGTCATAGGCAGCGGCGTATTCATCACGCAGCATGGTGCCGCTGGTGCCGTTGAGGTGGATGGTAGGGATGGTGGTCATGATGATCAGGAAGTGAGGCTCTCGCCCCGTGAAAAGAACTATACAGCATGGAAAGGCGGGGCCTTTGGTGGCCCCGCTCTTGGCTTAACAATCAGTCATCACAGATGGCGGTTTTGATGCCAGTGTTGGCTGCATTGCGCCACAGTTCACGAGCCTCTTCTGCGTCATCAATGCGCTTGCACCACAGATCTTTGCCCCATTCATGCATGGGACCATGCGAAGGGCTGACGTAGTTTTTCCAAGTGCGGCAACGAAGGTAGGCGTGCCAGAACTTGCCACCGTGCTTAAACACTTCCAAGATCACGTCGCTGCTGTCACCGATGAAGCTTTTAAAAGTGATGGTGCCAGTGCCGCCACAAGCAAAGCAATCGCCATTTGCAATGTGGCTGAAATGAGAAAGCTTGCCAGTGCCGTTGCAGCTGGGGCAGGTGGCAGTTTCGTTGATGGTGACGGTCATGACTGTCAGGAGGTGGTGGAGGCTCTCGCCCCCGATGACAGAACTATACAGCACAGCGAAGCAGGGGCTTTGGGAGCCCCCGCTTCTGCCTTTACATATCGTTACAAATGGCCAATATCAAACGGTTTAGGCGTCAAAGGAATCCATTGTTTTTCTTTTCAATAACTTGGCGGTTTTGTTTTTCTGTCAATCTTTGTTTAAGCCTGCGTGCATAACGTGTAGGATTTTTCCGTTGAACCACAACGCCATAACCACCTTTTGGATTGGTAAAAGCGCTGTTAGCAGGGCTGATGCGTGAGATTGCCTCAATGTTTCTGTCCATGGTCAGTCCCAGATGCGCATGGTGCGCTGCAGCTTGCAAGGGAGGAGCGGCGATGGTCATGATGATCAGAAAGTTGTGAGGCTCTCGCCCCGTGAAAAGAATCATATATCACAGCCATCAAGGCTGCAAGCTTTCGATGCGGAATGGCCCTAAACGATTGCGGCGCAAGACTTTCTCGCGAACGAACTGCTGGCTATTGGTGCGCATGTTACGAATTTTATAAAGCCCACGTTCATCTGCTGGTAGTTTAATAACAATATATTCTCCTCTCCATTGCCGAAAACCATAATCAAAAAGATCCACTAAATCATTAACGGAAAATGCCATCATTCAGAAATGCTATAGGATGTGGGTTCCCAATGATTTCTTCATGGGCGTTACCCGCTACAGAGCAAGCGGCAAGAGCTGGGCCTCGTGAAGCCCAGCTCAGCTCTATCAAGAGCCCATAGCCAGTTGCAAATGGGCAGCCAAGATGTGCTTACAACAAGGCTCCTGACCACGCTCCATCATGAAATGGGCATCAGTGCAAGTGCAAGCCCATTTCCCTTCAATATTTTTGCTGTTGGCGCCAGTGCGAATGACAGTATGAGCTTCAGTGTTAGTAGCAGGATCAAGAACCATCCACACGTTATTTGCAATATATCGAGCATGACAAGCTTGAGCACGAGCCATGCGTTGCTTGGTTTCCCATGAGTCAAACACTTTACGGCTCATAAAACGAGGGCCGCGTTCAGTGCGAATGACCACGCAATGTTGCATTACGTTAAGCACTGTAATGCCAAGTGTTTGCTGGGCTTTTTTGCTGACGCTGAAATGCTTGGTTGTCATGATTTTCAGAAGAGACCCTCTCGGGCGAGAGACGCTGATACGCCTGTGCTCGGAAGTATAGAGCACAAAAAAGGCGCCCGTCAAGGCGCCTTGAACATTCCTTGCCAATGGTATCACAAGCCTTTACAACTCCATCAGGCACACATCAGCAACGCCTTGGCCAGGATGGGCAATGCGAGAAAAGCTGCCATAAGACAAATCCACGATGCGACCATGGATGTACGGACCACGATCATTGATGGTGACCAGCACGTCTTTGTCATTTGCTTGGTTCTTGACGAGGATTTTGGTGCCCAATGGTAGCGATGGATGAGCTGCTGTCATTGCATAGGCATCAAAACGTTCACCACTTGCAGTGCGTTGACCGTGATAGCCATCACCAATGCCATAGTGTGAAGCTTGGCCGCATTGAAAAGTGGCTGCTTGCGTATGTGGTGCAATGACGCTGAGCAGCAAAACGGAGGAAATTAAACGAAGCATCAATAAAGAAAAGTAAGTCCAGGAGCCTGCGCAAGTCGCCAAGGCGCAGTTTCACCATTGTGGCCCATTTCAATGAGCAATGGCGTGTGCTTCATCATTCCTACATGGTTCACGAGGAACGATGGGAGTGAGAGGTGGTACTATTTCTGAGTGGTTGGTCCTGGAGGCTTAACGGCTTCCCTCGTTGCCTTGTGCAGCGAGCTGTAAGGGTGGACGGGCGTGACAACGTGGGTGCGATCGTTGCGATCAAACCAAGACGCATGAGTCTCAGGAGCACGTTGTATCTGCAGTCGAGAATCTTCTCCTGCTAAATCGCTCATCGGAAGCCATAAAGAGAGGGAGGGCGAAAGCCCTCCTTTTCTTTTGCGCGATAATGAAAGGGCAATGGGAGGGATGTATGAAATTGTCTGCACAACAAGAACGCGAACGCCTTGCACGATGGTTACGCAATGGCGAAATATATGATCCAAGGAACGATGAAGATTATGACACTTATGACTATGGGACAGAACCAATTCCTGGCGACACTAATTGGTCATTAAAAAAGGCCCCTTAAAGGGGGCCTTTTGTTTTATAAACGAAGAAGATTAAATAGAGATTAGCTTTCGATAGAGAGCCAGTATTTCCTCGTTTTCTTTATACTTAACCTCCACTAATTTATTTTCAAGGCGTTGCATATATTGCGACATCTTTTCAAAGAATTCAGAAGGTTTCATTGTTGCTTGCATTAGTTCTTTGTCAATCATTGCCTTTTTCATCATACTTCTCCTTGGCCTACTGCCTTACTGAATGCAGACAAATAGCCTTGCATTAGCTCAGGCTTTTCTTGTGCCATGTGGTTGACAATGGCCTTGTGCATTGCGTTTGCATCGTCAGCCATCCTTTCAAAACGATGTTGCAACCATTCCAAAGAATTTATTGCATTAACAATGGTGGCAGGATGCTTAGTTTCTTCCGCCTCATTTTTCATGGTCTCTATTGCAACTTCCATTGCTTGAATATAATCCAGCAATTCCTCCACTTTAAACTTACTTTCAATGATTGGTTGACTGCCAATCATCACAGGCAGAGTGTCAGTGAGTTGACTTTGAATGAACACAGCAAGACCATTGTCAGTGGTAATGCTTGACATTTTCTTGATTTTGTGCTGCATGATTCCAGAAGAAAAGGCAAGGGCATCAAGCCCTTGCCGGAATGATGCCTCATTAAAACCAAGGTGTCAATCGACTTCGCAACCTTCCGTCACGTAGTTCCTTCGCCACTTTTGACGATGCCTTTGTCGTCTTGAGAGGCTTGTCTCGCCACGCCACAGCAACGCAATGGCACTCTCCTAATGGTTCCAGCACTGCATAGCGATTGGCACGATGCAGGAGGCTCTGGAAGGACTGGCGACGGATTTTGGTGAGCGGTAGCTCAGGCTCTTCCAACTCCACGCGAGCGAAATCAGCAATTTCAGTGAGATCTTCAAGAGATTCCGCTGCAATGATGAAATAACGCTTATGTGGCACTTGTTTTGTCCACACTGGATGAGGCGGAGGATTTTCTTTCCCTTTGGCAGTAATTTCTTCAGCCAATGCAGGGGGAATACAAATGTGCACTTTCTTATAGGAAAGTGAATTAACGCCCGAAATACCAATGACTGGCTGGGAAAACGACTGTTGTCCACCCCCAGAACGGTGCTCCCATGAGTTGAGTGCCTGGTGGCCTCGTATTTGTCCATTCGATTGTTGTGGTGCCAATTTGGATGAGACCTCCTACGTCAGTAATGGAAAAACGAAAAGAAAAGAAAAGACGGTTCATTGTTTTATTGATTTAAGAAGCATCGCCCCCAAAGGCGATGCTTAGTCTTTACAGAGGTTACGAGGATATTCATGAATGGTGCAAATGCGTTTGCGAGGAAAAGTACGAATAAAAAGCTTTTTCACTTCCCATTCATCAATGGCTGACATTGTGATGGCATCACCAGCACTTGTTGTGATGAGAAACGTGCGCATTGCATTTGGCATATCCACTGGCATAGTCAATCCTCCCAGTTGTCATTTTTTGCATTTAGTTCATCCACTTCAGACAACAAGGTTTCTTTAAGCATGTCTCGCCAATGATCATCACCACCAAAGCTTCCCAACCCTTCAATGAGTTGCACTGCACTACTAATACGTGCAGCATCCATTGCAGCAGCAACAGTGCCGCAATTGTCTTCATTGACCACCATCTCTTGAATTACGCCAGTATGAATGGCGTACCATTTACCAAGAGCAAATAAGGCGATTTGCCGTAGGGCTTCATCACCATAGCTTTTGACAAGATCACCAATGGCGTCTGCCATATCAATGGGCACGCCAACAGTTTGCTTATCGGAAAGCAAATCATCAGCCCACCCTTCAAAGCCTTCTCGTTGTTGAGCTTTTGCTTCGCTTGCTTTGCGAAGGAAATCATCAACGCTATCAAATGAAAAAGACAAAACAAAAAAGCAACACAGACATTGTGCCGACAAAACTAAACGTTGTCAAGCATCAAGGTTAAAAGAATCTTTAGAAGGCATGATTACATTTGGACTTGCATTGGCATCTTCTTCTACAACATCCACTGGCACTGCATTTTGACGCAGCTCATCAGCACTATTGAGCTGTTTTTCCTTGTCAATGGTGACGGTCAAATCCTTAAGGAATTGTTGATAAGTTTTATCTTGTTGCTCTTCACGCTTCAATTCATGCAGGCCCAACAACCTAGCCTGTTCCACCAATGCATTTTTAGCAACATTTAAAAAGCCCACATCACCAGCACTTTCTTCAATACGAATACTTTGTCTGCCATTGCTTTCTTCGCCATCTTGAAAAGTGATGGTGCGTTTCCGTTTGCTATGTTCAAAATTCTCCAGGGCCTTTTCTTTTAAATCCATTTGCTCCTTGAGCAGACGTGCCCGATGCACGTCTGCGGACGCAAGTAGTTTTTCAGTGTATAAAGCTCTAGCGTGATGTCTATCAGCATTTACAGTGTCTTTACCAATTTGCAATGCATCAGCAATTTGACGATTGCTCATATTGGCAGCAAGAAGCTCTTGCACCATATATCGCCTAAGACCAACGAGATCTTTTGCCATATTGACACCAGGCTTATTTTTCACTCTTACGCGCTCAATTTCCTCTGGCCTCATGCCAGCATCAACCAATACTTTCACTGCATAGCGCGTACATTCTTCCTTGCTGGAAAAGTGAATTTCAGGCTGTGGCATTGTCAATCGTAATACTTGATGCAATTGTATCGCCTTCATATGGCAAGGTTCTTACAAACAATTCAGAAAACCTTTCCATTTTTTCAAACGATACGGCAGGAGGGCCATCCCCAATGGCCCTCCTTATGGCATCCATTTCATTCCATTCTTCATCAGACAATTCGATGTCATGCGGCATCTTCTTTGCCTTCTTTATTGTTTTCCTCTCCATCGTCATCTTTCACATTAAAACCAGCGTCGATAAGCGCTTCAAGTTCTAAAAGGTTACGACGCCAATGCCGTTCGCCTTGTGGGCTCACGGCACCATACAAATAACGTGGTGCAGGACTATTACCTTTCGCTGGCGTTGAAAAGCCATGATGAATGCGACAAACAATCTCTACGCCATTGTGCTCTAGCGATGGCAGAGTTTCGACAGGCTTAGGAGGTTGAATCATTGCAGAAGTTGATTTCTTTCGCAATGTTACAAGCTACTTTTCGCCTGAACGCTTCGTAGGCGATTGATGCTAGCTGCGTTGAGAAGCTTTTTTTTGAAAGATTCTCTTGGCCTAGTGCATCGATCCGCGTCGCCTTTGGGGGCGACGCTCGTGCTGGAAGGCCAGGCAGCGAGAGGGAAGTTGATCCTGAACGATCCTGGAACAGGGTGCGCTCGGGACTTTCCGTGACCAGTCTACCACACCCCGCCTGAGCCTTTTTCTTAACGGCCAAAACCACGCCAATCAATGCGTGGAGCTGATGGAATGTTTTCTGGCATTTGCCATTGCGGACGCTCTAATCGTGCATCCTCTTGGATTTCTTTTGTGATTTCCTCAATTTCAGCCTTGGCTTCTGCAGCTTCTGCAGCATTGGTTTCTTCACCAGTGACGACGCTATGAAGAAAAGCAAGACCAGGATTATGCTCGAAAACCATTGCAATAACTAGGCCGCGGCCTTAACTTAATTTGTATTATGTTAGCTCAATTTGGCATTAAAAAGCCCGCCCCTTAAAAGGGCGGGCGTAACTATCAATTGCTAATTAAAAAGGAAGGTCGTCGTAATCAGGCGCTGTAGAAGGAGAAGAATCAATGGTGGGGAATTGTTCTTCCTCAACTGGCTCTTCCATTGTTTCTTCTGGTGCTTTGTAGTTCCATGAGTGATAAAGCCTTTCGCGCTCTCCAGCTGGTCCAATTTGCCACGATGAATCAATAAGCCCTTGCCTACGAGCTTGCTCTAAGGTGCGTCGTGAGTGTGCAGTGCTTGTCAGCGAAAGCCTTGCATACATTTGATGAGGACTGAATCGCTCATGCGGATAGTTATTTGCCATGTGCACCACACGCATGAAACCTTCAGGATCGCCATCAACAGGCCCTTTATAGAACCAGCCGTAAGTGGCAGATTCTCGAATGAGAAAATGCTTGCCACTCAAGCCGCTCCTGCTTTTGCTCCATTCAAAAATAAATTCGTCTGGATTGCCAGCATTCTCAGGGCGGTAAAGCTTCACCACTTCACTCACATTGGCTTCAAAGCTGGAGCTATCACGAATGCCACCAGTTTTGTTTAAGTGGTGGAGGATGACGATGGAGCAACCATATTGGTTGGCAATGTCACGCAGTTCATAAATGCAATTGCCAGCATCAGAACGCACAAGGTCAACGTCCATACCAGCCAAGCATGATGTGAGGCTATCAATCATGATGAGCCTTGGCCTGTTCTTTTTGATGTAGGAAAGGAGCTGAGGGATGTTATTAAAACGCCAGCGATCAATAAAATCAATCATCCCATTGCTTAATGCATCATCGTCGTAACCAATGATTTGTAGCTTTTCTGCAGCATCAACAATTGGTTCGTCGCATTGAATGATGAGCACTTTTCCTTGCTTGCATCGCCGCTGACTCCAATCTCTACCAGTGGCCACATGCAGAGCCCAGTTGTAAAGGATGGTTGATTTACCGCTTCCTGGTGCAGCAGCTAAAAGCATCACGCTGCTTTCAGGCAAGATGCCAGCAATCGTCCATTGACGACAATCTTCTGATTGGGCAATGATTTTTGCATCCAAGATTTCAAGATCTTCACGACCATGCACGCGATCACGAGCTTCCTCTAGAAGCTTTTCCACTTCTTGCGTGTTTAGTTTGACGCCCCTACTACTCATCCATTGACGAGCTTCAAAAATCACTCGTGCATCGTTGCCATAAAGGCCAACCATGCGTTCAAATGTGGAGATGATTTCCTCGTATGAAGGCAGCCCATCTTTCCCTTCATGGCGATCATGAGCAACAATGGAGGAAATGATGAGTTCTTGCGTGACGCCTTCTTCAATCCAATCGGCAAGGTCATAACCACCATTTTGTGGCAGACTATCCCATTCAAAATTATCTGGTTCGGCATAAAGCCATTGAGCACCTGGATTATCACCTGCCACTTCTTTCATGAGAGCCACACCAGGCTCATCACGATCGGGGCAAAGTACTATCTTTTTGCCACGGAAAAGCTGCGAATAGTCACTATTGGCACGGTATTGTCCGCTGCCACCTAAGAAAGTGATTGAAGGGAGGCCAATTTGCCACGCTGCATCACAAGTGAGTTCCCCTTCAACAACAAAAATGGGAAGACCAGTTGCTTCAGAAGCTTGTATTGCTTCGTCATAACGATATGGAAGAATGTTATGTCTAATTTCATCGATAATTGCTTTTCTAGTGCGATCATTTTGATTGACAGTTGGATATTCTTGCTTGATTGATTTCTTGCCAGAAGTATCATTTCTGATGACATTAATTACTTCTTTGTTGTCTTTGTTTTTATAGGCAAAACAATAGGAACCTGGCGATCGTAATGGCCTTTCCCATCGTTGCAATGGAGCAAGAACATTTCTTATTTCTGCACGATGTTTTGCAGAATCATCATTAAAACAATTGTATGCGCCTGTTCTTAAATTAACGGAGAAGTCATTTCCATTACATACGGGACAAATGTACTTGCCTTTGTGATTACTTTCTTCTAATTTGGACAGGTGTTCAAGGATACTGAATGCCATGGCAAGGACAAGAATGGAAACGTTGTAGCAAAAAATCCAAGGAAAGCAACCCCTTTAAGCGGCGTCTTCATAATTGGTTTAGAAATCATAGTGAGACTCAAGAGACTCAAAAGATGAGGGTTGCATAACTTTCTGGGGCCGGTAGATTGCGGCAAGTCTCATCAATGCCTATGGGTGCTGTTCACGGTGAAAACAAAAAACGCAGAACGTTTTGCGTTACAGACGCAGCCTTTAATCACTTGGAGGCAATAGCCAAAGAGGCAGAGCAAAGCAAAAGCGAAACACTCGAACGTCTCATCCGCTCCACTCCCATTTGGGAAGGTAGCGCAACGCTATCAAATGGAGCATGGGAGGAATGCTTTGATCACACAAAAGACACCCTTGACCCCGACAAGCTATTCCCCAAAACTGTCAACACTGATTTCTTGTTCCCTTCATGAAAGCCTCTGAACTACTAAAACACATTGATGATTTTCTCAAATTCAATGAAGATTGCGAAATTAAACTCTTCTCTGAAGATGCTGTTTTTCAAGATGTTTTTGATGAAAAGCAATGCGAAGAAATCACAGACATCAGAGCCGTAAACGATTGGCCACTTCCTGGCGAAAGCATCATCCTAGGAAATGCAGAGCAACCAGGAAGATACCTTGTTTTCTTCTACAGCTCAAGCAACGCAAGCTGCCTTTCCTAAGTCCTTTTTCCTGCTTTTAACATGACTGATTCTTCTGCACAACAAGCAATGACCGATCGCTACAACGGTATCTTCGCTCCTCTTGAAATTAGCGCTGAAGCTTTTAAAGCTGCTTATGACACGCCTGACATTGGCCAGCACATTGAAAAAGACTACAAGGGCCTTTCCTACTTGTCATGGCCATTTGCCTATCGCTATCTCAAAGAACATTTCCCCACTTTCTTCGTTGCTTTTGAAGAAAAAACTGTCGGAGAAGTGGTCTTTGGTGCTCCTGGTTGCTACTACCTTCGGCCTTATCTTACTGATGGCATGAAGCGCACTGTCGCTCTCATCTTTCCAGTGATGGATAGGCGGCACAATGCAATTAAAGAGCTTGATGGTCGTGCAATTAGCGACAACTGTCAACGTGCTGCAGTGAAATGCATTGCTACGTTTACTGGCCTTGGCCTTCGTCTTTATGCTGGTGAAGACATCCCTAAAGAAGAGGAGCAAAAAGGCGCTCCTAAACTTCCCTTGCAACAGGAAGCCCCAAAGTCTGCTCCTGTGGCCAAACAGGCTGCACCGGAGACTACTGGTGGCACTTTTAACGGAAAAGAAGCGCTTGTTGAATTCTGTGAAGCCAATCCTCTTGGCTTGACAAGCGTAAGAGCTTGTCAAGAAGCAGTGAAGGAAGCACTGGACACTGTTGGTCTCACCACTGGTGCCAATGTGAAAACACCAGGCGATTTTGGCAATGTAATCACCACTCTCGTAACAACATGGGTGAAGGACAAGGGCATCAAGATCACCAAGGCAACATTGACCAAAGATTTGGACGCTATTCGCGCTTCATCTACAACAGCTCAACAATCCATCGAAGCAGTGAAGGCATTCGTGGAGGCAAAAAAGTAGACATTGCGGCGGCAGTTTTGGCTGCCGCCTTTTCTGGCACGGTTTGCATAGATGATGATGACTGCCCAATTACTGAGCTTCCTCCCCACTTACTTTCAACATGATCCACTTGGTTTATTTCTGGTGCTTAGCGCAGCTTCACTTGCTGCCTCATGGCTCATCTACTTGCTCTTCAAAGCACTCTTCCCATGACTTCTAGTTTCAACAGTTCTTCTCGGCTTTCTGAAATGGACCCTGAAGCTGGCGTGCATCTCTGGCGTTATTCACATAACAATGAAACAATGTCAGAAGTGCAATTCAAGCATCGCAAAATGTATTGTGATGAAGTGGTTGAAGAAATGGCGAACTATCTACTAGCCATTGGTTTCCTTCCAGGTAGCATCATTGAAGCATTTGAAGGTTATGTCTGGGAAAATCGACCACTCTTCGGAAAAACAAAAAGCGAAGATGAGCTGGTGGGAGGAAGCAAATGAAGCTTATTGGAGTTTTCCGGAGGAAAGCCTCAGCAGTCCAAAACGTGTGGCAGCTTTGCTTTCTTCTGTTATTGATTCTGGTCTATTGGATCGTCAGTTTCTTAAACCGTTTCTTAATCGCCATCTCATGCCTGACATTGCAATGTGCACAGGGGACGAATGCCCTGTCAAAGAAAACTGCTGGCGTTATATGGCGCCTCCTGACCGATACCAATCACAATTCGCCTCTCCGCCCCACACAGAAGCAGGCTGCGAGTACTTCTGGGACATGAATGAGAAATGAAACCATTCGCTCGTTTTGAACCAAACAGGCTTCAAATCAATAAGAAACGATATTACGTTTCTGATGATTTCCCAAATGTACCACAAGGCGCAGTCTTGCCTTCTGTGACGACAGTTGCATCAGCCACTGCTCCCATTGGTAAAACAATGGCGCTAATTAACTGGCGAAAGAGAGTGGGTGATCAAGAGGCGAATCGCCGCACTCGTAATGCTGTCGAACGTGGCAATTGGCTTCATGGCGTATTGGAGGATTTGTTCAATGGGGAAGATATTGAGGAGCATTTTGAACAGGCTCCTCAATATATGCCTTACTACACTTCCATCCAAAATTTCCTTGATTCCATCAACGAACCATTGTTGGTGGAAAGTGCCATTGGTTGGTATTGCCCTTCTAGAGAGATTGGCTATTCCGGCACATTTGACATGCTGGCAACCATGAAAAATGGTGCTTATGCACTGCTTGATTGGAAAACCAGCTACAAGGAAAAGCCCACGTATCAATTGGCTGACTACAAAATGCAACTTGGCAGCTACGTGCAGGCCATTGAGCAGATGTATTCAATTGAGATTGATGAGGCTCATTGTGCAATTGCCATTTACGATCCAGACACTGGCGAAGGGCAAGAAGCGCAAGTGGTGAGCCTTGATGCCAATGAACTGGTGGCACAAGCTGGTGTGATGGTCCAAAAGACTCAACAGTTCTTCTTTGACCACTATCCAGGTGGTGTGCCCTTCACAATTTCTATGGATAAAGGGGCTTGACTTCCTCTCTGTAGTTGCTACTGTTATTTCGTTCTCATTTTCTTTTCATGGCCAGCCAGCCTCTTTACAAAGTCGCCATCGACATTCCTGCTGATGTTTTCCGCGAAGCCAAGGAAAAAGGCCCGAATGATCGTGGCATGTACAGCCTGCAAGCTTCCTTGTGGAACAACGATCGCAAAACCAACGCCTCTCAGCCTGGCTTCACTGGCCAAGTGCAAGTGAAAGGCAAGATTGATGGAGCTAAGGGTTATGCCTCCATGTGGGACAACTCTTCCAATGCTGGTGGTGCCAGCAGCAAAGCTTCCGACGATCTTTTCTGATCCATCGTTTGCTCTGAAGTGAAAATTAAGGGCGCTCTTAAAAGCGCCCTTTTTTGTCCCTTTCTTTCCTGCAATGCTCCTTAACGACATCGAAATCAGCAAGCTTGCTGAACTGGACATTTTCATGCCCTATGTGGGCGAGAAAACCAAAAGCCTTGCCAATGGACAACCTGCTCTTAGTTTTGGCCTTAGCCAAAGCGGCTATGACATTCGCTTGTCACCATCGTCTTTCGTTGTTTACGAGCAAAATGCTGCTTGTTTTGACGTGAAAGAAGCTCCAGAAGGGCGTCAAGCCCATTTGCAGGCAAGCGTCAATGGCGACTTCTTTCTTGTGCCTCCTGGTTGTCATGCTCTTGGCGTGAGCGTTGAACGTTTCACTATGCCAAACGATGTGATGGGGCTGTGCTGGGGCAAGTCCACATATGCTCGTGCTGGCCTTATTGCCAACATCACCCCCATCGAACCTGGATGGTCTGGTCATCTCACAATGAGTCTCATTAATCCCACTGCAAGGCATATTCGCGTGTATGCCAATGAAGGAATTGCTCAAGTGGTGTTATTCCGTTGTGGTGAAGTGGCAAAGCCTTATGAAGGCAAGTATCAAAACCAAGGCGCTAGCGTAACCACTGCAAAGGTGTGATCTCGTGAGTGCTCTTGAAGATAAATTCCATGCAGAATGGAAACTACATTGGCCCCAACTAACTCTTCTCCGTGAGTTTAGTGATGTGCCAATGTGGGAAGAAGATTTTCAAGAGCGCTACGCTAAAAGCAAACGCTCTAAGCGTTACAGAGCTGATTTCGCCTTTCCTTCCTCCCGCTCTCTCATTGAAATTCAAGGCGGCACCTACATGAGGGGCCGCCATGTTTCAGGGTCAGGATACGATCGGGATGCCAGAAAATACAATCTGGCCATGATAAGTGGATGGAAGGTTTACCTTCTCACTTCCACAACTGCCACCAACGTTTCCTGGATCGAGAAGATTGGAAAGGCGATTTGGAATGATCAACACCTCGCTTCTCAATAAGCTCAGCCGCTTCCATCATTAGCTTCTCTGCAGCCTCCAAATCCCTATCCTGCAATTGAATGGCATGACGCAGCTTGATGTTTTCTTTGATCAATTCACTTACGGCGCCCTGCAAATTGCTCCATCCCACCAGTAAATTCCCAGCCACCTCTTTGAGCTGTTTGATGTCTTGGCATTCATCAATAGCCTTCTTGTTGACGGCCATTGAAAATTCCCTTTCCATGCTGTGCTCAAATGGTCCCATTTCAACAATTCGTTTCTTCCCATCGTAATCCAAAATCACCGGCAAGCTGTACTGCATGGCCTTTTCCTTTTCCTCTAGCGTAACCCTGCTAGACAGACGGAAGGCGTTTGTGCACCATGCAAAATCTGGCGAAACCTCCGAACCATCTATTACGGTTTTGCCTCAAACAGCTTTCCGGCAGTCCTTAAAAGCATGTCATCATGAGCCATTTAAAGAAGGACAGCGAGTGGTGTTACTATCACTCACAGCAGCTGGTTGGATTAATTCAGGAATCAAAGGATGCATCCTTTCTCTTGAAACCTACCAGGACTCTATTGGAAGGAACCTATCAAAAGCAAAAGTGGTTTGGGATGCCACCTCACAACATCCTTCCCGTATTAGTGTCACAGCACTTTCAAGACTTCGCCACGAAAAATGACTAATTCCTCTTCTTCTTTTGAAAAGCATGATCCCCTCGGTGATGGTATTAGCGCTGTTCGGCTTCTCGACTACATGGGAAGTGACATTGACATCGTTTGTGATGCGCGGCAAAGTTTTGACCTTGAAACGCCAGACTTCGGCACAAGGGAAAAGAAGCTTCTCAATTACTTGGTTGCCCATCGACACACAAGTCCTTTTAGAGGCGTAGTTTTTAAATGGCAAGTCAAAGCACCACTCTTTGTTGCAAGACAATGGTGGAAGCATGTAATTGGTTCTTCCTATGCAAATGATCAATTGGGCTGGAATGAAAAAAGCTTTCGTTATTGCGCAGCTGATGAAGAAGAGTTTTATTTCCCAAAGGAATTTAGAAAGCAAAGCGAAAGTAACAAGCAAGCATCAGCAGGCCCGCTTGAAAAGGACGCGCAAGGCATTGCTTTCAATGCTTACGCTGAGGCGCTCCAGGCCGTAAGAGAGGCATATGGCTCATTGCTGCTGGCAGGCGTGAGCAAGGAGCAGGCACGAGGCATCCTGCCAACGTGCCATTACACTAGTTTCGTATGGACGTGCAGCTTGCAGGCACTTTTGCATTTCCTGAGTCTCAGGCAACCAGCTGATGCACAGTGGGAAATTCGCGCTTATGCCGATTGCATGGCAAAAGCTGCAGAACCAATTGTTTCCGAATCCTTTGAAGCATTTAAAAACAATGGGCAATCATTCTGACGCCATTGACATGGTGAATAATCCTCCGCATTACACAAATGGCAAAGGGATTGAATGCATTGAAGCCATCGAAGCTCAGCTCACCATTGAGGAGTATCGTGGCTTTCTAAAAGGGAACATTGCTAAATATTTATGGCGAGAACGACACAAGGGAAAAGATAGCCTCAAGAAAGCCGCCTGGTATCTTGATAAGCTTAATAAACTAGACGAAATTATGGCTGCCACTGACAAAATCATCGACGACGCCATTCGCCTTGATCAATTTCCACGCACTTCCAATGACAATTGAAAACACTCCTCCATTGCTTGACGAAAACTGGCGGAAACAATGGTCTCAAAGCCGTTACGAGCGACTCCTCGATTCTATTGATGAATACCTCTGTGACGATGGAGAAGATTGCGGAGCTGAGCCTCTAATTCGCGATTTAAAAATGGCAATTAGCTATGCCCGTGAATGGCCGCAACGCCAACTCTCCAATATGAACAAAGCTCTAGATGCAATCAATGACATCCATTGACGACGCTCAAGTGCGCTTCTATGTGGACTGCCACAATCAAGAAGTGTACGAAATCTCCTACCCTTCATTAGAACTAATTTCTTGCGTAAGTTCTGCTCATCTAGTAGAAGAACGCAAAATTCAGCTGTTGCGATTAAGCAGCAGCCCATCCAATGCCTCCTAAATCTTGTAAAGAAAAAGGGCCACAAAAGGGCCCTTTTTTTCTTGGATTTTCGTCTTTTTTAATTGCCTCTTGCCCCACTTGTACCATTTGCACCACTCGATTTTCCGCAAGAAACTTCCAATATTCTGCTGAATCAGTGCGAGCATCAATGAAGCTATTCGCATAGGTCCAAGCCATCAACACCTCTTCTCGCTGTCCAGACCATTGCACGGTTGGTCGCCACCATTCAAACACCGGCAAATTAGTTTTCGCCAGATTACAACGCTTGCATGCTGGCACCATGTTCCAACGCGCAAAATGAGGACCTCCTTTGCTTTTGGGAACAATGTGATCAATGGTCAGTTTTTCATTCCATCGCCCACAATATGCGCATGCTGCTTGTCCTAGTGGTCCCCTTAAAGGATAGTCGTCAAAGATTGATTTACGAAAGCGTCTGGTGGCGTCTGATTTCCTGAGTTCAATAAGTCCAGTAATGTAATCATCAGGCTCATACGCCACAAACATGACGCCCATCTTCAATTGCTATTGCTAGTCTAAAAAACTGTTACCACTAAAGGAAGCTCCTATAATAAAATAAAAAGAATCAAGCCAAATGGGCGAAGGTGTTAGTAACTTTGTGGCTACGCTAACTGCGGGCATGTTATTAGCATCTGGTGGGATGCTAATTGCAGTGGGACAACAGCAAATGAGGATCACCACGCAAGTGGAAGCTATTACAAAAAACCTTGATACGCTCACTGATAATGTGCAGCAATTAGAAACAAGAGTGAGAAGTTTGGAGATTAGGCGCTAAGCTAAAGAAAACTCTCGGGAAAGCAAATGTCTGGCGTTGAATGGTTCGTAATTGGTGGCATTATCGTTGCAGCTGCTGACCAGATTATTGAACGCACTCCCTACAAAGAAAATAACGTGCTTCAGCTCATCCTCACTGGACTGAAGGCTGTGTTTCGCGTGAAGAACTAATTCACTTATTGGCCATTGGCTATGTGGAAAAATAATTTGGCTTTTTGGGACGATTGCTTCCAAATTGCCAGGAAACATGGTGCACGATTTCCTGAATTAGTTGCTGCTCAATGCTGCCTAGAAAGCGGCTTTGGACTTCACACTTCAGGAAAAAATAACTACTTAGGTTTAAAAGGAGGTGGTTCTAATCGTAGCACTCAAGAATGGTACGATGGTCAATGGGTGACAATCACAGCAAGTTTTATTGATTTCCCTAGTCTTAATGCATGCATTGAATATTTAGTTACAAAATGGTATAAAAACTATCGGCATTTTAAAGGCGTAAATAATGCGCCCAATCGTTATGCCGCAGCAAGAATGTTAAAAGAGCAAGGATATGCCACCGACCCTTCCTATCCTGTTAAGCTTTCAAAGCTGATGAAGCAATATGCTCCAGAATCAACCACTGTCACAATGATTGGCCCAAATAGAACGCCTCATCAAGAAGGTTTCAAACAAGGAGATCACCACCTCATCGTCAATGATGTAGTGGAAACGATGAAGGCGTACAATTTCGCAGGGGAATTTCTTTGGGAAATTCCCTGCTTGGCACGAGGACAATATAGTGATTTTGAATGGAAGGTGGTCAATTCAGACACGCCTCCTGGGCTTTATAAAATTGGCGCCATTTATAAAGACTACGAAATTTATGGCGAATCTCCTTATTTTAATCGCACGTTAATTTCCTATGGTTGGTATAGTTTTGATTTGATTGAGCTTGAAAATCAAGAAGCAAAATATGGCAGAGCAGGCATCATGATTCACGGTGGCGGAAGTGCATGTGGTTGGCCTGGTGCATGGCAGCCCAAACAACCATTATTTTCCACCCATGGTTGCATTAGATGTTTTAATGTTGACTTAAGGGACAGGCTAGTGCCACTTACAAAAAGTGGCACGGTGTACGTGAGCGTATTTCAAGAAAGCCAATGAGCGCAGAAAGTTGGTTTAAAGCATTGTTTTACGAAGCTGGTTTATGGGCAGTTTCTAGGTTTCCATGGCTTGTAATAATTTCTTCTTTTAAAGAGGCAATGAAGGAATGCTTACCTGCGTGGTCAGAATGGAAAACAAAAGTGGTGATGGAGGAAATCAATGGTGAGGCAAAACAACTGTTGGAGCAATGGAAAAATAATGAGAACAAGCTTTTGTCTGACAAATTAAGCAAACAGGCGAAGCAAAAATTTCCAAATGCAAAAATTACGCCACTACCAGACGAGGGGGTTCCTTCAGTGTTAATAGAAATGGCTCCACCAGCAAATGCTAGTGAAGCAGTGAAAAGCCTTGGTGGCGAGCTGCGAATTACTTATAAATTTGATAATTTTTGATTTGCTTCTAGCAATGCTTCTGTCACAGTTTCTTTGAATGATTGGCGTGGGACAAAAATATCATCCATATCACGTTTGTATTCAGGATACTTCTGCTCAAATTCAAACTCTGTGTCATACAACAGAGATTGTACGATGTCATTGATAGTTTCAAGTGCTCCTGCAGTGAGTTCAAACCATTCATACTTAGGATATAGATCATCTTTGACACGTTCTAGCAATGCTTTCTTGCAATGCCAGCGTGCATCAAACATGCTGGCAAATGCTTCCCAATCTTCTTGGGACTTGAAATTAGGAATACTCATCTTACCCAAGAAACAAAAAATTAATTTGGTGTCCGGTAGCTGGTCCTCACGCGGTGCCAGCCTTAACGCAGCCGGACGCTACGGAACGCTTGTGATCTCTCGGTGAAAGATTGCTTGCGCATACTAGCGGATTACGATGCGGTGATGGCTTGAAGAGTTGCGTCAGGGAGGCGTTCCATTTTTCAACGATAAGCAGGGCTTCCTGAACCAGGCTTGCGTTTTAGTTGCTCAGGCAAATGCGCGGTAGCTTTTTTGCGAATCTTTTTTCTACGAACCTGGCTTACAAATGAAGGGCTTATGCCATAGATTTTTGCAATTTCAACATTTGTCCTCTCGTCAAAATAAATTGCTACAATATCTTGATCGCTTAATTTGGCCGCGCCGTTTTTTTGTCCATAGCAATTTACCTTGCGGCCCTTGGCAATCATATCATCAACGTTATCTTTAACAGTACCAAGAAATAAATGGTAAGGATTCACGCAAGACGGATTATCGCAAGTGTGACAAACAATTAAACCTTCTTTGATGGTTCCATAGGTAAGTTCGTATGCTATGCGATGGGCGCGTTTTTGAACTTTCCAGCCTACCTGAAAAACCCCGTAACCTTTATCGTTTTTTGCCGCCTCCCATAGCCAGCACTCTACTTTGTTTTCAGTTTTTTTGACTTTTGCCCAAAAATTTTTAATCCTTTGCTCGTTCATAACTCCGCTGGTCATTGCGTAATTGCTTGCAAAACACTGTTCTCTAATCTATCAGGGAAGTAGGTGAGGCGGGAGATGTGGCCTCCCATTCTGGATAGAAATCCGCCGACATTAACATTGCCGATAAGTAGCTGGTTTACGGTTGAAAGTGGATTTAGAGTAGTTGTGTCAGTTCCTATTAAAGTTCCAGAATCGACCAAAGCACAATCATTGGCGACCCAAGTTAAAGCAAACTCCTTAACTTCACCATTCCACACCGAAAAGTTGGTAATATCTATACCATCAGTTCCTGATGAACTGTTTCTTACTCCCAAAGTGGCGCGACGGGATGCTACTCGATAATTAGCACCTGAGCTATCGACAGAAAATATAGGACTCTGACCACTGGAGGCGGGGGATTGTAAGTCAGCTTTACAGTAAAAGCTGCCATTATTCTGTACAAACCAACTACTAAAATTACTTCCAGTAATACTCGCGTCATCCGCCGACCGCGTTAGTGCTGTGCCTGTGGTTGGGATGTAGGAGGTTGCGAAGGATCCTTCTTCTACTTGGCCGCCCCAAAGATAAAAGGTGCCGCTTTGTCCTGAAGGTAAGGCCGTGTAAAGCAAGGCGTTACCGGAATTTTGAGTAAGGACTATACGCCACCAGCCATTTAAATATTCTTCGGTTGTCACAGTGCTTTCCGACGTGTTCGTAGTTACCACGCCTGTATTTAAATTTATGACTATGGTTCCAGCTGCATTTATTCCAGTCATGTACAATTCGTTAGCTGTACCTGTTTTGGCAAAAACAGAAACAGTTCGATTTATGACTGGTTGATTTTGTATTGGCCAACTAAATATTCTTTTAGTGCTGGGATCGCTATTGATAATGCTGTATTCTGTGGCGCTCAAAGTGCCATCAGGAGCACTTATTGCGTTAGCAGTACCTGTTGCATTGACTACACTCCAACCAGTAGAGCTGGTAGCAGGAGGGATTGAAAGAAGAACACGGTTAATCCTACTCTCCTCAATCAACAACCCAAGGCTTTCGCCCGTCGCTGGGTTGTGATCGAAGCGTGGTGTATCAGCAGTTGATAGTTGAATGATTCCGTTCTCATCGACGTAGGTACCAGGGCTTTGGTTAGCACCTACTGGACGACTAAACGTAATCAAGTTCTGGCCCGTCATATAATCATTCAGATTTTTCTGTGATGCAAAGCGCAGGTCTAGGCTCGGCACCACGCCCTTAGCATCTGAATAGAGCTTGTTGTCGCCTTTGGCGGTGTTTGTAGTAGTCCAGGGCATGATATTAAGCAGTGAGGGACTGCAGGCGGGTGTCTGCTAAGCGATAGGGATAGTAGGTGAGGCGGGAGAGGGTGCCGTTTAAATGTGATGATGAAATCCCCCCGCCATAGGTAGTTCTATTACCAATTCTTAGTACGATTCCATCTCTTTGTGCGTTTGTTGCCGTATCAATATCTTGCAAAACACCATCTGCACACAAAGAAATTGCGCCTGTTTGAGACGTAGATGCAAATTTATGCGGAGAACCTACTGGGTTGAATGTTCCGTTAAGTACAACATCTGCTGATAAACTGTTAAAACTAGAGAAATCATAGCTTAAAGTTTCGTTTGGATTTGTAGCAGTACCGACGGCAAATACTCCATTTACTCCATCTGCGCTATTGCAATTTACGCAAAAAGTTCCTCCAGTATTGTTGTACCAACTACTAAAATTACTCCCAGTAATACTCGCCGCATCCGCGTTCCTAGTCAACGCTGTGCCGGTGGTTGGGATGTAGGAGGTTGGGAAGGCTCCTTCTTCTAGTTGGGCGCCCCAAAGCAAAACTTTAACTTCGCCAGTGGAAGCAGTTCCGCCATATAAACCCACTACAAGGCTAGTTGTAAAAGTATTTTGTCCTACGCTCGAAACTCTTTGCCAACTATCTGTAAGGGTTACCTCTTGAAGATCGGCTACAGGTACGAATGTTTGGGATAAATAAACATTTATGATTTTCCCTATGTCAGACTGTCGTGCTGCTTTAACGTAAATTGATCCAGTTGGGACGCTAGCACCAGACAACTGCTGGCCTTTACTAAAAAGAGAAGTATTGCTAGTACTGGCAGTGGTTCTGTTGAATGTTAATTCACGTGTTTGTGTAGTATTATCAGGAGCAGAAATACTTACTGTTTGGCTAGTAGGATTAGAACCGTCTCCGCTGCTAGATACACCCCACCCACCAAAAGTTGCACTAAATGCAAATAAATTAGTCCTACTCT